>Ga0209425_10002217_pt1 | contig 21875 bp, 20 predicted proteins | sample COG_05_FD_184749 | JGI IMG/M metagenome (GOLD analysis project Ga0209425, IMG submission 184749) | Pelagic Microbial community sample from North Sea - COGITO 998_met_05 (SPAdes) (version 2) | ecosystem: Environmental > Aquatic > Marine > Neritic zone/Coastal water | place: Helgoland, sampling...
CCTTACATTGGGAAGACGGGATCCATATCGCCATCCTCCCTCCAAACATCTATCTTGATGGCGTTGTTGTTAGGACCTTTTAAAACCCTCTTTTGATTGAGCAGTACGGATTCGGTGGCGATCGAAAGTGCTACCCTTACTCATCAATCGGTTACAGATCAGCAATGCCGGACTGTCATCGGTCCACATGCACAACAGTGATGTGGAACCAGTATGGGCAAAACGGCGCTTGCCAGGGAATTGCGTTTTCTAGCGGCTATTCGAGCGGGCTTTTTAAATCGAGGGCCAAAGCAAATTTGAAAGGAACGAGAGTGCGCCGTGACACCAGATGCCCTGAAACATCAGCGGCGATAATCTTTGGCAATTCGCTGCTTGTCTCGCTGCCAATCGCGTTCTTTAATGGTGGCGCGTTTGTCGTGCTCTTTCTTACCTGAAGCCAGCGCCAATTCACACTTCACCAGTGGTCCTTTCCAGTAGAGCGCCATGGGCACGCAGGTGAATCCTTTTTGTTGCACACTCCCGATCAGTCGTGCAATTTCTCGGCGATTGAGCAGCAATTTCCGAATCCTTTGCGACTCAGCCGTGACGTGACTGGAAGCTGAATGTAATGGCGTAATGTTGGCGCCCAAAAGAAAGGCTTCCTGTTGCTTAAAAAAAACATAGGTGTCTGTCAGCTGGATTCTACCCGCTCTAATCGATTTGACTTCCCAGCCTTGCAGAACCACGCCAGCTTCGAATTTCTCGTGGATGTGGTACTCAAAACGGGCTTTTTTGTTTTGAGCGATGGTTCCTGGGCTTGCTTTTTTGGGCTTAGCCAATGGGATTTGCCTCCTAGATGTAGTGCTATTGTACGCCTTCGTTAACGACTTGTAGATGGACTCCAAAATGGTGACAATAAAAATCTTCTGAGGAGGCCGCATGGTACAACAATCCGAGTCCAAACATGGGATGTGGTCATCTCGATTGATGTTTATTTTTGCCGCAGCGGGCTCTGCCGTCGGCCTGGGTAATATATGGCGGTTTCCATATCTTGCTGGGGAAAATGGGGGTGGCGTTTTTGTGTTGGCCTACCTCGCCTGTATCGCACTCATTGGGCTACCCATTCTTATTTCAGAAATTTTGCTCGGGCGGGCGGGTCGCCAGAGTCCGATCAACGCGATGGTCCAGCTCGCTGATGTGTCCAAGGTCAGTCGAAACTGGCAGGTCATTGGTTGGATGGGCGCTCTGGCAGGCTTCATGATTCTCTCGTTTTATGCGGTGATCGCGGGTTGGGCGATGGCTTATGTTTTAGAAATGATGTCGGGGCGTTTTGTTGGCGTAGATCCCGCACAGGCAGCTGCAAGCTTTGAAACTTTTATCAGTGACCCGGCCCAAGTCGTCGCCTGGCAAACCGGGTTCATGATTTTGACTATCGCGATTGCAGCGCGAGGAGTCGGTCGGGGTCTTGAGGTCACAGTGCGCTATCTCATGCCGGCTTTGTTTTTTCTACTGGTGGCCCTAGTGATCTACTCCGGGGTGACCTCGGGGCGGTTCGTCGATGGCCTCGCGTTTTTGTTTAAACCAGACTTTGAACGTTTTGATTCTAGTAGTTTGATAACGGCTATGGGGCAAGCCTTTTTCACCCTCAGCCTTGGGATGGGTGCGATCATGGCCTATGGCGCTTATATGCCCAAGGGTTCATCGATCGTTGGCACGGCGGCAACGATTGCTGTTTTAGACACCTCGGTCGCGCTGATGTCTGGACTTGTTATTTTTCCACTTGTTTTTGCAAACGGGTTAGAGAGCTCGGCCGGACCGGGTCTGATGTTTATCACCCTACCCATCGCTTTTGGACAAATGACCGGGGGACAAGTTTTTGGTACTGCGTTTTTCGTGCTTGTTTCGTTCGCAGCAATCACCTCGAGTATCTCGTTGCTTGAGCCTGCGGTTGCATGGGTGGTGGAAAAAACATCCTTGGGTCGAGTCAGAGCGGCGAGTTTAGTCGGTGGTGTTGCATGGCTACTGGGACTCGGTAGCGCTTTGTCTTTCAACCTGGGTGCAGATTGGACGCTGCCCAACGGGTTTAACTTTTTCGATACCATGGACTACGTATCGAATAATATTCTGCTGCCTTTAGGCGGTATTTTGATTGCGGTCTTTGCGGGGTGGCGGTTAAGTGGAGAAACCCTTCAAGAGCAAATGCAGGAAGATCAGGGCGCCCTTGTTTTATGGCGATTTTTGACTCGGTACTTGGCACCTGTGGGCGTGCTGATTGTCTTTATTGTGACCATTTTTTAGACGATAAAACGTTAAGGCGGCGTATTTTGAGGGTGGTTAATCGGTCAGCTCTGGTCCCCTACTCGCCGAGGCTAGCGTTTGAAACGGTGGACGATATTGAAGCGTATTCGGAGTTTTTGCCCTGGTGTTCGGAAAGTAGAGTTTTAGACAGGACAGATTCAGAAGTCATTGCAACTTTGGTACTCTCGGCGTCTGGTATTGACCAAGCTTTTACAACCCAAAATCGGCTGACCCGCTACAAAAACATTGAATTGTCCCTTTTGGATGGACCTTTTTCACAGCTACATGGCCAGTGGTCCTTTGAGCCACTGGGCCAGGATGGTTGCAAAATGGAATTGGTCCTTTCCTTTGAATTTAGTAATCCTATCGTGGATCGAACCTTTGGCAGGCTATTCGGCGGCGCTGCAGATCGGTTGGTCAGTGCCTTTACAGATCGATTGGATGAACTCCATGACTGATTGCAGGGTTGAAGTGTGTTTCGCATCGCCAGATGCTCAGCAGATCATCTCTTGTGAGGTCAAAAGCGCCGCCTCGGTCCGCGAAGTTGTATTGAATTCGTCCCTGCCAGAGGCATTTCCAGATTACGACTTTGCGATGATGCCTTGCGGAATATTCGGGCAACGAGTACCCGACGATCATCCTGTAAAAAATGGCGATCGAATTGAAATCTACCGCCCCCTAGTGGTAGACCCCAAGGCTCGCAGAAGGGCCAGGGCGGCCCGTTAAGTTTCTGTTGGCTGAGCACCTGTCGGGATGTAATCGCCTTCAAAGCCAATTAGACGATCATCTTCAAAGACGACGATTAGCTCTTTTTTAATGATGGGTTGGTCGGGGTAAGCAACAGTGTAGATATAGTTCCATCGGTTGGGATCGAAAGCATCTTCAAGCACTGGATTACCAAGGATGAACTGAATTTGACCTCTTGTCATGCCGGGCTTCAATTTATCAATCATCTCTTGAGAAACGATATTTCCCTGCTGGATGGTTAGTTTGTACACGCCTGGAAATTTAATCGACGAGCATGCACAGAGCGCCAGGGTTGTAAGCGTTAAAATGATGAGTTGAGGAATCTTCAAAGGTCAGAGTCTCTGGCTGGTGGAAGCGGTTTAGGCGGTTCTGGGTCACGCCGAGAGGGATTGTAGCGTATAATTTACTAAGTTCTAAGACTAACTGGCGAAGAGTATGACAGCAGAGACCCAAGATTTAAAAGATGCTGGATTAAAAATCACCTTACCTAGGCTAAAAATCCTCAAGGCGTTAGAAACCTCTAAAGTGCGTCATGTCAGTGCTGAAGATGTGTATCGATTGTTGCTCGATAGTGGCGAGGAGATCGGCCTTGCGACGGTCTATCGAGTTTTAACCCAGTTCGAAGATGCGGGCCTCGTTACAAGGCACCACTTTGAAGGCGGGCATTCGGTTTTCGAGCTTTCCCCCGAGGCACACCATGATCATATTGTGTGTGTGAAGTGCGGCCGAGTGGAGGAATTTGCGGATCGTGAAATTGAAAAGCGGCAAGAAGCCATTGCTGAAGAAATGGGTTTCGAGCTTACAGACCACCAGCTGAATATGTTTGGGCTCTGCCCCGATTGTCGAGCTTAGGGCGCCATTTTATTGCCTATTATCAAGTCTGGACGACGGACATCATTTCTTGGGCGTGTGCGAGTGACTTTTTCGTGATTTTCAGTCCCCCCACCATCCGGGCAATTTCACTGACTCGCTCTTCCTCATTGAGGGTCGTAACCTGTGAGGTTGACGCATTCTTCGTGACTTTAAGGTGGTGATGGCCCTGTGCAGCGACTTGTCCAAGATGCGTGACGCACAAAATTTGAGTATGTTGGCTGAGTCGCCTTAATAATTCCCCAACGGTTTGAGCAACCCCGCCGCCAATTCCGACGTCAACTTCGTCAAAGATCATTGTGCCAATGGCATTGGCGCCAAGGGTTGCGACCTGGATCGCTAAGCTGATCCGAGAGAGTTCTCCGCCTGAGGCAATTTTATTGAGCGCTTGCGCAGGTTGATCTGCCTGTGTGGCAATATGAAAGGCAATGGTTTCTAGGCCATGACGATTTGGATCAGTCGCTGGTGATAGCGCGATCACTAATTGCGCAGCGTTCATGCCCATCTGGTGAAGTAGATCGTTGACGGCACGCTCTAATTTGGGTTTGGCCTTTGCGCGTTTTTTTGAAAGTGTTTCTGCGGCTTTTTTCCATGCTGCGAGGGATGCTGCAATTTCGGCCTCAAGGGATGCCGCCGAGGATTCCGAATCGAGCAAGGCCTCGAGTTCTGCTGACAAGGTGCTTTGTAGATCAGTCAGCGCCTCTGGAGAGCAACGATGCTTTCGGCAAAGATCGTGGATCTCACCCAGACGCGATTCCACCCATCGAAGTCGCACAGGGTCGACGGCACTCGATTCTAAGATGCGGGTCAAATCTCGATGGGTTTCTTCGATTTGCACGATACTGCGGGACAGCTCTTGCAGTGGTGATTCGATTCGAGGATCTTTCATTTTTGACAGGGTCAGGGCAGCGATTCTGAGTCGCTCTAAGCCGCCCTCAGCATTGTCATTGTCAACGAGACTCACAGCGGTTGATCCTAGGGCGATATCCTCTTCGGCGTTCGCCAATACAACGAGTTCTTGGTCAAGTGACAGGGCCTCCTCAGGCTTGAGCTCGAGCTTGAGGAGCTCATCAAGTTGATACTCAAGGAAGCGCTGACGATCTAGACGTTCCTGCTGGGACGCCGAAAGGGCAACCAGCGCATCGCGCTGAGTCATCCATTTCTCGTACAGCGAAGTGACAGTCTGTGCATTGAGCTGCGCGTCAGCGAATTCGTCAAATAAGAGCCTTTGACCTTCTTTTTTGAGAAGGACTTGATGCTCATGTTGTGCGTGAATATCGATTAAGAGGGCGCCGAAGTCTTTGAGTTCCGCCAAAGTCACGGCTGTCCCATTAATGAAGGCGCGACTGGGTCCAGTCTTGCTGAGCGCTCGTCGAACAACGGCTTGGTCTTCAGAACGCTCAATCAGCTTATGATCAAGCCATGCGATGGCGGCAGGTGCAGCACCCAGGTCAAAAACCGCACTGACCTCCGCTGTATTCGCTCCCCCACCGATGAGGTTTGATTCAGCTCTTTGGCCCATGATCAACGCCAATCCGTCGACCATAAGTGATTTACCAACACCAGTTTCGCCAGTGATGACGGACATACCCGAGTCCAAATCGATGTGAATCTCATCGACAATCGCAAGGTTCTTAATGGACAGATGATGCAACATAGCGTGTTACCTTATCGCAGTCCTTGGGTTTGGGAAATACTGTGATGGGTCTTGCCTGATCCGATGACTCTCTTGGGCGGGATAATGCTTTTTATGCGAGGCTTTAAACGCTATATTCGAGTGTAAAGCCGCATGCGTCCGCTGAAAAGGAAGCGTTTGATGATTTCCGAGAAATCTCAAAAGTTACTACGAACGATCGTAGAAAATTATATCGATGAAGGGCAGCCCGTGGCGTCTGCACGGCTCGCCGCATCAGCAGGACTTTCAATGAGTCCAGCATCAATTAGAAGTCTGATGGCTGATCTTGAGGAGCGAGGGTACCTTAAATCGCCCCATACCTCCGCCGGCCGCATTCCCACGGAGCAAGCCTATCGATTTTTTGTGGATTCTTTGATTCCAGCGGAACCTATTTCCTTTGATGACTTTGATCGACTTAAACGACAATTTGATCCGGATATGAATGCCACCGAGTTGGTCCAGTCTGCATCAGGCTTGCTGTCTGAGATCACTCAGCTCGCAGGCCTAGTAACCGTCCCCAAACCGGGTCAACTCAAGTTAAAGCAAATTGAGTTTATTCCGCTTTCGGGTGGGAGAGTCCTTGCCATCCTGGTGCTCAATGACCATGAAGTTGAAAATCGAGTGATTCACGTCGAAGAACCGTATTCAGAAATTCAGCTCAAAGAAATTTCCAACTTTTTGAATGCCGAATTCACGGGGAAGAGTCTCACTCAGATTCGGTCAGAATTGATTCTCTCCATGCAGGGGGATCGAAAGAGAATGGATCAATTGATGCTTCGCACGCTTGAGATGGCAGACCAGCTTTTTGAAACTCAGGCCAATGCAGATTTTGTTCTAGCAGGGCAGGAACACCTCCTCGAAGTCGATCAAACCCAGAGCCGACGCGATCTGCGCGGATTATTTCAGGCCTTTTCGCTCAAGGGCGATATTCTTCATGTGCTCGACCGCTGTATGGAATCCGAGGGCATTAAGCTCTTTATTGGGCATGAGTCTGGCTATGAACTGTTAGAAGACTGCAGTCTTGTGACGTCGCCCTACCAGGTCGCGGGTGAATGTGTCGGTGTTTTGGGCGTTATTGGACCAACGCGGATGGCGTATAGTCGAATTATTCCAATTGTTGATGCCACCGCCAAGATGATGAGTGCGGTCATGGATGTCCCCCAACGGTAAATTCGTTTTTCAGGCGAAACGCTAAGATTGCCAAAAATCGACGTCTTACTCTTGAATTCAGTGTAAATAGCCCCATATGCCTTTCTACGTTGGTAGGAATGTAGACCCATGACGAATGAGAACGACGATTCTGATGCGAAATTAGAAGAATCAGCATCCGCGCAGACTGAGGATGCCAATGAATCGAACCCACCAGAAAGCGATGAGCAGGAAGTTGCTCAACCCTCTGAAGAAGCGGGTGACGCGCTAGAGATTGCGCTCGCTGAAGCAGAAAAATTTCGGGATTTGGCGCTGAGGTCCGAAGCGGAAATGCAGAACCTCCGTAAACGATCGGAGCGGGATGTGCAAAACGCGCACAAATTTGGGGTTGAGCGACTGGTTCAAAACTTATTGCCTGTTATGGACAGTCTCGAAAAAGCGATTGAGACAAGCGAGCAAGCACAAACGCCTGAAGACGATCCTCAACTTGAGGGCCTGCGGCTGTGCTTGAAACTTTTTTCAGAAGTTTTGGAAAAAGAGGGCATTGTCGTCGTCGACCCTCTGGGAACGCCTTTTGACCCGAATCTTCATGAAGCCTTGTCGTTGATTGAAAATCCCGACCTCGAGCCGAATTCAGTCATGGCGGTAATCCAGAAAGGCTACCAATTGCACGAGCGGTTGGTGAGGCCAGCAATGGTCATGGTTTCAAAAGCACCTGAAGGCGCTTGAATTAACGATGGATGACCTTACATAGCAACAGCTGATGTAACACGATCTGACATAAGAAGATCTGACAAGAGAAGATCTGACCTAAATAGAAGTAATAGTTAAGGGATTGAGTCCCAAAGGAAGCGGAGAAAAATCATGGCGAAAATTATTGGAATTGACCTAGGAACAACTAACTCTTGCGTCGCTGTAATGGACGGCGGGGCTACGAAGATTATTGAAAATTCCGAAGGCGATCGTACAACACCTTCTATTGTTGCCTATACCCAGGACGATGAGACCTTAGTGGGACAATCCGCCAAGCGCCAAGCGGTGACGAATCCGAACGATACTTTGTTCGCGATTAAGCGATTGATAGGTCGGCAGTTTGAAGACGATGTAGTCCAACGAGACATCAAGATGGTGCCCTACGAGATCGTCAAGGCAGATAATGGCGATGCTTGGGTCAAGGTTAAAGACGATCGTCTTGCCCCGCCCCAAGTCTCTGCTCAAGTCTTGAGTAAAATGAAAAAGACGGCAGAAGACTTTTTGGGCGAAGAAATTAAAGAAGCGGTGATTACCGTCCCGGCATATTTCAACGACTCTCAACGTCAAGCCACAAAAGATGCTGGCCGAATCGCGGGCCTCGATGTCAAGCGCATTATTAACGAGCCCACTGCGGCGGCGCTGGCGTACGGCATGGATAAGGCTCAAGGCGACTCGACCATTGCTGTCTACGACCTGGGCGGCGGTACTTTTGATATCTCCGTAATTGAGATTGCTGACGTGGATGGTGAAAAGCAGTTTGAAGTGCTTTCAACCAATGGAGACACCTTCCTTGGCGGTGAAGATTTTGATATGCGGATCATTGACTATTTGGTCGAAGAGTTTCAAAAAGATCAGGGTATGGATCTGAGCAAGGACTCACTGGCGCTTCAAAGACTCAAAGAAGCGGCCGAAAAAGCGAAGATCGAACTGTCGAGCTCTAGCCAAACAGAAATCAACCTGCCCTACGTGACGGCAGATGCGACGGGCCCGAAGCACCTCGTGATGAAGATTACTCAAAGTAAATTAGAGTCCCTCGTAGAGGATTTGGTTGATCGAACCTTAGAACCGCTTCGGGTTGCCCTCAAAGATGCGGACATGTCGATCAATGAAATTGACGACATTATTTTGGTGGGTGGACAAACGCGCATGCCTTTGGTCCAAAAGAAGGTGAAGGAGTTCTTTGGTAAAGATGCTCGCAAGGACATCAACCCGGATGAGGCGGTCGCCATGGGTGCATCGATCCAAGCTGCAGTACTTGCTGGCGATGTTAAAGATGTACTGTTGCTTGATGTGACACCGTTATCCCTAGGCATCGAGACCATGGGTGGTGTGATGAGTCCGCTGATCGAAAAAAACACAACCATCCCAACTCGCAAGTCGCAAGTGTTTTCCACCGCTGACGATAACCAGCCTGCGGTGACGATTCATGTTTTGCAGGGGGAGCGTAAGCAAGCCGGACAAAATAAATCGCTCGGTCGCTTTGATTTGTCAGATATTCCGCCAGCGCCCAGGGGCACGCCTCAGATCGAAGTCAGTTTTGACTTGGACGCCAATGGCATCTTGAACGTCTCCGCTAAAGACAAAGCGACCGGAAAAGAACAGTCGATTGTTATCAAAGCCAGCAGTGGATTGTCGGATGAAGAAGTTGAAAACATGGTGAGAGATGCTGAAGCCCATGCTGAAGACGATCAAAAATTCGAAGCGTTGGTGACCGCTCGCAACACCGCCGATGGCATGATCCACGCTACGAGGAAAACCCTCGAAGAAGCAGGCTCAGAAGCGACGGACGAAGAGCGACAAGAAATCGAAACCGCGATCGGTGACCTTGAGGGTGCGCTACAGCAGAGCGACCTCGAAGACATTGATGCTAAGACTCAGAAACTGACGGAAGTCTCTCAAGGGCTGGCTCAAAAAATGTACGCCAAACAGGCCGAAGCGGGGCAGCAAGAAGGCGCACCGGGAGAACCGGAAGCTGACTCAGGTCATGAAGATGCGGTCGATGCTGAATTTGAAGAAGTTAAAGACGATAAGTAGACTTAGGCTCGATTTTTTCATTCTTCTCTTGGCTCAGGCGCATTGGTTATGTCTAAACGTGATTATTATGAGGTTTTGGGCGTTGCTCAAAGCGCCTCAGAGCAGGAAATAAAAAAGGCCTATCGCAGACTGGCGATGAAGTATCATCCCGACCGTAACGAAGGGGACGCGGCCGCCGAAGAGAAATTTAAAGAGGCCAGCGAAGCGGCAGAAATACTGCTCGATGGTCAAAAGCGAGGAACCTACGATCAATTTGGACACGCGGCCTTTGAGGGCGGCGGCGGTGGCGGTGGCTTTAGCAACGGCGGCAGCTTTGGTTCCATTTTTGAGGATGTGTTCGGGGATATTTTCAGCGGTGGTCGCGGTCAGAGTCAGGTCCATCGCGGCTCGGACCTTAAATACATTCTGGATATTTCCCTAGAAGAAGCGGTTAGGGGCACGAACCCAAAGATAAAAATCCCAACGCTCGTTGAGTGTATGTCCTGCCTAGGATCGGGTGCAAAGTCGGGGACCAAGCCAATGGACTGCGTGCAGTGCGGTGGCTCGGGACAAATCACCGCTCGCCAAGGGTTCTTTTCGCTGCAACAAACCTGCCCGCGATGTCGAGGTAAGGGCCAGGTAATCACTGACCCCTGTCAGCCCTGCCGAGGGCAGGGCCGGGTTGAAGAAAAGAAGACCCTTTCAGTCAAAGTACCACCTGGAGTTGATACCGGTGACCGGATTCGTTTGTCTGGGCAGGGAGAGGCTGGCGTTAATGGAGGGCCTGCAGGGGATTTGTATGTTCAAATGAACGTGCAAGAGCACCCGATCTTCTCGAGAGAAGGGCCAGACCTCTACTGTGAAGTACCGATCAGTTTTGTCAGCGCAGCACTGGGTGAACAGCTCGAAGTGCCGACCCTTGAAGGCAAAGTGAGTTTAAAAGTGCCTCCAGAAACCCAGACTGGAAAACTATTCCGGCTTAAAGGGAAGGGGGTCGATATGTCTCAGATTAGAGGCGGCGGCCTAGGGGATCTTTATTGTAAAATCGTTGTGGAGACACCGGTTAAACTCAGCGACCGCCAAAAGGCGTTGTTACGAGAGTTCGACGGTGAACAAGAAGCGTCACAATCGCCCAAGCAAGCCCACTGGTTAAATGGGGTCAAACGATTCATCGATGCCTTGAGAGATTAGTGGTGGGGCCTGCCATGGCCTCAAACCTTTGGAGAAGCGCATGGATGTCAGAATCGCAATCGCGGGAGTCGGCGGAAAGATGGGCCGAACGCTCATCGAGCAAATCGCTGTCAGCGAGGGACTGGCCCTGGTTGGCGGCATTGAGCAACGAGGGTCGTTTCTTATTGGCAGGAAACTCTCTGAATTGAGCCAGTCTTCAAAGGTTTCAGGGCCGATTTCAGACAGTATCGAGGGTTTGCCAGAATTTGACGTGCTGATTGATTTTTCGACCCCTGACGCGAGTCTTGAACGTCTCTCTGAGTGTGTCGAAATCAATAAGTCTGTTGTGGTTGGAACGACAGGGTTCGGTGAGGATCAAATGCTGAGGGTTCAATCGGCGGCGCAAAAGATAGCCGTCGTGCACGCGCACAATTATTCTGTGGGTTTAACGCTGCTTCTGGATTTGGTTGAGCGCGCGAGCACGAGCTTTGGAGGCGAAGCGGACGTCGAAATCATCGAAATGCACCATAACCAAAAAGTCGATGCGCCTTCAGGCACAGCTTATGCGCTGCTTGAGTCCGTCAAAGCGGGTCAGGCGCAGCCGCAGGTTGTGCACGGTCGTCAAGGATTGGTGGGTCAGCGCCAGGAGGGGGAGATCGGTTTGCATGCAGTCCGAGGCGGCGATGTCGTCGGCGAACACCATGTGATATTCGCGATGGCTGGCGAGCGAATTGAATTGACCCACAGAGCGCATAGCCGCCTCAACTTTGCCGAGGGCGCTCTGAGAGCCTGCAGGTGGGTCTGCCAGCAATCGTCGCCAGGTTTGTTCGATATGCGAGATGTCCTAGGAATGCGTGATCAAGCATCAAGCGTTTCCCAAGGGAAGTAGGGCTGCGATTGCAGATATTGCTGGCATCAAGGTCGCCTCTCAATTAGAATGCGCGCTTAAGATGACGACTTAAAAACCTTCAAGAAAGCGAGAATGGATTGCCCTTCTCGCTTTTTTTTGGGCCATAAATCTAGGGTGGGAGATTTAATTTGGCGGCGAAAGCGATATTAGCGCTTGAAAGCGGGGATGTGTTTTCCGGGCGGTCTATCGGAGCACTCGGAGAACGAACAGGTGAAGTGGTGTTTAACACTTCGATGACGGGTTATCAGGAAATTCTGACCGATCCTTCATACGCCCAACAAATGATTACCTTGACCCATCCTCATATTGGTAACACAGGTTGTAACGCCGAAGATTACGAATCTGAAAGGGTTCATGCCTCAGGCCTGATCATTCGTGACCTACCCAAATTAGCGAGTAGCTGGCGTAAAGAGGAGTCTTTGCCTGAGTTTTTAATCCGCCATGACATGGTGGCGATCTCTGATATTGATACACGGGCGCTGACCCGTGTCCTCAGGACCCATGGTTCTCAAAATGGGTGTTTGATAGCAGATGAGAACCTAGATGAGCGGTCAGTTCAGACGGCCCTGGCTGCGGCCCGGGGTTTCCCTGGACTGAAAAATATGGACTTAGCCGGTGTTGTGAGCACCCCAGACCCCTATTCTTGGGCTGATGGATCCTGGGACGCACAGCAGCAAAAGCTCGCGGGAGTGGACCCGCAATTCAAAGTTGTTGCTTACGATTTTGGTGTAAAGCGCAATATCCTGCGCATGCTTGTTGATCGCGGTTGTGAGATGACAGTGGTGCCGGCTTCAACGCCCCCTGAGGAGGTCTTGGCGATGGCGCCTGATGGCATCTTTTTATCGAACGGGCCCGGTGACCCTGAACCCTGCACCTATGCGATTACGGCGATCCAGAGATTTTTGGCGGAACAAATACCGCTATTTGGCATTTGTTTAGGACACCAGCTGCTGGGATTGGCCGCGGGCGGCAAAACTCAGAAAATGGGCCACGGTCATCATGGCGCGAATCATCCCGTCCAAGATTTGGAGAGTGGCGTTGTCATGATTACGAGTCAAAACCACGGATTTTGTCTGGATGAGTCGCAGATTCCGGAGACCCTAGAAGTGACTCATCGATCTTTATTCGACAATACAATTCAAGGGATTAAGGTAAAAACGGCCCCAGCTTTTGGATTCCAAGGTCATCCCGAGGCCAGCCCAGGACCACATGATCTGGCGCCGCTCTTTGATCAATTCATCTCCAGCATGTCCTCGGGGAGACGTTAAATGCCCAAGCGAGCAGATATCAAAAGTGTACTTATTGTGGGAGCGGGACCTATTGTCATCGGCCAGGCCTGCGAGTTCGACTACTCTGGAGCCCAGGCCTGCAAAGCCCTCCGTGAAGAAGGCTATCGCGTGATTCTCGTCAATTCGAATCCTGCGACAATCATGACCGACCCCGCAATGGCTGATGCAACTTATATTGAACCGGTGACATGGGAAGTGGTCGCACGCATCATAGCCAAAGAGCGCCCGGATGCCTTGCTGCCAACGATGGGCGGGCAAACCGCGCTCAATTGCGCGCTTGATTTGGCGCGGGAAGGGGTGCTGGAGCAATATAACGTGGCTCTGATCGGCGCAACTAAAGAGGCCATAGATCGGGCTGAAGATCGGCAGTTGTTTGATCAGGTGATGAAATCGATCGGTTTAGAAACGCCGAGGAGCGGCATTGCGCATTCCCTAGAGGAAGCGAAGCAGGTCCAAGCGAGGTTGGGCTACCCCTGTGTAATACGGCCGAGTTTTACTCTGGGCGGAAGCGGTGGTGGTATTGCCTATAACGCTGAAGAGTTTGTAGAGATTTGTACCCGAGGTCTTGACCTGTCTCCGACCAATGAATTGCTGATTGATGAATCGCTTTTGGGTTGGAAAGAGTTTGAGATGGAAGTTGTGCGAGACCGAGCGGACAACTGCATTATTGTGTGCTCGATCGAAAATTTCGACCCAATGGGAGTCCACACCGGCGACTCAATCACCATTGCGCCGGCCCAGACTTTGACCGACAAGGAATATCAAGTGATGCGAAACGCATCGATTGATGTGCTCCGAGCCATTGGGGTTGAGACCGGGGGTTCCAATGTCCAATTTGCGTTGAATCCTAAGGATGGCCGATTGGTCGTCATTGAAATGAACCCGCGGGTTTCAAGATCATCTGCGTTGGCCTCTAAGGCCACCGGATTTCCGATTGCCAGAGTCGCCACCAAATTAGCGATTGGGTACACGCTGCCTGAACTGGCCAACGAAATCACCGGAGGGGTTACCCCCGCATCGTTCGAGCCGGCCATTGATTACATCGTGACGAAGGTCCCGAGATTTACTTTTGAGAAATTTCCCGAGGCCAATAACACCCTGACCACCCAGATGAAGAGCGTTGGTGAAGTCATGGCCATGGGGAGAACGTTTCAGGAGTCGCTCCAAAAGGCGCTGCGGGGGTTGGAAGTTGGCATCAATGGATTCTCACCGATTGCGGATCACTTGGAAGGCGATCGACTTGAGCGCATCCAACAAGAGCTGAGAGTGCCTGGAGCAGAACGCATATTATATGTTGGCGAAGCTTTTAGAGCGGGCCTTAGTCTTGAAGCGGTCAGCGAGTTGTCCTGCATCGATCCGTGGTTTTTGATTCAAATCGAGGACATTATTGTCGAGGAGGGTCGTCTCGAGGAGAAAGCGTTCTCGGATCTAAAACAAGAGGATTTCTTATCCCTCAAGCGTCAAGGGTTCTCTGACAGTCGTCTGGCCGATCTTTTGAATGTTTCTGAGAGCCGGGTGAGAAGCACTCGGATTTCTATGGGCGTAAAACCGGTCTACAAACGCGTCGACAGCTGCGCAGCCGAATTTGCGGCAACCACTGCATACATGTATTCAACGTATGAAACTGTCTGCGAATCAGAACCGAGTTCGCGTGAGAAGATTATGGTGCTGGGTGGCGGCCCGAATCGAATCGGTCAGGGGATTGAGTTCGATTATTGTTGTGTGCATGCAGCGCTTGCTATGCGTGAGGATGGTTATGAAACCATCATGGTCAACTGTAATCCGGAGACGGTTAGCACGGACTTCGACACCTCCGATCGACTTTATTTTGAACCCCTTACCTTAGAGGATGTTTTGGCGATCGTTGACGTTGAAAAGCCTCGTGGTGTGATTGTTCAATTTGGCGGCCAGACGCCCTTAAAATTGGCTAAGGCGCTCGAGGCTGAAGGTGTGCCCATTATCGGAACCTCACCCGATGCAATTGACCAGGCGGAAGATCGCGAGCGCTTTCAACAAATGCTCAACGGGCTGTCCCTCAAGCAGCCCTCAAATCGGATTGTGCGAACCGTCGCTGAAGGGCTCGAGCAGGCTGATGAAATCGGCTACCCGTTGGTTGTGAGACCTTCGTACGTGTTGGGCGGACGCGCGATGGAGATTGTGCATCAAGCCAGCGAATTGTCTCATTACCTCAAAAACGCGGTGGTCGTGACTCCGGATTCCCCCGTTTTGTTGGATTGTTTCTTGGATCAAGCCATCGAAGTCGATGTCGATGCCGTGTGTGATGGCGATGATGTGGTGCTCGGCGCCATTATGCAGCACATAGAACAGGCGGGTATTCATTCAGGAGATTCTGCGTGCTCTCTTCCACCCTACAGCTTGAGTGATGCACTGATTAACGAAATCGAGCAGCAGGTGGTCGCGATGGCGAAGGCCCTGGGTGTGGTCGGGCTTATGAATGTTCAGCTAGCTGTCCAGGGGGATCAAATCTTCGTGCTCGAGGTGAATCCGAGAGCCTCAAGGACGGTGCCTTTTGTATCTAAGTGCATCGGTCAATCTTTGGCTAAGATCGCAGCTCGGTGTATGGCAGGCACTTCCTTACAGGCGCAAGGGTTCACTCAGCAGATTAAACCCGCTTTTTATCATGTGAAGGAGGCGGTATTCCCTTTTGGAAAATTCCCGGGCGTTGATCCAATTCTTGGCCCGGAGATGAAGTCGACCGGAGAGGTGATGGGTGTTGGGCGAACCTTTGGGGAAGCCTACGGCAAGTCGCAACTGGCGGCGGATGATGAGATCCCTTCTACGGGTCGGGTCTTCCTCAGTGTCCGGGATCCCGATAAGGACCAGCTGGTGGATATTGCTCGAGATTTAATGGCGCTAGGTTTCAAGCTGTGCGCGACCCGAGGAACCGCGGCCGTGATTGAATCAGCGGGTTTACCGGTTGAGGTCATCAACAAAGTGATGGAAGGTCGTCCTAATGTGACCGACGCCATTAAAAATGGCGAAATCACTTTTGTGATCAACACCACTGAGGGTAAACAAGCAATCAAGGATTCTTTTGCGATCCGGCGGAACGCGCTACAGCATAACGTTTGCTACACCACGACGATGGCGGGGGGGCGTGCCAGCATTGAGGCCTTGCGTCAAAAGATGGAAATGGAAGTATACTGCTTACAGGAACTACACTCTGCAATCGTCGGATGAAGCGCGAAGACGCGTTTGATGCAAGGCGTTTAAAAAGTTAAAGGCAGTGAGCCATGGATAAGATTCCAATGACGGAAGAGGGCGCCGAAGCCCTTAGAAATGAATTGAAGCGTTTAACTTCTGTTGAACGGCCCCGAATCGTACAAGAAATTTCTGCAGCGCTTGAACAAGGTGATTTGCGAGAAAATGCTGAGTTTCAGTATGCCAAAGAAGAGCAAGGCCATATTGAGGGTAGGATATCAGAGATCGCAGCGAAGCTCGGCGCGGCGCAGGTGATCAACATCAAAGAGATTGCACCCTCTGGGCGGGTGATCTTCGGGACGACGGTGCGATTACTGAATGTCGAGTCAGATGAAGAAGTAACCTATAAAATCGTTGGCGATGACGAAGCCGATATCAAACAAGGAACGATTTCGATTTATTCGCCGGTGGCGCGCAGTTTAGTAGGTAAACAGGTCGATGATGTGGTTTTGATTCAGATCCCCTCTGGAAAAATCGAATACGAGATCCTTTCAGTTGAGCATTTGTGATTTGAGTTCACCCTAGGCAAGCACTCAAACGCTGGATCCTAAGGGCGGGATTTCGAGGTTAACATCGGGTCAGTAGTGCGCTAGGTTTTAGGCGCGGTGGCGGAGGAGATTTGAAAGCGCTGCGTTCGGCGTTTTTGATCGCCGTAAGATGAGGGCAATGCCGCCAATGGTTTGGATAACCTCACATTGGGTCGATTCGACCAGCGCCCCGAGCAAAGTGGCTCGAGTCTCACGATCATGAACAAAGCGAACTTTAATCAGTTCGTGATCATCGAGGGCTCGCTCGAGTTCAGTTAAGACACTTTCAGAGAGTCCCTTTGCGGCGATCGTGACAACTGGGTCGAGATGATGTCCGATTCCTTTAAATTGTTTTTTCTGTTGTTGGGTGTACATTCTTAAGTTCCAAAAAGATCGATTGTACGCCATGGCAAGGTCAAGAAGGACAGTCGGGTGTGAAAAAATCAAAAACGAGTCAGCGTTGGTTGACCGAACACGAGCAGGATCCATTTGTCCAAAGAGCCCGGATCGAGGGATATCGATCTCGAGCAGTGTACAAGCTCCTCGAGATCGATGATCGATTAGGACTTTTAAAGCCGGGACAAATCGTTGTTGATCTTGGTTCAGCCCCGGGAGGGTGGTCCCAGGTAGCTCGTGCGCGCATGGGGCCGCTGGGCCGGGTGATTGCGTTGGATATACTCGAAATGGCGTCGATTGAAGGCGTTGAGATCATTACGGGGGATTTCACGGAGGACGCCGTGTTTGACTGTTTATTGGAAAAGCTGGGTGAGGATCGGGTGGACCTTGTAATTTCTGATATGGCCCCCAATTTAAGTGGTATGAAGGCGGTTGATTTACCTCGGAGTGCTTATCTGGTGGAGTTAGCACTGGATTTCGCTCAAAAAATGCTCAAACCCGGGGGTAATTTATTGGTTAAGGCCTTTGAAGGGGAAGGAATTGATACTTTGCGCCGTCAATTTCGTAATCAGTATAAGAAATACGTTAATCTAAAGCCCAAAGCCTCCCGGGGCCGTTCGAGAGAGATCTATCTCGCAGGGTTGGGAAGAGCCGGTCAATAACCCCCGAGCGAGTTGATTGAGATCAAGGCTGTAATGAAATAGGCAGAAGGGCGAACGCGGCAACAACAGCGCTGCAGAAGTCGACTAAGAGAGGAACAGTTGTGAACGATATGGGAAAGAATCTGCTACTTTGGTTGGTGATTGCGGCGGTTTTGCTGACAGTCTTCCAAAATTTCAATGTTGATCGAGCGCCAGAAGAAGTCGAGTATTCGACGTTCATTGACCTCGTCAACGGTAATCGGATTCGCTCTGTAGAAATTGATGGTCTGATCATTCGGGGTGAACGATCAGACGGCATCTCTTTTGAGACCGTTCAGCCCCAGATCGTCGATAAAGCGTTAATCGATGACCTGCTCGATCACAATGTGAGTTTTCGGGGGGAGCGGCCCGAGCAGCAGAGCATATGGACACAATTGCTGGTTGCTAGCTTCCCAATTCTCGTGATTATCGCGGTCTTCATGTTTTTCATGCGGCAGATGCAAGGGGGCGCTAGCGGTAAAGGCGGTCCGCTTTCGTTTGGCAAGAGCAAAGCAAAACTCCTCGGTGAAGACCAAATTAAGACAACGTTTGCCGACGTCGCAGGCGTAGACGAGGCGAAAGAAGAAGTCAAAGAGCTCGTCGATTTCTTGAGAGAGCCGAGTAAGTTTCAAAAACTTGGCGGAAAAATTCCTCGAGGGACATTGATGGTGGGCTCTCCTGGGACAGGAAAGACCCTGCTTGCAAAGGCCATTGCAGGGGAAGCGAAGGTGCCGTTTTTCTCGATTTCTGGTTCAGACTTCGTCGAGATGTTCGTAGGAGTAGGGGCCTCCCGTGTTCGAGACATGTTCGAGCAGGCCAAAAAGGCGACGCCTTGCATCATTTTTATTGATGAGATCGACGCCGTGGGCCGGCATCGAGGAGCAGGTCTCGGTGGCGGACATGATGAGCGAGAGCAGACGCTAAACCAGCTTCTGGTAGAGATGGATGGCTTTGATGGCAACGAAGGGATCATTGTGATTGCGTCGACCAACCGACCTGATGTTTTAGACCCGGCGCTGCTGCGTCCTGGTCGTTTCGATCGACAGGTTGTCGTGCCCTTGCCAGACCTCCGCGGTCGAGAGCAGGTGCTGAAGGTTCACATGCGCAAAGTACCGATTTCTGATGATGTGGTGGCAATGGACATCGCTCGAGGGACGCCAGGGTTTTCTGGCGCTGACTTGGCCAATGTGGTTAATGAAGCGGCCCTTTTTGCTGCTAGGCAGGACCAGAGATTGGTGGCGATGCGGCATTTTGAACAAGCCAAAGACAAGATCATGATGGGCGCAGAGCGCAAGACCATGGTGATGAACGAAAAAGAGCGCACAAACACAGCCTATCATGAGGCGGGTCATTGTATCGTTGGGTACATGATGCCTGAACACGACCCAAGCTATAAAGTCTCGATCATTCCGCGCGGGCGCGCTTTGGGCGTGACCATGTTCCTTCCCGAAGAAGACCGATATTCGATGAGCAAGCGTTTGATCGAGAGCCAAATTTGTGGGCTATTCGGAGGTCGCATCGCAGAAGAGCTGACCTTAGGGTTCGATGGCGTCACAACCGGGGCGTCCAACGACATCGAGCGTGCTACCAAGATGGCACGATCCATGGTCACCAAATGGGGTCTCTCGGAGAAATTAGGTCCGTTGCAGTACGAAGATGAAGAGAGCGAGGTCTTCTTGGGTAAGTCCGCGGGTTCGAGTCGGGCCAATGTCTCCGGAGAGACTGCGAAAATCATAGACGATGAGATCAAGCAAATTATTGATCAGTGTTACTCGAAAGCGCGCACAATTTTAATCGATCATCGCGAGCAACTCGACGCGATGGCGGCAGCGCTGCTCGAGTACGAGACGATTGATAAAAGCCAGATCGACGACATTATGGCAGGGCGCCCTCCGAAGCCCCCTTCGGACTGGAACGATGACGCACCTTCAAAGGGCCCGGACCTTGAGGATCCAGTGGCTTCAAGCGATGACGCGGGTGATTTGGATGGTGCCCCCTCCGGTGCATAACGATTGAAGGAAAATCCGCTATCCCGGCGGTTATTCGAGCGCCAGCCGCTGGTGATGGGGATACTTAATGTCACCCCAGACTCCTTCTCCGACGGAGGACAGTTTCAAAGTCTCGAAGCGGCGCTGCGCCAAACCGATGCGATGATTCAGGGCGGCGCCGATATCATTGATATTGGCGGTGAGTCGACCCGACCCGGCGCGCGCCGCCCCAGCCAGCAAGAAGAGCTAGACCGAGTGCTGCCGATTCTCGACGGTGTCCAAGCTCGGTTCGATGTCCCCATTTCTATCGATAGTTCAACCCCTGAAGTGATCAGCGCTGCTGCGTCTCTAGAGGTCGCCATGATCAACGATGTGCGGGCGCTGACTTTGCCTGGGGCAGTGGCCGCTGTAGGGGATTTCGCCTTTGTGGCGCTGATGCATATGCAGGGGACACCCGAGAATATGCAGATCGCGCCGCGCTACCAAGATTTATTCGGCGAGATTAATGATTTTTTTTCTGAGCGGATCCAAGCCCTGGAGTTGGGTGGTATCAACCGCGAGCGATTGATTCTGGATCCCGGTTTTGGATTTGGGAAAACCCCGGATCAAAATTTCGAGCTGATCAGGGGATTGTCAGAGTTTAGTGTCTTCGATCGTCCACTGATGATCGGCCTCTCACGAAAAAGCAGCCTTCGAACTGTGACTGATGATATTCTTAGTGCGTCGGTTGCCGGTGCTTTAGCTGCGGTTGCCGCCGGTGCCAGCCTGATTCGCGTTCATGATGTCGGAGCGACGGTGAGTGCTTTGGCGGTCTGGAAAGCGATTTATGATGAGAGGAAAGAAAGAGATGGCACCTAAGTATTTCGGTACCGACGGTATTCGAGGGCCCGTAGGAGCCCACCCCATCACTGCTGAGTTTGTGCTCAAGTTGGGATGGGCGGCGGGTGTTGTTTTCTCAGAATCACAAGGGGGGACGATCTTAATAGGAAAAGATACCCGTATCTCGGGTTATCTGTTCGAATCTGCGCTTGAGGCAGGTCTTGCCTCAGCCGGCGTCAATATCGTGATGCTTGGCCCGATGCCCACCCCTGCAGTCGCTTACTTGACGCGCGCGGTCTCTGCGCAAGCGGGTATCGTGATCAGTGCGTCTCATAATCCCTACTCGGACAATGGGATCAAATTTTTCTCAGGAGAAGGTCGTAAGTTGCCTGACTCAGTCGAGATGGAAATTGAGCGTTTGATCGACGCACCGATGACAACGGTTGCCTCCCAGCATTTAGGCAAGGCAGAGCGCATGACCGACGCTGTTGGCCGTTACGTTGAATTTTGCAAAAACACCTTTCCTAAATCGATGAACTTGAAAGGTTTTAAAATAGTGGTCGATTGCGCTCATGGGGCCGCCTACAAGGTGGCGCCCAGCGTTTTTCGAGAGCTTGGCGCAACAGTGATTACGATGGGCTGCAGCCCAGACGGCTTGAACATCAATGAGGGCGTAGGGGCGACAGATCCCGCGGCCCTGGCTCAGCGAGTGGTTCTAGAAGCGGCGGATTTAGGGATCGCACTCGACGGTGATGGAGACCGACTGGTCATGGTGGATGATGCAGGGAACATTGTCGACGGTGATGAGCTACTCCTTGTTATTGCACTGTATCGACAGGCAAAAGGGGACCTGAGAGGGGGCGTAGTTGGGACTTTAATGAGCAACCTTGGTTTGGAAGTCGCGCTCAAGCACCACAATATTGATTTTGTGCGATCGGCTGTGGGTGATCGACATGTTCTAGCGGATCTGATCCAGCGTGATTGGGCGCTGGGTGGTGAGGGTTCAGGGCATATCCTATGCCTTGATCAAACAACCACAGGAGATGGTGTGGTCTCAGCGCTGCAAGTGCTGGTTGCGATTGTGGGTTCTGGAAAGACACTGCGTCATTTGGTCAGTGTGATGGATAAATATCCGCAGACCATGATCAACGTCAAAGATGTATCGCCGGGTGCAATGCAGGCGGAGCCAGTCTTGGAGGCGGTAGCAGAGGTTGAGCAGGCCTTGGGCGCTGAAGGTCGGGTGCTGTTGCGGCCGTCCGGTACCGAACCGGTTCTGCGGGTCATGGTTGAAGGCAGACATTCAGAACAGGTGAAGCGCTTTGCGGAAGAGCTGGCCCAAGTTGTGGGTTCTGTTCCGCATTGAAACTTAATTGGAGGTTCGTTAAGATTC
>Ga0209425_10002220_pt1 | contig 21856 bp, 32 predicted proteins | sample COG_05_FD_184749 | JGI IMG/M metagenome (GOLD analysis project Ga0209425, IMG submission 184749) | Pelagic Microbial community sample from North Sea - COGITO 998_met_05 (SPAdes) (version 2) | ecosystem: Environmental > Aquatic > Marine > Neritic zone/Coastal water | place: Helgoland, sampling...
ACTAAACAATTCTACCTTACCACCTTTACATACTGCAAGTACTCTTACACCATCTAGTTTAACTTCAATTTGCTTTTTGCCTACCATCTTCTTTTCATGATTAGCTGAATCATGTGCAAGACTACAAGTAAACACAGGAACAGTACCTGGTGCTACTTTATTAACAGTCTTTTCACTCATTCCGCATCTCAAGTCTTTAATTAAGATACGTCTGTAAAAGCCATTCCACTGTTCGGTAGTAGCAACACCCATTGCAAGTTCAATTGCATCACGTGCCGCATGACCTGTAAGTTCTCTATTGATTAATTGGTTAGCTAGGACTTTAAAATTATCCCAACTAAGTCCTTGTCCTGTAAGTACATCTGAACGCTCTGGAACTTTCTTAACACCAAATGTAACAAGTGGGTCAAGTGCCATTGTAATACCTTCAAAAAACTCTGGAAGACCTTCTTCCAATGCTGATTTTAAGATTGCTTGTTTAGCGAGCTTACTGTTATCTGCTTCTAACTGTGCAATAATATCTTGTGGTTGTGTTCTCATTTTTGCCTCTTTTGTGCCTAATTAATAACTACATTATAGCACCGTTAGAGAAAAAGTCAACCACTATTTTATCTTTTATTCGATAACTGGTTTTGGAGAGTTAGGTGTAATTTGTATTGGAGAAGCTATAATATTTGTATTAATGGTTACTCTTGGGTCGTCATTAAAGTTCTTTCCTGTCCTATGAAGCATCCAACCTGGAAATATAACTACATCTCCTGTTTTTACTTTTAAATTTCTCCAACCATTTGTGCCACTCATACGTTTACTACCTTCCCAATGATAAAACAACGGATTGTGTATTTCTAAGTCACCACTGTCTTTTGGTACATCAAGGTATAATACCATTACTTGATCAGTGTCGCCATGAGTATGTTCATCAGTCCATGCTTCTTTAGGATGATAGTTAGCCCAACTCCTTGCAATTTGTCTTTGTTCAGGATGTTTATATCCCCAATAGTTCCAAATTTGTAAACTAGCTTCGTTAGCCCATTGAAAGAACTCATGTGCTTCTGTCCACATATGAGGCATCTCAGGATCACTAGATGAACTTGCACCTCCATCTCTTTCTAATCCTGCATTTAGTTTATCACTATTTTTTAAAAAATCGTAAGTTTTTTTTCTAAGTTCTGTTAGATCGCCTGGATAATGTCCTCTCCACAACGGATCAGGAAATATATCAGCAGTTACCCATGACGCAACTGTTTCTACATTAGTTTCTTCTTGCTTTTGTTGTTGAGCTTGGAGTTCGTTTAAATTTATACCATCGTTATCCATTAGTAGCCTTCCTTTGTTATTATTGTTGCATTTATAGTTATGCTTGTTCTTTCTTCTTCTGATTCATTTATATCTACTCGATGTAACATCCATCCTGGTATTATAATTACATCACCAGTAGTTGCAGGTATATCTTTCCAGATACTATCACCTGCTGGAGTATTTTGCCAATGAAATATTAAAGGATTTAATACTTGTAAATTTGCAGTAGTATCTGGTTTATTCAAATACATAACAATAGTCATTACATCATCAGAGTGTGTATGCTCTCCTGTATAACTTCCTTTAATATTATAGTTTGCCCAACTTTTAAATCTAACTTCTTGCCATTCCTCTAATTTGTAGTTCCAGTTATTCCATACCTTTTCCATATTAGGAGCAAACCATTTATTAAATTCTTCTAGTTCATCCCATTCATGAGGATTGTCTTTAAAATTAATTCTTTGAATAGACTTTCCTAATAACTCTTTAGTAGTAACATCTTTTTGTGTTTTAAAGTCATTAGCTTTTTGTATTATTTTATCTAGCCTTCCAGGAAACTTTGCTTTCCATATTGGCTCTGGGAATAAATTTAATGATTGCATTATAATTTCCTTTTAGGTATTTTACTATCTGCAGAGCATACACAACTGTTTGTTATACAGGGCATAGCTTTGTTAAATAATTTAAAACTTGTTTCTATATTTCCTAATGGAGCGTCATCACAACTATAACTGCGTTTTATACTGCCATCAGGCTCATGTATAATAATACCTTGATATCCAGCATTGCAACTCCAACCTTTGAATTTATTAAATTCAAAAGCATTCAATCTTTCTGCTTGATCTACATAGTATTTGTCACCCTTTGAATCTTCCATTTCTATCTTAAAATAAGGTGGAATAGTTTCTCCTATATTAAACTTTGACCTTTTCTTAAAATTAGCACGAGGACGATCTGCCCACTTACGTTTGCCTTTAGTATAAGCACGTTGCGGCATACCATTGTGTAGTTTTACTAATTGTTCTTTTGTATATCCGTCAACAACAAAACTTGCTGTAGGATCACTCATAGGCTTTAGGGTCACGTTAATACCTTGCTCATGAAAGAACAATGCATTAGTCCAATCTCTTTCAAACCAGTTAGGTACCATAACCATGTTTATTGTTACTTGTATATCGTGCTCTTGACAAAATATTAGTTTGTCTGCAAACTCTTGCATCTTAACAGGTGTGTTTACAGATTCTGTATGTAGGCTTGCTGTTATACTTGCCCTATGAAATGCTTTTGCATACTCTACATAAGTTTCGAACCACTTCATTTTACGACTACAATTCGAAGTCATGTGTATACTTGTATAGTTTGTGTTTTCTACATCATCAGCTAGGTATTTAAGAATGTCTAAGTACCCTGGATGAAAAGTAGGCTCGCCGCCACTAAGACTAAAGTGGAAACTATTAAACCCGTTCTCACGAGACTGTCTCTTTATTTCATCGATGGTCGACAAACAAAGTTCAGTTGGTCTATGATCTTTTTTACTGCTTCTAGCATAAGGCCAACAGTAGCTACAGTTATAGTTGCAAAAACGACCAAGCAACCAACTAACTGTAAATATGTCACGATGGAGCAAATTACGTTGACCAAAACTAACAATATCGTCAAATGGTATCTTAGTGAAATCGTAATCACTCCATTTTAAGTCTGTATTCATTTGCATATTGTATTTAAAGAATAAGTATGTGTATGGAAAAGAAAATGACTTACTATACACAACGAGAATGGGATAGAGTTGTTGGTATTGGAAAAGTTCCGCTAGAGTATCAACATCCTGAAGATATAAAGTCTGAAGAAAAAGGTGTAAACTCTACATTAGGTATGCCAACCGAGTCTATTGCGTGTTGACACACCTGACACGGTCGGGCTAATCTTGGATTTCCTTGTTTGTCGTAGCGTTCAACTACGATACGATAAATCTTATCCCAGTCTTTACATCTACGGAGTGCATCAATTTCAGCATGTAGAAAGACTGCGTCAGGCTTGCCAACTGCATCTGCGTACATACTTTGTAATGGATGAGTTTTTGTATAACTATTTGTTCCTATCGCGAGTATTCTTCCTCGCTTGTCGTACAAAGTAGCCTTTAATTTAAAAATGCCTCTTCTTTGCATTTTTTTGATTCCTAAAAATTGGTAGTCCCGGGGGGATTCGAACCCCCATCGCTCTCTAATCTGGAGACTGTGCCGAGTATAAGCCGGGTGTTTTACCGTTAAACTACGGGACTATTTGGACACTAAGGCCGGAATCGAACCGGCATAAACGGAGTTGCAGTCCGTTGCATAGCCTTTCTGCCACTTAGTGTTGGCACCGGTGGAAGGAATCGAACCCTCATCTTCAGTTTTGGAGACTGCCATACTACCATTGTACTACACCGATAAAAAAAGCCCCTAATAAAATTAATTACTAGGGGCTTGTTTAAAATAACTTTTGGTTACAAAGTCATGTCAAAACATACCCCCGTTTGGTGGCCAACATATTATACATATTGTATTAGTCTTGATCATGTTTAAATTCCTTTATTGTCCTTGTAGTATAACACATTTATTTATGTGTGTCAACCTAGAACTTAATAAAAAATTGATTTTATTTCTATGGTGCTTGAGTATTAGACGTTTGAAGCACCAGTGTGTGAAGTTATTCATTACACTTCTCCCTTTTACAGTTAAAGTGCGTTCCTTCGCATATTGCTACTTCCGTCCTTTTGTAGGATGAACGTATAGTTATTTAGTTAAAATTGGCTCTGGGGGAAGGACTCGAACCTCCACGATAAATAAATTGCAGTATATCTATCATATGATTAACAGTCATACGTGTCTACCAATTTCACCACCCCAGAATAATATTATACCTTGCCTATTTTTTCTAGTGCTGGAATCATACGTGTTATACCTATGCCTCCGCCTACTCTTTGAAAGAAGTCAAACTCTAAAAACTTTTCTAGTTCTTCTTCTACTCTATCTTTGCCGAACAGTTCGAACAGTAGTTTTGAGTATGCACCATCTGTAATACTATGGAATGTATCACGCATCATATCAACATCACAACTGCGTTCTGCTGATCCAATAGTTTCCATACCACCTAGTATAACGTCCATCTTCTTTGCTGTGTTGCCATCATCGTTTCTAGCCATGTTCCAGAAAGGTGATGTTAGTTCAGGGAAGTTTGTAATAAGTGTTTGACCAAACTCTTTTTCCATTGCAAGTTCGTGTTCTGCTTCCATTTCTGTATCAGCACTTAGTCCAAAGTGTTGTTGCCATTCAGCATAAGTCTTTTCTGTAATGTTACCAAAGCCTAAGTATTCACATAGTTCATACTCCATTGCTTTTAGATCATCTACACTACCCGGCATTTCAAATTCAAACATTGGAAATATTATATCGTGTCTACCTGGAATTGCATTAGGCTCTTGTCTGTAGGAAGTGGAGACACAAAAAAACCCCTTACTAGAGGGGCTACTTAATAATTCGTGTTCTAGCCACATCTGGCCTGTTTGCGGCAATGGCCAAACCTGGCCTGCGTAGTTGTATGTTGCTACATTAAATGGATCTTCACATGCGGCAAGTATGCTTAGTCTGTTTTGGGTATGGACTTCTAAAAATCCTTTATCCAAAAAAAATGACCTTAAAAGGCCAACTGTGTTTGTAAATTTTTGTGGGTTTATGAGTTGCGTCATCTTTTTTTCCTTTTTCGAGTTTTGACCTAAAAAAAATTTGCTCAAAAAAAATTTGAGCCTGTTTAGTCTGTCGAGTTATTTATCCTATATCTAAAATATAGGATAAATCTCGAAACAAGTTATTTAATTTTAAGATCATCAAACTGAATAATACTAGTTTTGTTTATCTTTTTAAGAGACTGTGGGTGTTTCCAACTTGCCTTAGAGGGACGGTATATACCAAACTTAACATATTGTATTCCGCAACTAAGCATATATGAATTAGGAAATGTTTGATTAATCCCTAACGATTTACTTTGGACAGTATACCTAATACGGTTTTTATCTAATTGCTGAGAAATAACTTTTATATCATGCCAAGGCCCAAGTAAATCACTTCTAGTTACTGGACCATACTTACCATTAACAATAGTAAATGTTCTTCCGTTAGGAACTTTTCTATATTCGTCAAACGTCTGTACTCTTAATGTCCCTTTATGAACATGTAACATAAATGGAGGTTTTGCTTCTTTGTTGCAACGTTTATTATGAGTATGTATTTGAAAGAAAGATTCATGACGGCCTTTAAATCCGCCAAGCATTCTAAATTGGAATTCTACAACTGTTACCCCGTTGTTATATCTTTTACTGTGTAGTTCGTTTCTCTCTGCAAACATTGGCCCATATGCTTTCTTTTTAGCATCATAAGGTATCCCTGGCTTGCCACCTTCTAAGATAAATTGTAAAGCTCTGTCTCCTTTATAATTGACCCATTTGATATCTTGACCGTGCAAGAAATCGTTATGAGTCCACATAGGAACATTCCAATCAGAATCTTGATAACTATCTTGATAAGCATAAGCAGATGTAAAACTTAATAACAAAACTGCTAAAGTTAGTATTAGCTTTCTCATATTATTCTCCAATTAAGTTTAATTTATACCTAATTATAACAGAATAAATTTTTTTTGTCAACCTATTAGTGTACCACTGCCCCGTCATTGTACAAGTTAATCCCTGCGGCTTGTAACATCATTAATAATGACATTGGACAGTCTGTTTCTTTTGATCCATCTGGAATAAAAATTCCTTTGACTCTACCATCATCTCCAAAGATAAGAGCCCAGTCATTTTCTTCCATTAGCTCGTTTAATTCACCTTTAACTTCCATTTTGTTTCTCCCAAAAAATATGATTGAATTAAATTTAGTATTCTAGTGTAGTGTAAACGTATTTTAGATATTTATAAAAAGAGTGTTTCTTTTCTCGTATTTATTATGTATTTATGGTGCCGGTGCCAAGATTCGAACTCGGGACCTGATGATTACAAATCAACTGCTCTACCAACTGAGCTACGCCGGCAATATAATACTTATTATTACTGTGAATCGATATTATCTAATTCCGGCTCTGGTTCTGTTTGTTTTGGGAGTTCTTTTTGATAAGATTGTATAATAAAGTTTTGAATTTCTTCTACATCAACTGTTCCTGAATCTAGCATCTTAATAGCTTCTCCGGCTGTTTTTGCTTGTTTACTTCTTACTAGGTATGCTGCTACACCTACGAATTCGTTTCTTGTTAAGCCTGTTAGATCTAAAGTGCTATTCAAAAAAACTGATGCTTTTGATTTCGGTATCATATACTTTCCTTTTTTATATTTATAGTTTAAGTATATAACACTTTTAAAGTATTGTCAACCTTAATGAGTTTGTAGATGATTAATTATTGGAGTAGGACAAGAACTTAGTACTAATGAAAATAAAGGATCTGGTTTTTGTTTATGATGTATTTGATTATGATCTACCCAAAGTTCTTGTATTTTAAATGCATCTTTTTCTAATGCTCGTCTACATTCTATTGTTTCGTAGACTCCGTTTATTTTTTGTAAGAAATGAACTAGTTCGTGTGCTAATATTACTTCTTGAAAATGATCAACAACCATATGTACAGTAGGCTCATTTCCAATAACTATTTCATTAATTTCGTCATTGTAATATCCAGCAATGTGACAGGGATCTGGAACCATATCAAAAAGTTCTTTACACATCTCTTCTTGTGTAGAAATTTTTACTGTAGGTAATTGTTCTCCGTTATATTTTAAGTCAGTATTCTTTTCAATAAATTTTATTACAGTCATCATATTATTATGAGAATCTAATTTAGTATTAAATGCATTAAATGCAAGTACTACAAAGAACGTAAGTCCTAATAATATAAAGATTTTTTTCATTCTGGTATAGTTCCTACTATGTGTATTCGATCAAACTCTTGCGGGTTACAATTCATTGCAGTATGTTTATCATGAGTATTTACTATATAAGGATGTCCATTGTTTGGCACATGTTGCATTTTTTCATTTTCAATAACAAAACATTTTTCGTTAGTAATAACTGCTAAGTGCATTCTTAGTTCTTTATCTCGATGCCAAGAATAGCATTGGCCAGATTTTAATTTAAGTATACGGGTTCTATATAGATTATTCTCAGTAATAAATTTTGCTATTTCAGTACTTGGATCTATAACAAATTTTGTATATCTTTTATTATTTTCAGGGCTAGATCTATGTAACTGAGATACATACGGATTACCATCAGGAGTTTGAAGATACATATGCTTTTGATTTAACCAACCTAATGTATCTTCTAGTTCTTTTATTTCTAGTTTAATCTTAACAAGATCGTATTGTCGATCAACCTTTTCCACACTACGGTCTCTTTTCTATAATCTCGTCTGCAAGTCCATATGCTACTGCTTCTTCAGCACTCATAAACTTATCACGATCCATGTCACGCTCAAAGTCTTCGTATGTTTTGCCTGCTGTATTGTGCTTTACATATAACTTAGTTAAGTTTTCTTTTAAGTATTGAATTTCTTTGTATCGAATTTCAATATCGCTTGCCATACCTTGAGCACCACCACTAGGCTGATGAATCATTGTACGTGCATTAGGCAACAACTTACGTAATCCTGGACTTCCTGCTTGTGCTAGGAATGATCCCATTGAACATGCTTGCCCCATTACAATAGTATGAATCTTTGGTTTAATAAATTGCATAGTATCGTAAATAGCCATTCCAGATGTAATTACACCACCTGGACTATTAATATAAAAATAAATATCTTTTTCAGAGTTATCAGATTCTAAATACAATAACTGAGCAACAATTAAGTTAGATGTAACATCTTCAACTGGTCCGTTAAGTAATACAATTCTTTCTTTTAGTAACTTTGAATAAATGTCATATGAGCGTTCGCCGCCTGATTCTTGTTCTACAACCATAGGTACTAATGGCATTATAATTCCTCCGCAATTCCTAATAGTTCAGCAACAAGTAATCCACTTGCTAACCAAACAATACTTCCTGTAAACAATGCTACTATACACCCTGCAATACGGGTTACACTTTTTATAAGACTAATATAAAAATGTTTTCTACTTACGTCCACTGGTTCTGGAACATATACTCTTTCTGGTATCGGCATTAACGTCCTTCCTTTATATTGTATGAGTCTGGCCCAGGTGTAGTAAATTCATATCCAAATGCATTGCCTACATAGACTCTGCCATTGTACTTCATATGAATTTTATTCGTAGCCATGAACACGTTCATTGAATCTTTACTTCTAAAGTTGTCAATTTCTGCCTCAACAACTTTTTCATTGTTTGTGCATGTTACCATACACTTATTTTCAAATACTTCTTTCATTGTGTAACTTTACCCCTTTGTTCAACATGTTTTTTAATAAAAGTATGCGGAACTTTTGGATTTAATTTTTTTAATTCCTTCTTACTGTATGTATCAGGATGTCTAATGCCATACTTGTCCATCTGGCTTAACGCCCATTCGGTATAGTCTTTTTTAGTCATGTTGTTACCTCAATTTTGTATTCAAAGTTTTGGGTTTGGGGATTGATGTTAATCTGTCTTGCACCGTTACTAATATGGAAATGTGTTGCCATAGGAGTTAGCGGTGAAAGTGTTACAAGACGTTTTGTTGTAGGACGAGATGTGTTTAAAAATTCTCTTACTTTATTAATAATTTCTCTTCCAGCTCCTCTTTTACGAGACCAAACTGTATATGCTACTGCAATATCACCTTGTTGACTGTCTTGACATGCCGCTTGACTCATGTAATCCATTTCTCTAACAGTTGAAGGCACTTCATTTGTAAAAGCTACACATATGATAGCTTCAATATCTTCCTCAAATTTAAGACCGTATATTTTTCTTTGTGAAGAAAGACGCCAAGCTAAATCTAACTCAGGTCTAACTGGATCTTCAGATACATCTATATCAGTTAATTCTACAAGCTCGGTTCCTTTAACCCACTTGTAAAAGTTATCTAATTTTTTTTTGAATACTTGCATTTTATACCTTATAAAGTTTACTGTAATTAAGTCTAGTTTCGTTAACGTCAAAGTTTCTGTTTTTAGTATGATCTTTAACTTTTGCTTTAATTTTTTTACGATCACCTATCTTATAATCAACTTTATTCATAAAACTAACTAAGTCGCCGTTGAGGTCAGCAACATAATTGAAACTTTCCCATTGCTCACTCCAAAACTTATTCAATACCTTAATGACTCCTTCAACAGGATCTTTTACTTTGCCAATATGCTGACTATTTCTATATTCCATACGTAGTAACTTTTTAAACTTACTTTCTTCTACTTCACGTTTAACAAGTTCAGGAACATAAGCTAGTAATCCTAACTTATTAAAAGGTACATCTTTTAAATTTAAAATAGCAAAAACATCTTTTTGAAAGTCAGACATATTATTACCTAATAATTGCATTGTGTATCTACGGAAATGTTTATTTGCTATTTCTACACCTTCATAGTCGTCTTCGGTTACAGTAAAGTCTACAAAGTCAGGGTCTGAATAATCACCAAAGTGTTGTTTAACCATATCTTTGTTTGAATGTTTTGTAGGAGTGTCTTCTGAATATCTTTGTGTATTTTTAAGATATCCGTTATTAATACGTTGTGCTGCAAAACAAAATGCTAGTGCTTCTTGTAACGGAACGGTTTTTGCCATGTCTGCCTCTTACTTAATGTTAATTTAAGTATATAGTAACATCACTTAACATGAATGTCAAGTATTATTTTGGCGGAGTTTCTTTGTTCCAACTATAAAGCATATAGACTATAATAGATAAAGATAAAATTAAAAATAGTAATCCAGCTAGTTCGATCATAAATCGTATTGAGCCCATTTCTTTTTAGAATATCCGTTCTTTTCAGCCCAACGAACAAAGAGTCCACATTCGCGGCCGTGTGCTTCAATTTCCCACGGTTGATCCCAGTAGTCTTTCACACATTTTTGATTTGGAGAAAGCCATTCTCCTTTCCATCTACTACCTTGTTTAGCTGATGGTTCGTACAGTTCATTCCTAGCAAATTGCTTTACATGAACCATTTCGTGTGCTACAGTTTCTAATAATCTACGTATTCTTTTATGTTTGTTGATTTCTAACCCAAATTCTCTAGGATTTAAGCCATCTTCTAGAGGCCATGCATAGCCATAATTTTCATCTTTTTTGAAATCTTTTAGATGAATTTCAATATCAAGTGTCTGCATTCTAGGCATTAGCATATTGCAACAGTACTCTGCCATGCTTTTAACGTACTTCTTTTGGCTATTAGTGCCACCAATAACTTCGATATTGTTCATTTGTTGACCTTTAAGTTACTATATGTATATATTATAGCATCATTGATCATTAAGTCAACACTTAATTGTCTATTTTTTCTATGATTATAGTGCCTTGATCACCAATTGACATCTTTAAATTATCGCCTTCTTTCCAGCCTCGTTCTTCAGAGATTTCTTTAGGGATTTTCATTGTAACACAGCCGTTTTCGTCTGGTTCTCCAAAAACATCATCTTTCTTAAAAACCCATGTATTTTTTGTCATATTATTTCCTTTATGTGTATATATTTAACTAGTTTAAAAATTTAGTAAATACTTTATGGACAACTATTTTAACGCATTTTACCATATTGTAAAAGAAACTCAAGAATCTTCAGGGTATGATTTACCGGTTGATCTTGAATCATATATTGTCATGCTTTTATCTCATCATATAGATAAGCCTGACTGGCTTCCAGAAAAATCTTTTGCTGAAGTGTATCTATCTTTATCAGAGACTGGCCAAAAAAGATTAACTGCAAAAGAACTAGGTGACGCATGTCTTTTTATGACAGGAGTATTCCCAGCTTACGCAAAGAAAAAGAATAATATAAGATACTTTCAAGATATAGGTTCTAGTTCTTATGAGGTCGTAAACGAATTAATTCCTGGTAGTTTATTTGGACAGCTATCTACACATTTTATATTTTTAAGTAGTTTTATTGAATACACAATAAACAATTCAAAAAATAATATTCATTCTATTATGGATTTATAAATTCCATATCTGCAGCCACAATAAACCTATCTTCTTCTGATTGCACTATGCCTGGACGATGCCATTGCTTTCCAGGATAGATTAACCATTGTCCAACTTTTGCCTGTGCAAAATATCTTGTCTTAGGATCAGCTTCAGGACCTTCAGGTGCCATTTCTGTACCTGCAGTAGTCGTATCAATATTGTTTGGAAGATGCAAATAATAAACTCCACTAACTGTATGTGTTTGATCGCTTCGATGATGATGATGCCAAAGTTTATCTCTATCTTCTGGAAATTTTAATGAAGTCATATAACTCCAACTTTGTAAGTTTGTTATCTTAACTTCTCGTTTACAGTAAGCAAAGCACGACCAAATAAAACTCATGCTTAGATTAGTCCAATCTTCAGTACCATATCTAAAAGGAGACATTACTTGATATTTAGGTAAATCAAAAGAATAATTTTCTTGTTCTACTTGTTTGCGAACATCAATGCACATTCGTAAACGTGCATCGTCTGTTATTAGATTATTCCAGTCATAATATTCGTCGTTTGTATTTTTATCCATAGTACTAATATAACACCTTTATTACAAAAAGTCAAGTATTATTTTGTAACAGTCATATTAGCTAAAGGATTTTCTAAAGCCTTGTTAATTTTCTTATCTAACTTTTCTTCTAGAGCATTAATTTGTGCATCAACTTTAGATAACTTATCGTCCCAACGTTTATCTGTATTTGAAATTAGTGTTCTAATTTCTGTTTCGCTAGAACGAAGTTGTTCCCTTACTTCTCTGTCAGCAGTTCGACTACGTTTATCAATTACTGCAATTTGATCAGTTTGATCACCTATTTCAATACGTAAATCTGTGCGAATATCTCTAGCAGTAGCTTGTGCATCGCTTACTAGTTCTTTCATAGTATCAACTTCTTTACGCATTACACTTACTTGTTCTTGAAATCCGCTTAGATCTGGAGCAACATAAGTTTCAATTTTATCACGCATGTTCATATAGTCTTTGTAAAATTCAAATCCACCATAAAGTCCTCCACCAAGTGTAGTTAGTGCAGTAATTATTATTAGCATCTTTCCGCCTCTAAATTTCACACCAGCGAATTCAATTTCTGTTTTATTTTCGGCCATTGTTTTTCCTTCCTAGTTATATTGGAGATCTGTTAATTCTTCATGTAACCTATCTTGTGCAATGCTAAACAACCTTGCATAAGGATCTCTCAATTCTGCTGTATAAATTACAGGGTTTATATACCAGTCCTCTTTATCTTTTAAATTAGGACTATTCTTAGTTACATCAGCACCAATTATATTCATTAGTGCTAACTGTGTGCCTTGTGATGCCGCATCGTCTGACAACTTGCTTATTATCCTAGACACAATTCTTGTTGCTACTTCTTTTTTAATTTCTTCTTTATTCTTTGCGGATGCTTTTGCTTTTTCACCTTGATCTTTTTTATCCGACTCTTCTTTTGATTCTGCCTTTGCAGTTTTAGTTTCGCTACTTGATTCTTCTTGTTCACTTTCAGCTACTTCTGTTTTAGTTTCTAAACTTTCAGATTCTGTTGTAGATTCAACCTGTTCAGGTTCTGCTTCTGCTTGTTGACTATCAGGTTTTAATCCGCCCGGAGTAGTTTCTGCTTTTATTTCTTCAATTTGTGCTTCAACTTGTGCTTCTATTTGTGTTTCAACTTCTGCAACAGTTTCAGTTGTAGCAGGCATTTCAACCTCTATTGGTTCAATTGATATTTCAGTTAACCCTGTGTCTAAATTAGTTTCTGTAGTAACTTCAAATGTATCAATAGTTGACCCTGTGTTATCTGTAACAGTAACTTCAAAAGTTTCTATCTCTGTGCCGCCGGCTATATCTTCCATATTAGTGTCTACTTCTACTTCAACTATGTCTAACCCTATATCAGGTGTTTCAACTTCAATAGGTGCTACAATAGTTACAACAGTCGATATGTCTTCATTTGTTATAGTTGTAATTCTTTCTGTTGCACTAGATACAGCATATGTTCTAACTACATCAGTTTGTGTATCTATAATACTATTAATAGTCTGACTTACTACAAAATCAATTGCTGTGTACACAGTTTGTACTATTGCATTATCAAATTGAGGACCGTGTCTGCCACTATAATATCCTGAATCAATACCGTATAATTCTAATGTTGCTAATGAGCTTGTATAGTTATTGCTCGGTACTGTTGAATTAAAAAAGAAGTCTGTTGTATTCCAACCAGTCCAAGTAATATTAGTAAACTCGTGTTCAAATTTATGTAATAGTGTGCCGGATGAATCTTTAATATCTAATGTAATACTAAAAGTATCTTTACAATCACCATTTGTTGCAGAACACACAGGAACTGTAGCATTAGACTCATGCGACCAAACCTGAGAACCGTACTTAACTGTAAATCCTTGGTTAACTTCTGCTTGTGTCATTTGATCAAATAAATCAACAGTTTGAGAAACAGTTCCTCCATTTGTATTTTCATTACCTGTTTTTAAACAGTTCCCTCCAAACGGTCCACAAGTATCTCCTACAGTAACATTACCACTTGCTGACCAATTACTAGGATTTTGATTTGTATTGGATTCAAACCCAGGATTGGTTAGATAGTTATTTGAATTAGTATTAGGTGTATGTGTTTCTGTTGTTGTATTTGTGGTAGTTGTAGTTGTTGTATTAGTAGTCGTACTAGTATCTATAGTTTGTGTGGTAGTTGTAGTTACATCATCTACATTAGTTGTAGTATGTGTGTCTACAGTTGTTGATTCTGATATTCCTGCACCAAAGTCTTCGATTGTAGTTGTAGTATTTGTAATTTCTGTATTAGTGCTTATTGGAGTAGTTGACGTAGATGTAGTAGTATCAACAATCGTAGATGTTGGCGTACCTGTACTAGTTGTAATACTTGTTGATGTTGTTGATGTAGTATCTCCATCAGCTGCTTTAGAAGGGTAAGATGCAAATAGGTAACCCAAGAAAACAAGAGACAACAGTAACGCCAATAACAATTTCTGTCCACGGAATGTGCTTTTTGTCTTTATCTTGTGCATAATCAACTTCTGGCTCCTTATAATCATCTTCGCTATATGATTGGTAATCGTCGCTATCAGACCAAGTATAGTCGTCGACTATTCTTTCTGACTCCAATCGTCGTTCTTCAATTGCTTGGTCTTTTTTTTTGAAGAGTCTAAAAGTTGTGAACCAGATGGTATATCTTCTGGATGATTATTCCAGGATAATAATGCATCTTCTCCTATTTTACCTTTATAAGGACATGGGGTACCAGCCATAATCATAGCATCAAATACCCTTGCGTCTTGACATAATGCACTAACAGCTGCGACTTTCATACCCATACCATATAACGATCTTGCAAGTTTTAATCTTTCGCAATTTTCATCAGTTATAGTCATGCCACTAGCTATTCCTAATATTTGTGTTTGTACACCAGCACTAAACGCACTCTTACAAACATCACTGTTATTAACTACTACACTAGGCGCACTTGCTGTAGGTACAGATTTATCTACAGTAACAGTATTTGTTCCGGTTACAGTTGATGTTACAGTATTTGTTTGAGCTGTAGCCCAAGTCGGTGTTAATAGTAGTATTACTAAAAATAGTCCCAATAGTTTATTCATATAGCCCTCATCCTTTAATATAATCGCACACAAGCGGTCACGCACGGAGAATTCTAAAATTTCTATGTTTCTTTGCACTTCATGATTTTTAAAAATGCACTCCTGGCCTGATACAATTATTTATACGATTAACCCGTAAGATATGTATATACTTTAACATGGAAATTTGTAATCCAAGACCGTCAAAATTTTGTACCGTCAAAATTCCAACACCTTTATTACATTGATTACATATGTAAGTAATTATCTACCTATTTTTCTAATAAATACTAGTGGAGAACTAATATGAACCCTTTTGATCAATTTGGTATGGAATTTACTGACGTATTAGCACCTTGGATTGCTATACTAGTATCAATTAGTGCAGCTTTTTGGTTTAAAGATTTTGCCACTAATTTAATGCAAGGATTAAAGTTTAAAATGAATCCTGCTTTTAATGAAGGCGATGCAGTTATATTAAATGACGAAGATGCTATCATTGTAAAGATAGGATTAAGAGAAACTGTGTTTGGAGTATATGGTAAGAAGGGTTACACATGGCGTTATATTCAAAACGACAGACTGCACTTACTTAAACTCGAAAAGATCGTAAACAAGCATCTGCACTTAGATACTGATTACGAACAAGGTCGAAAGATACAAGCAAAAATTGATGAATTCCAATCGCATCAAATCAACGCAAACTCTTCAGACATCTCGGCTAATAAAGAAGCAATTGAACAACTAAAGAAAGGCAAGTAAATGTCACATTGTCAAAATTGCGGTCATGAACAACATGACGGTCCTCTATATAAAGAACATAAAGACGGAGATAATAAGATTGTTATTATTGAAGTTTGTAAGCAATACAGAAGTAAAGAAGACTAAGCAGTCATATAGCCAGGAGTTGCTGTTTGTTGATCATCATTCCAACTAAAGCTACCAGCTGAAATATTTCCACCAACCATCTGTTGTCTAAAGTCTTCTGCATCCTTGATCATAGTATAATCTAAGGTAGAAGTATTTAGAAGCATAATTTCTGTAATACCATCTGCTAGATGATAACTTGCATATGCAATTTTTGTAAATGCTGGTGTAATTTTATCGAAGTCTATGGTTTTTCCATCACCTTGTCCGGATTCTTTTACAGCCGCCGCTATAAGTGCATCAGGATCAAATGGTTTATGATGTTCGTTAGGTGTACCTTCTGTTTTTGTTGCAGGTTTATTCAACTCATCATAGTTTCCTACTAATCCTGGAATATTTTTTGGCGAACCGTCAATAGCATTTCTAAACAATTTAAAAGTTAAATCAAAATTACTATAAGGTAAAACTTCTGCGTTTAATTTCTTAAAACCTCCAACAGACCAATTATATCTACTGCCTTCTTTGGATGATTTTTTAGCTTTATTATAGTTGTATTCCTTACCGCTCCAGTTACGTATAGGAATTTGTTTTACAGTACCATCTTTTTGACCTTGACCAATTGTTCTTGATTCATCGGCGGTTTGCATAATAGCATTTATGCCTTCACTCCAGGCTGCCCAACCGGTGGTTGCTTTGGCAAATTTTTTACTGTTTAGTCTTCCACCTGTTTTAGCACTAGCTTTGACTTCAATTTCTCTTTTACCAATTTTAAGATCACCCTTCTTGCCTTTCTCAGCAGGGTTGCCCATCATTGATAGTGCCATCTCACCTGGACCAATCGCACCTGATGTTGTGCCAGGCGAATAACTAAAAATATTTTCCTTTATAAAAGCATCAAAAACTTTTGAGTATTGTCCATTTACAAATTGCTTTAGATTTCCTCTAGGAGTATCAATTACCCTTGTCATGTTAAGTACTTTACCATCAACACATGCTTGTAAAAATTGTTTGATATCTTCTGGTTTAACTTTGTCTTCTTTTTGCATGTTAATAATTTTACCAAACAATGCTTCTTTAAGAGTCTTAGTAAACTTTTCTGCGCTCACTGCTTTCTTACGCATTGCTGCATTCATTTTCTCAGCATCTTCCAGCTGGTAACCTTGAACTTTGTTACCAAGTGTAGTAAGTATACCTGTGACTTCTCTTATAAATTTAACTGCTTCGTCCCTTTGTGCAATAGCTGTATCTCTTTGTTGTCTAATGGTTTCAAATTTTATAGTAATCTTATCTAAGGATTTTGTAGCCCTTTGTAAAACATTATCTCTCTTTGATGATTCGCCTGCATCATCAACCCGTATTTCAGCAAGTTCCTTATATTGTAGACGCATTTCTTCTAGTTCTTGTTCTAGCTCTTGATCTTCTTTTTCTATAGCTTTTAATTTTGGGTCGTTATATGTACCCTCTTCGCCTTCGCCTTCTTGTACAGGCGTATCTATTTTGCCTTTGAAATACTCTATTGCTTTTTTAAGTAATCCGTTGATTGTTTTAATATCATTTGTTAGTGCATTTTTTTCTTGGCTTTTTTCATCAGGAATGTTAGGAACTGATTTTTTAATAGCATCAATGTCGTGGAGAGCATGTTGTACTTCTAAACCGGCATTAGCCGCTTCAGTTAATCTTCTATCTATTGATTGTTTAATATCTGTAAAACGCATACCTACTCCTCGTTGTATGTATTTATGTTAGTTTAGGAAATAACATATCTGTACAGAAGGTCTCAACTTCCTGTTCATTTAGGCCTAGACTCTTCATTACGTTAGGAGTATGTGGATTCATTTGCTGATGTGTACAATAATGATTGTGTGCTCCTGCAACTTCGTCTACATTACCTGCACCATTATACTCTGATACTTCGTTAAAGTAAGAATGTAGATTACTTAGTGCAATACCTATAATAGTATCTACTTCTTGTTCTGTTTTAACATTACCTGCGGCTAACATGTTATCTGAAAATATAGCTTTAGCCCAATCAGGCAATTCTCTTTTCTTTTCAGGAATAAAGTCAACAACAGAGTCATTATACCCTGTAATCATATCATGTTCTAATTCGCTACTAGGTGAAAAATCATGGAATGCACCAGTTATTTTATTTTTACCAGCAATTACATCAAAGCCGTATATAGGAGCATTGTTGTTAAGATTAGGAAAACAGCATACATGCATCATCCACAAACCTTTTGTTTGTCTTGCATCTACAACGTCAATATGACAACGACGAAGGCTATCATTACGCCATACGCGATTAATCCAGGAACCGTCTTCTTTGTTAAATTGCGATAATCCTGGCTCTTCAAATTCTTCTGCTCTTTCATTAAATATCCTTATGATTTCTTCTTGAAGGGAAATAAGTTTATCCCATAACGTAATTGTAGGTTTTTTATCTTCTTGAGTTGCTATTATTGTCATTCGTACGTAACTCCAAAAAAGTCGTGATAAAAGTATTGAGTGCCTGATCTAGGAACTTCAGTAACAAATTCTCCTCGTACTACTACACCACTTTCACTACTTGTTTGTCCATGGTATTCTGTTCCATCCATATGATAACAGTTGTCAACCGTAATAATTGGAATTTCTGACAAGTAAGACATCATAGTCAAATGTGCATGATGCCAGTTGTTAAACAGAGTCTCCATCTTTTTTCCGTTGCCTCTGAAACCGTTTGTTGAATGGACAAATAATTGCAGATCTTGTCTGCTACCCATATTGTATTGTTGTTTGGCATGCCAGCATATAGCTTTATGCCCGGACATTCCGTGTCCCCACATATCATTACATACTAATCCTACAACATTAAACTGAAATGTTTCGTTACCTAATTTCCATGCAAGTAATCCATCTTTATTTGTGTCATGTTCCATAAAAGGTAAGTCTTGTGGATTTATACAGAACGATTTATTAGTTGCTCCTCTTAATTGTCCATCTTTTGCATAAAATCTAATTTGGTTTCGTCCTATATCTCCAAATCTTTCTTTTTCTTTCCATAGTGTACCTAAGCACAATCCAACTTTATCTTTTGCATATGCTTCTACAGTTTTTAACCCATCCTCTAGTTCTGATAAATTTTCAAAAGGATCAATACCAAATGTAGTTGCGGCTATTCCTCCATGGTCATAACCGCTTAAAGCACCTTCAGGTGTAACTAGATAATCACACCTGTTTTCTACTGCATAGTCTATTGCTTTTTTAATATGTTCAACGTTATCTTTAACTGAAGGCGTACAAGGAATTTGTGCTCCTGCCATTCTAACTGGTATCTGTTTTGGCATTAATATTTACTCACTGAAAGTTTGTTTTGTGTATCAAAGTGTATTTTTAAATTGTCTGCTTTAAAAACAAAATTAATTACTAGTCTATTTTCATGTTCAATAGGACATGTACCTGTATGCATTAAGTTAGCTGGAAATAGAATTGCTCTTCCTTTTTTAGGTTCTACTTCTCCTACTACTTTCAAATCGCTATATGGCATTGGATCAGTAGTTGATTTTTGAAAAAATCTTGTAGGCCCATCACTATCTCTAATATAGTAAATCATAGTAAAGTAGTCAGGTGATTTATGATCTGCATGTGGTGGATGATATTTTCCTTTGTATGATTCATCTTTTAAATTCATATTTGTTTTTATTTTATGTACGTCAGTTACAGTACACTCTGTTATAGATTCTAAAAAGTATAGCACCATTCTAGTTAATCCAAACGATTCAGGATTATCTTTTCCACCCCAAGATGATATATGTACTATTTGAGGACATTCTTTTATATTCTCATCAACAACATCAATTGCGTTTTCTGTATCATTCCCTGATGTAAAAGAAACATAATTCCATAGTGTTTGATATTGAAACTGTTCTTCAAGCATGTTTTGAATGGTTATTGGTAAAAAATTTTCAATTACTGTATAGCTCAAGTTCTAACTCCATTAACTCTTTAAACAAATTTGTTGCCGAAGTGAAAACATATTGTGCTTCCTCAGCCATGTCGTCATTTGTTTTATTTCTGATTGCTTCTTTAAGTTGTTTTGTATCTGAATCAAATTCGTACATCGTACCAGCTCCAGGAACTTTTTTTGCAATCATCTGTCCGCCACTAAGGTCTCCCATATGAAGTACGTACACATGAGCCATTAGTGCATTACTATCATGCATAATGTCTTTCATATGCATAATATAATCTCTTGTACTTTGTGTTAACACCGGCGGGTCAACATGTTTCCAAAGTTCTAAGTAATCTTTTTCTATTCGTTGTTTGCGGCTAATACCTGGTAGATCAGTTAGTAAACCGTTAGCACCTGCTAGTGCTTCCAGTAAGTCGTATTTTTTATGTTGGTTCCAAAGATAAGTGGCATATAAATCTGGGTTTATTTTTCCACTCATTAACACTTTTACAAATTCTTGTCTCTCAGCATCTTTATGGTGCTCCCATGTCAAGTCTTTAAGACTCATTGAATTCTCCTAAGTTGTTATTCTTCTTCGACTTTGATCTGTAAAGGGTGTCCTTGTTCTCTACTTGCGGTAGTTGCTTCAACTGCTTTTTGTTCTGCCACTTCATATGTATATATACCTACAGTACCGCTTCCTTTTGTATGAATCTGGACCATAATTTGTTCTGCTGATTCAGCAGAATGTTTAAAAATTCCCATCAATATTTGTACAACCCACTCCATAGGAGTTGCGTCATCATTAAAAAAAATAACTTTATACTTAGATGGCTCGGTAATCTTTTGTTCGATTAGCTCATCTATCTTTACATCTAAGTCGTGTGCGAATTCTACATCATTATTCATTACATTTTTCCTATCTGCTTAGGGGGAATTTAACCCCCTAAACATTTCCCTAGTTAACCTTCGATAGTTGGACCAGCATTGATCTCAATTTTTTTAGGTTTCATTTCCTCAGGAATATCTCTGTGTAAATGAATATTCAACATACCGTTTTCAAGTTTTGCTGATTTAACATCTACATGCTCTGCAAGATTAAATTCTCTTACAAAAGTTCTTCCTGCGATACCTCTGTGAAGATAGTTTACTTCTTCATCGCCTTTAGGTGTTGAACCTTCAATTTTAAGCATATCTTTGTCTTTTTCAATTGAAAGGTCTTCCATTGCAAAGCCTGCGACTGCTAATGAGATCATAAACTCATCGTCGTTAAGTTTTGCTATATTATATGGTGGGTATCCTCCAGAACCGTTATTTGGACTGTTTTCAAATACTCTGTCCATTTGATCGAACAGATTATCAAATCCAATAAATTGTTTGTGGAAACCGGGTAGGTTTAGAGTTGTTAGTCTTGTCATAGTTTTCTCCTTTATTAAGCAAGATTAATTTATGTACCCTTTCGGCGTACATGTTTATTTATCCCACTAGTTGCCGATGGTTGACTTTTCATAGACTCCATTGTGGGTTTGTGTACAACGTACAAAGGTTGTACACCTCATTAGGTGCTTTAAACGTTTAGCACCTGCATACGTACAAGTACTACGCAATCCGCCTAGTATATCTTGTACAGTATTCTTTACAGTACCTCTATATGGTACTAAGACTGTTCTACCTTCACTTGAACGATAGTCTTTCAGTCCATCAAAATGTTTGTCATTTGCACTTTTACTACTCATACCATAAAACTGTACAAACTGCTTTTCTTCAATAATTAGATTACCAACAGGATCTGCAAGTTCATTTGTATTATACTGTTTAGTAATCACTTCCCCGCCGCCTTCATCATGTCCAGCAAGCATACCGCCAAGCATTACGAAGTCAGCACCACCGGCAAATGCTTTAGCAACATCGCCAGGACAAGTACAACCGCCATCAGCGATAACATGTCCACCAAGGCCATGTGCCGCGTCGGCGCATTCGATGACTGCGGATAACTGAGGATATCCAACA
>Ga0209425_10002221_pt1 | contig 21849 bp, 15 predicted proteins | sample COG_05_FD_184749 | JGI IMG/M metagenome (GOLD analysis project Ga0209425, IMG submission 184749) | Pelagic Microbial community sample from North Sea - COGITO 998_met_05 (SPAdes) (version 2) | ecosystem: Environmental > Aquatic > Marine > Neritic zone/Coastal water | place: Helgoland, sampling...
CTCGCGTAGGCGCCTGCGTGCATGTCGAGCTCGTCGAGGGGCCTGGCCAGGCTGGTCCGGCGCCTCGCGTCGACCAACGTGCCGTCCCCAAAGCTGGCGGCGAACCACCTCGGAGCGATCAAGTGCGATAACCAGGGCAACGCGTGGAAGGTGGAGGTGCAGGTCGGACGGGGCTCGGGGCTGCTGGGCCACCTTCACCCGCGGGACGCGCCCCTCCTGGAGCGCACCGGTTCCTTCGGAGACACCCCCGCGACGCTCACCTCGCGCCCAGGGATGCTCATCGCGAGGTTTCAGCCGTTCAGCGCGGTCATTGGCGATAGCTGCGCGCTCCTCATGGACTCAGACCGAGCCTCGTCCAAGGTGAGTGCCACCCATCTGGGTGCCCAATTTACAATTTAATTCTTCCCCGAATCGAGTCCCCTCTCTAACTCCTCACCACCGTCCCGTCTCACTCCTCAGGCTGCGGCGGGTGCCATCGCCGGCACGATGAGCAACAAACACTCGGAGAATGGAAACCACTCAGATGAGACGGTCACGGACGCGGTCGCGGCCGCCGCCGAGGGCTTCGACCCAAAGATGCACGCGAAGATCGCGACGAAAGCAGACTCTCATCATCAGCCTCTTCGGTCGTCATCCGACGCCGGCATCCCCGTCGACGACTTCCCGCTCCGATGCCTCGAGTGCGTCCTCGACGAAGCCACGGGATACTACCACCAGAAGATGCGACGCCTGAAGCTGCTCACGGACTACTGCCTGGAGACAATCACGGACGAGCTCAAGACGACCAGGAGCGGCGTCGCAGGTGAAGCCGGGTACGATTCTTTTTACCTTCGTATGGGCAATTAGTATGATGACGGCGTGTTTGTTTACATCACAGGTTCCAGCGCCTGCTTCCGCTGAGACGCGCCATGACCGAGCTGGAGAGCGACATACGGGAAGCTCACCACGCGATATCGGACGCCATGCGTTCGGACGAGCGCGTCGACGGGCTCTTACCCAGGTGCTCGCGCGTGGCCTACGCCGGGGATGGGCGAAACAGCCTCAACGCCGGCGGAAAAGTCGCTGAAAAAGTCACAGACGCCTCCGTCTTGGAGGCGGGTCCCCGCGAAGGATCCTCCGAAACGGAGTTTAGCGAGGCGGAGACGGTGGCGCGGCGCGAGACGACGATGCGGCTCTTACAGACACACCTGTGGCGCATACGCGCGGCGGGCGGGCAGCTCGAGGAGATGTCCCGCCAGGTCGAGGATACCCGGCAGGTGTGGGAACTGTTCCTGGACGGCGTTCGAAACAGAACCGTTCGGCTCAACCTGCAAGCCACCATCGCGACACTCGCGCTGACCGTCACCGCCGTCCCGGCGTCACTGTTCGGGATGAACATACCGAGCGGGCTGGAACAGGCGGACCCGACGCTGTTCTGGGGGGTAACCGCGACACTAGCCGCAGTCTCAGCCGCGACGTGGATGCGGTTCATGGTGAGTTTCTTAACCCTATATACGTAGACTACTCATACGGGCAATTAAAATGATGACCTTGACGTGTTTTTTTATTCAACAGGGTGTCTACCGCGGCGGAACCGGTTTGTCCAGCGCCAGGGCCGCGGACCTCCGCGCGCTGCGGTTCGTGCTTCAGCGCATGGACGAGCTCGACGACGCGATGCGGGTGCGGGGCGAGGGTGTACCAGGACGCGGCGGGAGGATCGTGAAGACGCGGGAGGACCTCGCCGGGGTGGTGAGAGACGCCGGACATAGAGTGGGTCTCGAGGGCGTCGACGTGGCATCGTTGGATCCCGCCGCGCTCGAGCTGCTGTTCAAGGTGTTCGACAGGGACGGGGACGGTCGGATCGACCCGAGCGAGGAGTGGGTGATACGCCCGTGGCCCCAGAAGCCGGATGACGTGAAATAAAATACCTTAAATGTCATCGCCTGCTCACCCGCGACCGTTGTTCTCTAGCGGAAGCCGTGCTACCGGGAGCCGCGCCGCTCTGCGCCTTCATCATGCTGCGCACGCTCGGCGGCGGCGCGCCTCCGGTGTCGCGCGATGCCCCCCTAGATCCTGCCCCGGCGCCCACCACGGGCCTCGCGCGCTCCTTTTCCTTCTCAGCCTCCTGCTCTATCTTAGCCAGCACCGCCTCCTCGTCAATCTCGACCGTTCTGGAGTACTCCTTGAATTGCTCGTCGGTTTCGCGCCTCTGCGCCTCCGTGAGGTACCTTTTCCGGTGGTACAGCACGGTGTCCACGTGCGTCCTGTGCTGCACCGCGAGGTCCAGCGCGCGTCGCCAGTTGAACAGCCGCACGTGCATGTCGATGGCCCTGTACGTGGCGCCCGCTTGCAACAAAATCGCCTCAGCCTCATCCGGCTTTCGCCGAAACAACGCCAGCTCAGCCATCCGCCCTTCCTCCGTCGGGATCTTCCGAATCGCCTGCACGAACTGCACCTTCTCAACCTCCTCCACCGCGGCGTACGCAATCTCCGCCGTGTTCAGGTCCTTGTTCGCCACAGCCATCGCCGCGAGACACGCCCACATCGAATCGTCCTTGACGAAACGGCACAGACGAATAGCCGCGTCCCACTGGCCGGATAGGACGTGGCGGTACAACACCGGGACGTGCGCGCTCACCGAGCACGATATCCGCGCGCCGTCCATCCGCCGCACGGTGCAACGCGCGCCGTCGAAGGATACGATCTTCGCAGACTTGCCGAGATCGCCGTCCCGCATCAATTTCGTCCTCGGCGCCAAATCGGCGTCGACGTAAACCGCGTTGGGGTAGTACCACACTTGCAGCCGGCCGTCGACTACCGCGGCGAGCATGTCGGTGGTATCGCTCCACCTCACGTCGTCCACCATCGTCGCGAGTTTGACGATGGCGCGTGCGGCGTTTGAAGATGAACCGGCACGTGAAGATGAAACGTTCTCGTCGGATCCCAACACGGTGGCGAGGTACAGGTCGCGGTTAGCGTCGACGAACGCGCATCGTCGATCGGGCGCGGCGCCCGTCTGCGACAAAGCGACGGAGACAACCTCGAGCGTATGCGTCACGTCCTCGCCCACGGGCCGACCGGCACTCGTGTCCAGGAACCGGAGACATTTCGTATCGTTCCTGTCCACGATGGCGCACGTATCCGGCGACAACGAGGCGCACACGTCGGACAAAACGTCCGGCCGGGCGAACCCTTTCGTCTTGAGCTCGCAGATGAGCCTCCCTTCGTACCCGTACACCCTCGCGGCGCCCCCGTCGGCGCCGCCGGTGCACAGTAAGAAACAGGATCGGCACTGCAGCACCAGCGTGACGATATCACGCACGTCCAGCACGCACGCCGGGTGGTTCGACCACCGACCACCCGCGCCACCCTCGGACTTATACACGCAAACCTGTGCACAAAACACGACGTCATTCTAATTGCCCGTACGAAAACTAAAATAAACTCACCTGGTTCGTGGTGACGCATACTAAATACCCGTGCGCGAGCGACAGCCGCGACGCCCTGTCCTTTAACTCGATCGTCGAGTTCGTCTCGGACGGCACGTCACGTATACGCACGGTGTGCGGGTCCACCTGGTCAGCCTCGGTATCGCCCCACTCGAGATTCGAACCCACGACCCCGGCGAAGAACACGGACCCGCCGCCGCCGCCGCCCGCGAGTTGAGTCCCATCCGGTGACCAGCCCATCCCGAAGACGCTGCCGAACCCGTTTGTGAGACGACACCGCCCGCCGGTGTTCCACCCCGAGCGGTCGCACAGGTGCACGCAGTCGAACGAACCGACCGCGAACTTGTCACCCCCCGGGGACCACGCGACGGACGTCACGGGGTGTTCCAGCGTGACGCTCGAGAAGAGCAGCCGGCCGAAGCCGTCCCAAACCTTGTACCTGCAGTCCTCGCCTCCGCTCACGATGACGTCGCCGAGTGGTGACCAGTCCACGCCGAGAACGGCACCCTCGTGCGCTTTCCAACGTATCGTCTTACGTCCTCCAGGGTCCGCGGATTTGACGTACAGGTCTTTGCCGCTGCCCAGCGCGACGGCGTCGGATTGCGGGGACCATGCCAGCGTGTGTACCGCGTGCGTGAGTTGCTCGAGTGTGGCGCGTAGCATGCCGTTCCGTCCCCACGTCTTCACCGCGCCGTCCTCGCCGCACGTGGCGAGCGCGGTGCCGTCGGGGTTCCATCGAAGTGAGACGCACGCGCCGCGGTGGGCGTCAGGGACGTGCCGTTCGACGCGTCCTCCGCGGGTGATGATTCGGAACGAGCCGTCGGAGAAGGAGCACGCGAAGACGTCGTTGCCGCCGGTGCCGCCGCCGCCTTTACCCGCGGGGAACCAGTGCATGTCCGTGACGTACCCTTCGAGGTCGCACACCTACCGGGGGAGGTTTTGTGAGTGAGTGGTTGGATGTCAGGGTCGGGTGCACGATGCGCTGGGGGATGTCGGGGCGAATGAAGATTTCATTGCAACGGTCGTGTTTCCGTACCTTTCCGCCCGCGTCGCCGTTGATGTCCCATCGGCTGACGGTCTTATCGTCGCCGACGCTGTACAGCTCGTTGAACGCGTTCCATCCCACGCATGCCACGAGCTCCTTGTGCACGTTGCTCGTGGACGTCACGTTGAGACGCATGGTGCGCCCGCCGACTGCGCTGTTGTCAGATCTGAGAGGCGTTTGACTTTGTGAAATTCGGCAAAAAGTCCCTCGAGGATTGAAATCTTGAGAGTTTCTGTATGAACATTATGGGTGTAAATAGAAATACCACTCAATTATCATCCGTATGAATTTCAGGCATACCCATCGCGAGATCTCAAATAGAGAAATGGCGATCGTCCCAGTGAGATAAGAGCCACGAAACCGCGTGTGCTCCATCACTCAAACGCGGTCGACGCGCCCGGCCCATTGGCCCCGCGCCGACGCGCCACCGACCAACTTGGCCGATCCAATGTCCTCGACGAACGCGGATCGCGTCGCCAGCGGCCCCCTCGCCGCGGGCTCGGTGCCCAAGGAGGTGACGTGGGACGGGCTCGACAAGCGCAAGTTTTTCGTCGTGGGCGCAGGGATGTTCAGCTGCGTGACGTGCGCGCTCTACCCGCTCACGGTGATCAAGACGCGACAGATGGTAGACGGCAGCGTGCCGGGCGGTGGGAGGCCACCGCCCGCGCTGTCCATCGTGCGGGACATAGTCAAGGAACGGGGCATACCAGGCCTGTACCGCGGGTTCGGCACCATCGTCGTCGGAACCCTCCCGATCAGGTTCGTCTACCTCAGCACCCTCGAGGTGGTCAAAGCACGCGCGCGGACCGTGTGCGAGGCGTTGGACCTACCCCCGATGGCGCACGGCATCGCGGACGCCGCGGGCGGCGCCACCGCGAGCATGTGCTCGCAGGTCCTCGGCGTCCCGGTCGACATCATATCGCAGAGGCAGATGGTACAAGGCGTCGCCGTGCGAGCGGCGTCGGGGGAAGGCACCGTCCGGCTGCAGGGGTACCGCAACGGCGTGGACGCGCTACGAACGATCGTGCGCACGGAAGGCGTGCGGGGGCTATACCGGGGCTTCGGCGCGTCCATCGCGACGCTGGTGCCGGGCAGCGCCATCTGGTGGGGATTCTACGGGACGTATCAGCGCATGTTTTGGTCCACGGTTCCAGCCGAGCTCGGAGGCGCTCGGGTCCGCGAGAAGGCGCCGTCGCACGATGCTCTCGGCGACAGCGACGAGGCGACGCAGGCGTTCAAGGCGGCGGTGGAGAGGGGCACGGCGGCGTCGAGCGCGATCGACGCCGAGACGGGCGTCGCCGTGGAGCCCGGCGAAAGTACGGTTGTCGCCGTGCAAGTCGCGAGCGGCGTGTGCGCGGGGGCGACGTCGGGGTTCATGACCACGCCGTTGGACATCGTCAAGACGCGGCTGCAGGTGCTGTCGGGTCCACAGGGGGGTGCGTCTGGGGTCCCTGGGGTCAGGCACACGTTCTGGAGCACGGCGGCTGAGCTGTACCGGCAGCACGGAGCGTCAGGTTTCTTCCGAGGGGTCAAGCCCCGGATGATGTCGGTGAGTATATGGGGAACCACCATGGTGACGACGTACGAGTTCTTGAAGCGAACCAGTAAGATGGACACCTGATGGGAGAGTTAGCGGACATTTGTTTTAAACCGGGAGACTTCCCTATGCGTTATTACAGTGTCGTTTTGTTCATTCTGGGTCCGACTCGGTGATGGGCACGACTTTGTCCTTTTTCGGCGACACGTCTTTAACCTTGAGCATGGCCGGGGTGTAATCCGCTCGGAGGTGAATCACCCGCACCATCTCCTCCACCGCGGCGTCCCCAGCCTCCTTCGCGTGAAGCGCTCCTTCGCGCTCGATCTCGACGCGCGTCTCGGGTCCTCCGTCCCGGCGTTCGGTCCCGGCGCTCTCGATGCTCCGCCTGGCGCGTTCAGCCTCGGCGTCGTCGACGGCGGCGGCTCTCTGTAATGAACAAAACACGATGTCACGTCAATCTAATTGCCAATACGAAAATACAAATAAACGCACCGTCTCGCGTAAGAGTTCGGGTAAAGCGTGCGCCGGTATGAGCAAAGCGTTGCATCGATCGAGCGATTCCCTCCACGCCCTCGCGGCGGCGCTGGTGCGCTCGTGTAGCTTACACGTGCCCTTGACCCACACATCGAACTCGCCGACGTCCCGCTTGAGCTGCAGCGCGCCGGTGACGGTGTAGTGGAACCTCATCGTATGCGCGGTGACTGTTTTGTGCAACGCCAAAGCGCACTCCTCGGCGAAGGTCCGGATGTCTGCGTCGAAGCCTTCGAGTGACACGTCGGATTCATCGAGCGAGAGGCACTCAACCGCGACGAGGTAGGTCTCGCGGACGAGCGCGAGCGCGGCGGCGCACGCGGCCGTGGATTCCTGCCCCGGGAAGTGCGTCCAGGTGTCCATCTCCTCCTCGTTGGGCTTGAAATCCGCGCGTTTTTGCATCCCCGAGAGGGTCCGTTCCACGACGAACATGAGCGATTTGAGCCCCTTGCGAAGCGCGGCGACGACGGCGTCGGACGTATCACGGACGCACTCGGCGTGGCGGTCGGCGACGGCCGCGCGGCACGCCTCCGCGGCGGCTCGCGCGATCCTCAGCGACGCCGCCGCCTCGGAAAATTTATCATTCGTCTCAACCTCGACCGCGCCGGCGCCGATCTCGGACTGAATCTCCGTCGCCACGTCGTTGGTCCTGGCCTGAATCCCGTCGCATATCCGCCGCGTCGCACCCCTCGCGCGCTCCACCGCGTCCACGCACGCCGCCGCCGCTCGAAGCACGAGCCCGACGCCCGTCTTGGCCACCTCGGTCGGATCCGAGGACTTATCGAACCGGCCGCTCCGCCGTTCGCACGCGTCCACCGCCGAGTTGAGCGCCAGCTGGCACAGTCGCTCCGTCTCGCTCACGAACGTCTCCACGAGCGCGAGCTCCTTCTCGACGGACTCGCGCAGCGCGGACGCGGAAGCGACGGCGCGCGCCACCTTCGCGTCCTCCCGGCTACTCCCGGAGGACTCGAGTTGACTCGGTTGAGACGCGCGGTTCCCTCTATACGCGGTTTCCTCTTCGTTCGACGCGCCCAATGCCGTGCCTTCCGTCGAGACGAGCGGGAGGACACTCGGCGGCGGCGAAAGCACGATCGCGCACCGCTCGCTCGCCTCCCTGTGCCAGCGAATCAGCCGGTCGAACCCCGGAACGGCGCCGCCTGATGAGTCGGGCGTGGCGCCCGCGGCGGCGGCTGAAGTCGAAGCCAGACCCACCAGCGCGTCACCTTCCGCGTTCCCGTACCCTTCCCTGCGTTCGGAGAAGAGCGCGTCGCACATGCCGGCGGCGTCCACGGAACGATTCGCGCGAGCCGCGACCGCCGCGAGCTCGGTTCCGAGCGAGCGAGCCCGGTCGACGGCGCCGGCGAGAATTTTGACGTAGCACGTCAGCGCAAAGTGCCCCGGCCCTGGCGGCGTTCCTTCCACGATGGCGTCCCTTCCTACACCAAACGAGTTCTCAAACTCGTCGCGCGCGGGGTCGCCGTAGAACCCGGCGTTGGGCTTGGCGGCGAGGAAGGAAGGGGTCATGTACTCGGTGTAAGACCGCGATCGCGAGTGCCCGCCCGCGGTTTTGACTTGCGAGTGCGTAGTCTTGGGCGCGCTCGGGCTGGCGGGCTGCGATCGTTCGCCGAGCGGCGGGACCGTATCCTCCGTCTCGTCGTCGGTCCCGGGTAAATCCTTACCGCCTTCCTTCTTCTCGCCGCCTTCCTTCTCGCCGCTCCCGGGCCGTCCCTCGAGCATCCCGAAGCTCCTGGAGTGCCCGAGCTTCGACGGAACGGCTCCCTCCGTCTGCGGCGGCGCCGGCGGCTGCGCTTGCGCCAAGTCGAACCCTCCCCTTGGTTGGTTCACATCCCCGCCGAAGCTCACGTTCCGCCGGTGTTTCCGCGCCGTCGTCGGATTCGGCGCCTTGCGCGGGGACATGAACGAGCTGAAGTAGCTGCCTTCCGACGGCGCGGGCGGCCCCGGGACCGGCGGCGGCGGCGCGGTCGGCCCGGCGACCGCGTCGACAGCCGCGCCCGCTCTCTGTTCCACGACGCGTCTTAACAACTGATCCACCGCGTCGGACGATGTCGGAAAAACCACGCGCGCGGTCTCCACCTCCTTCGTCGCCTCGTCGAGGGTCTCTTTGAAGAAGACTTCCAGAGCTTCCAGAGCCGTTTCCGCGGCGTCCGACGCCTCTTTTTCGTCAGACAAACCCGATCCAAACGCCGGCGCCGAGTCGCGAAGCGCGTCCAGCCGCGTCAGCGCCTCAACCTGCAGAAACATCGGCCTGGTGGCCACGAACCGCTGGATCAGCGAGGCGCCGCCGTTGAAGTGCGAGACGGTCCTAGCGCACTGCCGCATGCCGACGACGTCGCGCTTGAGCTCGTATCGTTCAAACTTTTCGAGCAGCCGGTTCTCGAGGCCGTCGCAATATCGCTCCAAGTTTTCCACCGCTATTGCCAACGACGGCTTTCGTTGGTCGTCGTTCTCGAAGTCAGCCTGCGTTACATCGCGTTCGTGTTCGCGCGCGAGCTGTAAGAGTCTCTGCGCGAGTTTGGCAGCCTCCGCGTGCCGTTTCGGATCGGTAAACACGTCGGCGACGACGTCCGTGTCGTCGTCGAGGTTGAGACCCAGACCGAAGCCTTCTTCCTCTTCGTCCTCGTCTTCGTCCGAGTCCGTATCGAGGTCCACGTCGAGGGAATCGTCGTCGCCATCCCCGAGCAGGCCGTCGTGCCGTCGCGCGTTGAACATCGCGAGGTGCAGCGTGAGCTTACGCGCGCGCTCCAACGCGGACCGATGCGCGTCCGCGCCGCGAAGCCGTTCGCCGATGCCAGCGCTGGATCCCGCGACGTGCGACACGCGACGCTCGAGGTCGTCGAGCGCCGCGTGCATCCCGCGCGTCGCGAGTTCGAGCGCTGGTGCGTCGCGAAGGAACGCGCGCGTCTCATCGCGGGTCCCTTCCGCGAGCGCCGTGGCGCGCCGCGCGATGGCCTCGCGCTGTCGAAGCAGCGCGTCTTCGGCGTCGAGGAGCCTTGCGAGCATCGGGGTCGCCGCCGCGAAGGGTTCGTCGTGCCCGCCGCCGCTGAGTGGGCCGTGCGTGGGGGTGCCGAGTGGGGTCGGGAGGGGTTCGATGAGGGATTCGAGGTAGGCGTCCACCGAACGCTTGTCGCCAGCCTGATGATGAGCGAGGAGGAGGGAGAGGCGTCAGAGGTGACATCAGATGATTCACGAACGTACGTGTGGGCACCCTGCTGGGAGAGGCGAGATGGGGAGATCTGGGTCGGGAAAGGGACGCACCGCGAACACCGGCGGTACCGGGGTGGTTTCCGCCATCGTATCCATGACCGGTAGTGGGTGTCTTCCGCGCCGTCCCGCGGGCGCGTCCCGCCGCGACCCTCTCTGTCCGCGCACGGGGCTCTGTCCGCGCCGCTTTGGCACCTTCAAACTGCGCCAAGCAACCGCGAGCTTGTTTCGAATTTCCCGCGGGCCTTCCGACGGTTCGTCGTGCACGTCACCGTCAGAGGTGGGCGCGAGGGAGTGAGGGAGCAGACCGCGCGTGGTGGCCATGGACGTCACTCGATACAACTTCGAAGAGAGCCTCGATGCCCTGCAGGAGGCCATCGACGATCCTGACTTTGCCTTCTGGAGGTGCGCGCGCGCCTTCATCCTCCCGCCCCCGTCGCACCGAAAACCCCCCTCGGATGCCTCAAAACACGTGTGTTGAGGCGACGTCCCGTCTTACCGACCCCGTTCTCATCCACCCACGTCCACCCATCCATCCACAGCTTCGACTGCGAGTTCACGGGCCTCAACGTCGGCCCGAACACCACGCACGACCTACTCGATACCCCCGAGGAACGCTTCCAGAAGGTTCACCAGTGCGTCCGCGCGTTCACCGTGCTCCAAGTGGGCGTCGCCATCTTCGCGTTCGATCCAACCACCAGGCGATGGACGTGCCGACCGTTCAACTTCTGGACCATCCCGGACGCTAAGGTCGGTAAAGGGGTCTTCGCCTCGCAGGCATCGAGCCTGCAGTTCCTGGTGGAGTGCGGCTTCGACCTGAACAAGTGCGTGGGCAAGGGCATCCCGTTCGTGCCGGCGTCGGAACGCTCGAAAACGGAACAAAGGCGAGCGCAACTCGCGCAACGGCCGCCGATCATCCCATCCTCCGACCGCGACATAGCCTTCGTCCGCGACTTACTCATCAAGGTCACGGATTGGCTCACGCGGTCGGACAACGACGAGGAGGACAGCGCCGACGGCGGGTGGAACGACGACCTGTGCCTCGACCCCACAAACGGGTTCCTACGGGCGCTTACGTACCAGATACTGGAACGCGACCCGGTTCGTTTCGGGGGTAACAACGACCGCGCGGACCCTGGGTTCATCGCGTGCACGTCGAGGGACTTCGCGGACGGCCTGCCGAGGATCGTGCTGTCCAGGGCGACGAAAGAAGAGGTGGCCACTCACCGCGCGACGAAGGAAGCCGAAGAGAGAAAAAAGGATCAGATGAAGGAAGGCTTCGGTATCGTGCTCGCCAAGCTCGGCGCGTGCGGGCGCCCGTGCGTGGGACACAACGCCATGTTCGACTGCGTGTACATCGTGGACAAGTTCCTGGTAAGTTCCATTCTAATGTTCGTATGGGCGATTAGTATGACATCGTGTTTTGTTCACAGGCAGAGCTGGACGGCAGCTTCGAGGGGTTCAAACGCGAGTTTGACAAAACCGTGCGTGGCGCGTTTTACGACACAAAGCTCATAGCGCAACGGTGAGTTTCTTTCTATTTCGAGTTTCTTTTTATGTTCGTATGGGCGATTGGACCGACGGCGTGTTTCGTGTACAGGTTCATGGACGGGTACCTCGACACCCTGCAGGAACAGTCCCGAAACGGCGAGACAGCCGCAGCCGACTCGGGCCCCGGCGCCGAAGACCCCACCCCGCCGCCCCCGCCGCCGCCTCCTACCCGCAGGGCGCCGCTCGATACCGCGCTCGGCCCGCTCTACCGCCACCTCACGTCCCGCCCCTTACCGCCCATGTGGACCGAGGAGATCTTACGCGAACGCTCCAATGAGTCCGAGGACGACGCCGCCGCCGGAAATAACTCCAACTCGGCGGGGAAACAGTGGCGCGGCGACGGAGGCGCCATCCTGGACTGGATCTCCTTCCCCGACGGCTTCCAGCGGTACGACTCCGCGCTGCGAATCCTTCCCAACAACACCGGCGGGGTTAACAACGGGTCGCCAGACGTAGTCGCCAACGCATACGGGAACCCGAATTCATCCCGTCGAGCGCCGCCTCACTCGTTTGGGTTTGAACACGAGGCTGGCTACGACGCGTACATGACGGGCGTGTGTTTCCTCACGATGGTACTCCACTCCCGGGGGGTGGTGGCGTCGGAGGGTGGCGCGGTCCGCGTCTTCGCGGACCCCGCCACCGTGGCGCCCTCACCCACGCGGGGTTTGGGTTTCAAAACGAATTTCAAAATTCTACCCGACAGAAACGGCATAGGTAAGCTCGGCGCCTGCGTGTTCTCCGCCGCGGACGGCGTCGTGCCCTTACAGCGCAGCGACATGTCGCACATGTCACTCCGGGCCGGGTACACGGACGTCATCCCGGACAGGGGGCACGTGTACTTCCTCGTGGGCGCGACGGCGGGGACGACGACGAACGCCATCGCTCAACTCTTCGCCGCCGCGGGTCTCGGATCGCCGTTGCACATCGTCTTTGTCGGGCGCGGGACGGTTCGGGTCATCATGCACGGCACGCAGTACGCGGGCATGAGCCGTGCCGTGGGTAACACGCACTACGCGATGACATCAACACGGTTCGGGTCCGACCACAGGCGCGACCCGGGAGCCACCGTGATGCGCGACGCGCTGAGGACGGTTGGCATGGGCATCGAGGTGTTGTCCTACGGGGAATGGACTCGCGCCAAGGCTGACGAGCGTGAGGCGGAGATGGCCAACGCGGCGGCGGCGGCGGCGGACCTCGCGGCTAAGCTCGCGAGGAGCACCAGGACGACGGCGCAGATATCGGCGGAGGTTCACGCGAACGTCGCGAGAGCCGCGCAACGGAAACAGGCGCACGGACCCGGGACCAACTTTTTCGGCTTTGGTTCGATGCTCGGGCCCCTCGGGAAGAAGCGGACGAGGGAGACGGCGCGAGTGGGAGGGGCGGGGATGTTCCCTCCGCCTAAAAAGTCACGAGCGACGGGCGGGAGCGGCTGCGTCGTCATGTGAGAGTCGTGTACGAGTAAGTGTTGTACGAGCGGTCGCGTCGAAGTGTAAGAGATGAGAGTCATTTCATCATTGAAAATTGTTTCACGGGCGAAGACCGCTTTCGGCGCCTCCCGTGGTTGTGACTAGACTGATAACTCAGCGGCTCCTCACTCGCAGAAGATGCGGCCGGGCCCGCGCAGCAAACCGCGCTTCAGGGCGTCGAAGTGCTGCTTCGCCCAGTTCGCCTTCCCCCCGTCGCTGGCGCAGTCCTCCTTGAACTTCTTCGCCACCGGGTCGCTCACGTCGTTGAGCTCGTCTCCGGTGCTCATCGCGAGGATCTGCACCTTGCAGCATCGTTCGAGGTAGTACATGTCGTCGAACGCCTCCGCGACGGTCGGGCCGCAGACGACGACGCCGTGGTTCGCGTGGAACAGCACGCTCTTACCTTCCATGACGTCCACCAGCCGTTCGCCCTCTGTGTCGTCCAGTACCAAGCCGTTGAAGGTCGGATCGTAGGCGATCTCGTCGAAGAATCGCAGCGAGTTTTGGTGGCACATGCGCACGCGGAACCCTTTGGTGCAGCACAGCGCGGATGCGTAGGGTTGGTGCGTGTGCAGGACGCACACCACGCCGGTCTTGTGGATGGCTTTGTGGATGAAGAACGCGGTGGCGTCGATTTCTCCGTCGCCCTCGAGCACGCGTCCAGTCTCGTCGAGAAGAAGTAAATTGCTCGCGGTGACCTCGGTCCACAGGAGTCCGTACGGGATGCATAGGAACCTGTCGGTGGTTCCAGGGACCATGACGGTGAGGTGGTTGCATATCCCCTCGTTCATGTCCATCTGGTCGCAGAGGTGGTAGCACGCGGCGAGGTCGACACGCGCCGCCCACACGGACTGATCGTATCCATCCGGGCACATGGATGGCACGTCCCGCCTGACCGGGCCGAGGGAGGCGCGCGCCGTGGCACCGTCGCTCGCGGCGCCGTCGCCGATGACGGGGTACGCGCCGGCGCCATCGCCCGCCATCGTTACGAGCGTCGCGTGAGGGTTGCGGCGGCTGTCGATGTGAGCCGGAGATGGATCCGTCTCGAGATGCGTCCACGGCGCCGCGTCCTTTGGCCACCAAGAAGGCACCGACATTGGATTTCCGCGGTCCACAGAGCTCCAAATTCGCGCGAACAAGCCATGAGGTCCCAAGAGCTCGTGATGAGACGCCAGTGCCTGCCGCGCGAGACTTGGGCGAGCGAGCGACGTTCGCTCGGGTCATCACGAAGGTCACCATGTCGCTGCCAAAGTCATCGTCCGAGGTTTGGCACATCCTCGAGGTACGCTTCACCCCATCCTGCCGATATGCACAAAACATTTATTGGCGGCGAGTCGAGAATGAAACGCCCCACACGCCGCCCCTCCATCCTGACCGGTCCATCTGACCCGCCCCACCGTCCTCCTCCATTCGACAGGAACCAGAGACGGAACGTGATGAGGAGCTCCAGACGATCGAGGACCTGGTGGACGCTCTCAAAACCGGCGCGGTGCCCGACAGGCGCGACGCGTTGCTCGACCTCGCGGGAAAGATGGCCGCCGACGCGCGCATCGCGTGCTTCGCTGAAACTCACGGCGCGCGCGCGCTCCTCCTCCGCGGGCTGGACGCCGCGGTGCGACGGGGCGACGAGGCGCTCATGGACGCGGTCTCCGCGGCACTCGCCGAGCACTCGCGCGCGCACGACAAGGACCACAAGCAGGTGGAGCTCAAGGCGGTCGCCGGGTCGCAAGTCGGCGCCGCGGCGCAGAGACCCGCGGGCGTCGAGGAGGTGCGACTGCCGATGCTCGGTACGACGCTGCGAGTGCACGAGAGCGCGTGGGGGGACGCGGGGTTGGCTTGGAGGATATGGGGCGCGGCGAGGATCACCGCACACGCCATCGACCACGCCAACGTCTCCCACATGGAAGTGGGACGGAAGCGACGGTCGTTGGACGGCGGCGAACAGATGGGAACGGAAAGGGCTCGACGAAAGTCGGAGAACTTTGGCGAGACGTCCATCGCGACGTCCGAGCTCGCGTTCGGGGAAGAGGACGCGTGCGGGAGTTGCGACGGCGCGTCGTCACACGGCGACGACACCCACGTGAGTCATGCGAGTCAACATGAGCACGCGCACAGCTGTGCGTCCACCTCGTTCATCGTCCGCGGAAAGAGGGTGCTCGAGCTGGGCGCTGGATGCGGCTTGTGCGCGTTCGCGTGCGCCGCCGCCGGCGCGAAGGACGTCGTCGTCACCGAGGGTGCACCCGGCGCGCTCGCCGCGCTGCGACGCACGGCGGAGAACAACGAGTTCCCGGAGGGCACGCGCGTGCGGGTCAAGTTTCTGGACTGGCGCGACGACCAGGCGGCGGAGGACGAATCCGGGATGCACATCGACGCAGAGGGAGAAGCCCGGGAGAAGGCGGGTTCGGGCGACGTTTCAGATTCCGTCGACGGTCCGATAGGCTCGCCGCCGGTCAAGGGCGGGAACTGGGTGCACATGCTCAACGGAGGCGCGGACGCGGCGCGGGACCTGGACAGGCTGGACGAGCACGAACGCTTCGACCTCGTCGTCGGCAGCGACTTGATTTACGACGAGTCCCACGCCGAGCCCCTCGCCGCGTGCCTCGCCCGGCGAATCGATAGAAGATACCAACACAGCTGTGCGCACGTCACGCTCGCGGTGCGCAAGGGTGAGCTGCTCGACGCCCTCGCGTCTGCGGCGATGCGCCGGGGTTTGATCGTCGGCGCGCACGCGGTGGAGAACTTTGACGAGGAAGCGGCGGTGCTGAGGAAGGCGACGGGCGGGCATATCACACGAGCGGAGCCGCCGGGGGTGGCGTCGTGGCGCGAGCGGTGCGGAGTGCAACTCGCCGCCGGGGAGGGCGTGGTGCTGCCGGTGGGCGGGGTGGACGCGGATGCGATGAGGGAGGGGTTCATGGACTTGGAGGGACGCGTCGCGATGCTCACGTTCAGGTGGCCGCGTTCATGAGGATGACTTTGTTAAGAAAATGTTTATTAAGACTCGAGCACTTTGCCGCTCACTTGGCTTCGAACCAGGTCTTCGCGTAGTCACCGTCCACGTTGAGGTCGATGTCGCACAGGTTCACGTGGTCGTTGAACGGCTTCTCCATGTGCAGCTTGACCAGCGCCAGCGCCTCGTCCTTGTGCTCCTCCGGACCCTCCAGGATGACCTCGTCGTGAATCTGCATGAGGAGTTTGAAACCCAGCTCGCGCAGCCGCGGGCACCTGTGGATCTGGATCATCGCGAGCATGGCGATGTCCGCGGCGCCGCCCTGGATCGGGGTGTTGATACTGGCGCGCAGCGCGTGCCCACGTCGCATCTCGTCGCTGCTGGACGCCTCCGGAAGGTTCCGGTGTCGACCCAAAAGCGTGTTCACCTTGCCCTTCTCCGCAGCCTTCTTGTGCTGCACAGCCTGCCACTCCCGCACCTCCGGCCTGTCGCTGTACCACAAGTCCACAGTCTCCTGCGCCTCCTTGGTGCTCACGTCGAAGTCCTTCGCGAGGCCGTGCGCGGTTTTGCCGTACGCGATGGAAAAGTTGAGAACCTTCGCCTTTCGACGCTCCGACGCGAACATATCCTTCACCAGCGCCGGTCTCTCCGACCCCGTGTCGTCCTCGTCGATGTCTCCGTACTCCAACAAACACTTCCCGGCGTCCATGGCGTCGCGGATCTCTTTGTACATGCCCATCGCGGTCCTCGAGTGGAAATCGCCTCCCGCCTCGAACGCCTCCCGCATGGACACGCACCCGGCCATGTGCGCCAGTAGTCGGAGCTCGAGCTGGCCGTAATCAGCCACGACCAAAATCTTACCGGGCTCCGCCCTGAACGCCTTGCGGATGCCGTAGCGATCCTTCTCGAGCGCGGGCTGGTTCTGTAAAGAAGGCCGCCGCGCGGAGAGGCGCCCGGTTTCGGTGTTGATGTTAAGCGCCGCGTGCACCCTCCCTCCGAACCCGCGCAAGTTATCGGACTGCAACGGGATGATAAAGTTGGACAAGAGGGTATCGATCGCCGCGACGTCGTTGAGCGCATCCACCGCCGCGCACGCCTCGACGCCGTCGAATCCGCCGCCAAAGGCTAGGAAAGCGGAGCCGCACTTTTTCGCCAGCGCCTCGTCTTTCTTATCGGCGTCGGACAAATCGTTCCAGCCGTCCACGAGCGCACGCGCGGCGCCTGGTTTACCCGCCAACGCGCGAAGCACCGCACCCGACACCGCGGGTAGTCCCGTGGTGGTGTACACCGGGGGTTGGAGGTTCCGCTTGGTGATCCCGTGGAGCGTAAATTTCGCAGCCTTCTTCGGCGCCTTGCCTTCGCGACCGGATTCGTCCCACTCGGTCCACTCTTTGGACACCATCGCAAACTCGCGTTCCTTCTCCACGCCAGGTTTGTCCCGGCGCTTGTTGGGCGCGCCCGCGAAGAGTAGTTGCCGGACCTGGATCCCCGATCCCACGTTCATGTGCTCCGCGGCGGGGCACTTGCGAAACGCCCAAGCCCGGAAGTAATCCTCCGCGACTTTCTTATCCCCGAGCGCCTGGACCTCGGCGTCCGCGAGGTGCGCCTTGTCCACGTACATCCCGTTGCTCTCCATGTCCGTGAGCACCTCGCCAAACTCGCGGAGGTAGTGCACGTAAAAGTCCCAGAGGTTGGAGCACTTTCTGAAGGATGATTTTGTTTGAAGCACGGGGCACGCGTCGCACTCGATGCCTCTGAGCTTCGCCTCGAGGCTCTCGCGAAGAAACCACGTCGCCTGCGCGTCGAGCGCGGAGTACTCGATCCACGTCTCGCGCTGCGTCGGGTCCACCTGGATCTCGTCGATTGGAGGCAAGATGACCGTCTTGCCCGGGGTCCCGTCCTTCTTCAACTTGGGCTTGCCGAAGATCTTCTTCATACCGCGCTTGCTCCGAATGAGCTCCTCCCCAGCCTCCGAGTACATCTCCCCCGCGTCCGACATCACCTTCGCATCCGACGAAAGCGCCTCCAGCGAGTACCCACCCTCGAGCTTGCGGTTGCTGTTCCAAAGCCGCGCCATGTGCATCGTGTCCGCGGCGAAACCCGCGAGCTTGATACCCCCGTGGTTCTCGATGACGTGTCGGTCGAACCCGTAGTTGTGCCAAACCTTCTTCACATCCGAGGATTCAAAGTAGGGCTTGAAGATCCGCCATCCCTCGTCGCCCAACGTCATGGTATCAACCCACAGCAGCGTCTTGGGCTTGTTCGATTTTGAGTCGTCCGGCTTTGATCCCTTGCCGTTGGATTTCTTAGCCCTCGTCGCGCCCGCGCCGAAGTCCACGTCCGGGCCGCAGTACACCGAGAAGCAGGTGACGCGCCCGTGCCCCACCGGGCACTGGTCGCTGACGTCGATGTGGGACACCTCGGTGTCCACGGCGTGGTACACCGGTCGATCCGCGTCGCCGACGTTGTCCATGAGGATCTTAAAAACGCGCTTAGCTTCGGATACGGTCTCGACCACCATGACCTCGTCGATGAGACCCGCGAGGTTGGACGGCTTATCATCGTCGGCGGTGGACGTTGTCGTCCGGGTGACGTCTCGGTCATCGACGTCCAGCTCGTAGACTGCGCGTGGTTGGTTGATCGGGAGGGAATGGAATGTCAGTCTCGGTGGAGTGGGGTGGCATCCGGAGTCGGGATATTTTGTTTTTTTTAGCTTCCGGTCAGTTGGGTTCGGGCGGGGAAAAGAGGCGATGATCTGGGACGCACCGCCGGTCGCCGCGCGTCTGCCGTTGCCGTTTCCGTTGGTCTTGTGCAGCGAGATCTTGTCGCCGTTGAAGCGCAGTATCTTCGGGGGTTTGTCGTCCTCCTCGTCGCTGTCCGCGCTCTCCACGGCGTCGTCCGGGAAGGCCACCGCGCTCCTCATCGTCATTGATCGCCGTCCTTGGTGGCCGCGTTGGGCTGCCCAGAATTTGGAGTGTCGGCGCGCCAAGCCCGCGGCGAAGCTTCCGCTCGGCGCGGCGTGGGACGTGGACGCGTGGCGCGCGAAGGCGCGCGTCGCCCTCGCCGCGCGGGCGGCGTGCGAGGGCGCGGCGCGGCACGCGAGGTCGCCCGTCGGCTGCGCGACGCTGTTCATGGTTGTCAAGTTTGTTGTCAAAACGGTGGTGTGTCTAAAGACGGTCTGTGCAACTCTCCGCCGCAGTTGGCTCAGCATCCCACGCCGTGGCGACCGAACATGAAGGGTCGCGCGACTGTGCGAACGCGATGTGACTCTGACTGTGCCCGGCGCGGATCGGGGCGGTTGCGCGCGTTGGTCTGAGTCCGAAGAAGGAATTAGACGTGATATTCGCGCCCTCATGGAAATCTTCTTCGACTCGTCATCACCGCGACACGCGGGTGTCATCAGGACTGCTTCGGGGTTCGGTTCAGCCGCGAGATGATCGTCGTCGTGGCGCCAACAATCATCATTGGACGAGGGCACCAACCAGCGCGGTTGGGTTCGGCCGGCGTAGCCCAAGAGCCATGTCGCACACGTACGACCCCGCGGGGGACGATCCATCCGTGGACGCGGGCGGCACCTATCGCTACCCCGTCTTCTCGGACGACGCACCGCCCCAACAGAATCGCGAAATTCGCGATCCTCACGACGCCGACGCGCTCGCCGACGACCTCCACGATCACCTCGACATCGAGGGCGACGTGGACGGCCTGCTGGACGACGAGGACGACGATTCTTCCGCCAGCGACCCCGACAGCGCCGACAGCGACTCCGGCGGCGAAGAAGAGGACCCGGACGGCCCGCCCCCGCCGCACGCGTGCTCCTACTGCGGCATACGCGATCCCGCCTGCGTCGTCAAGTGCGTCGCGTCCGACAAGTGGTTCTGCAACTCGCGTCACAGCACCCTCCCGGCGTCGTGTATCGTGTACCACCTGGTGCGATCCAGGAACAAAGAAGTCCAACTCCACGCGGACTCACCACTCGGAGACATGGTGCTGGAATGCTACCTCACCGGACAAAAGAACGTGTTCACGCTCGGGTTCGTGCCGTGCGTCGACGACGAGGTCGTCGTGCTACTAGCGCGGGATCCGTCCATGAACGTCGCGGGCGGCGCCGCCGCGAAGCAACTCGCGGACATGAACCTCGACCTCGCGCAGTGGCAGCCGCTCATCGCCGACAAGCAATTCCTACCGTGGCTGGTCAAGAACCCAGACGAAAAAGCGCAAGTTCGCGCTAAATCACTCACGTACGCGCAGGCTAACCGGTTAGAGGAGCTGTGGAAAACAAACCCAAACGCGGGGCTGGACGATGCGGACACGCTGGACTTAGACGAGGAGTTACAGCCCGTCGCGTTGAGATATGCCGACGCGTACCAGTACCAAAACGTCTTCGGCCCTTTGTTGAAGATCGAGGCGGATCACGATCGCACGCAGAAAGAGTCGCAGAGCAAGGATGGCCTGCGCGTGCGTTGGGACGTGGGTTTGAACAAGCGACGGCTGGCGTACTTTTCGTTCCCGGCGGATGAGGAGATCACGCGGCTCGTGGTGGGCGACGCGCTCCGGTGAGTTCTTTTTAATTCCCGTATAGGCAATTAGAATGACGTCGTGTTTTGTTGACAGGTTGCGACACAGCGGGTACCCGTCCAAGGAGACCCCCGGCGCGCCGTGGACGGGCGAGGGCGTCGTGCTCAAGTTCACGGACAGGGAAGAGGTGGTGCTGGAGCTGCGGAGCGGCGCGAACGACGCGCCTGTTGAGGAGACGCTCGGGTTCTCCGTCGATTTCCTATGGAACAGCATATCGTTCGACCGAGCGCAGGCGGCGATGAAAGCATTCGCGCTGGACGAGACATCGGTGTCGGGGTACATCTACCACCTCCTCCTGGGCCACGACGTCGAGCCCAAGCCGCTGACGAACGTGGTGTTACCGAAGAAGATGTCCGCGCCGAACCTGCCGCCGCTGAACCACTCGCAGGAAGCAGCCGCGAGGTCCGTGTTGACCCGGCCGCTCAGTCTCATCCAGGGTCCGCCCGGGACGGGCAAGACTGTGACGTCCGCGACGATCGTGTACCAACTCGCGCAGCAACACCTCGGGCAGGTGATCGTCTGCGCGCCGTCCAACGTCGCCGTCGATCAGCTCGCGGAGAAGATCGAGCGAACCGGTTTACGCGTGGTGCGATTAGCGGCGAGGTCGCGAGAAGCGGTGGCGTCCCCGGTGGAGCACCTCACGCTGCACTACCAGACCGCACACCTCGACTCCCCGGAAACGGCGGAGTTTAAGAAGCTGCAGCAGCTCAAGGATGAACTCGGCGAGCTCAGCAGCAACGACGAGCGGCGGCATAAGCGTCTGAAGCGTAAGATTGAGCGGGAGATCATCGCCGCCGCGGACGTCGTGTGCGTAACCGCCGTCGGCGCGGGGGACCCGAGGCTGGCGGACTTTCGCTTCCGCCAGGTGCTCATGGACGAGAGCACGCAGGCGACGGAACCGGAATGCCTCATCCCGCTCATCATGGGCGCCAAGCAGGTGGTCATGGTCGGCGATCACTGCCAGCTCGGGCCGGTTGTGACGTCCAAGCGAGCCGCGCGGGCGGGTCTCGGTCAGAGCATGTTCGAGCGTTTGATCTCGTTGGGGGTCCAGCCCATCCGGCTGCAGGTGCAGTACCGCATGCACCCGTGCCTCTCGCAGTTCCCGTCCAACGCCTTTTACGAGGGTGCGCTTCAGAACGGGGTATCAGCCGCGGACAGGCTTTTAACCAGCGTCGACTTTCCGTGGCCGAACCCGTCGTCGCCTATGATGTTCTGGTCAGCCACCGGCGCCGAGGAGATTTCCGCGTCTGGCACCTCTTACCTCAACCGCGCCGAGGCGTCCGGGGTGGAGAAGGTCGTGACGCACTTACTTAGGAGCGGGGTGGACCCAGGGCGCATCGGTGTGGTGACGCCGTACGAGGGACAGCGCGCCTACGTGGTGCAGCACATGACTCGAGCCGGTGAGTTTCTTTCTATTTGCGTATTTCTATTTGCGTCACCAGGGCGATTGGGCTGACGTCGTGTTTTGTGTACAGGCGTGTTGGCCACGCGGTTATACGGCGAGGTTGAGGTGGCGTCGGTGGACGCGTTCCAGGGCCGCGAGA
>Ga0209425_10002222_pt1 | contig 21845 bp, 27 predicted proteins | sample COG_05_FD_184749 | JGI IMG/M metagenome (GOLD analysis project Ga0209425, IMG submission 184749) | Pelagic Microbial community sample from North Sea - COGITO 998_met_05 (SPAdes) (version 2) | ecosystem: Environmental > Aquatic > Marine > Neritic zone/Coastal water | place: Helgoland, sampling...
TTTTCAATCCTATTCATTAAAAACTTATCGACTCTTAATGGTTCTTGTCCCATGTCAGCTTTAAATTGGTAATGCTCAAATAGATCATTTTCTAAATTATTACTTTGATCCATTCTCTAATTTTTCATCAATTAATCCATTTCCTAAAACCAAATCAATTTTAGATTTTTTAGGAACCATATCTCCAATATTTATTTCATTTCCATTAAAAAAAATTTGTAATACCATGTCTTTACCAATATTGTTTTCATAAGTAATCTCTCCAACTTCTAAACTAGAGGACAACAAAGCAGAGTTTGCACTTCTCTGAGTGATTTGAATAATATTAGGAATAGAAACTTTCCCATAATTACTAGGATTTAATGTAAGATAAATCTTTCGGTTTTTTTTCACTTCAGTATTTGAACTCGGGATTTGATCAACGATAGAAAATTTAGGAAAATTTGGATTATATAATGCAGAATCTATCACAACAAATGAAAGAGTATTATCATTTAAAATTTTTACAGCTTGATCAAAACTTACACCCACTAGGTCAGGAACTTTTATATATCTGTTGTGATTAGTTGAAAGGTTTAAATAAATATATAAGCCAAATAAGAAAACAATCATGAATGTTAATGCTTTTAATAACTGTTTTATAAAATGCTTGCTAAACAAAAATTTTAAAAAATCCATGAATAAATAATTTGACTCAAATATATAAAATAAGGTTACCATAATGATTTTTAAAAAAAATAAATGATATTTTTGTTTATATGATAAAGAATGTAGCCGTACTAATGGGTGGGTTTTCCTCTGAAAAAGACATTTCGTTCAAAAGTGGCGAAGTTATTTTTAAGAATATTGATAAGACAAAGTATAAACCTTTCAAAATCATTATTGAAAAACATAAATGGTATTACACTGATAAACATAAAAATGAATATGATGTTTGTTTAAATGATTTTTCAATTACTCTAGAAAACAAAAAAATTATTTTTGATGCCGCTTTTATAATTATACATGGCTCACCTGGTGAAGATGGCTTAATACAGTCCTATCTAGAACTCAAAAATATTCCATTTACAGGAAGCAACTCATACGTTTCGTCTTTAACATTTAATAAAAGAGATTGTATTTCTGTTTTAAATAAACATAATATTCCATCAGCAAAATCTGTTCAACTCAATTTTGGACAGCCTTACTCAATAGAAAAAATTGTTTCGAGACTTGGTTTACCTTGCTTTGTTAAAGCTAATAGATCGGGAAGCAGCTTTGGAGTTTTTAAAGTAAATAAAAAAGAGGATTTAAAAGGTTATATCAATCAAGCTTTTGATTTTGATAATGAAATTTTGATTGAATCTTATTTAAATGGTATTGAAGTTTCAGTTGGAGTAATGAATTACAAAGAAGAAGTAAAAGTATTTGGAATTACTGAACTAATTACTGAAAATGATTTTTTTGATTATGATGCAAAATATAATGGGAAATCCAAAGAAATAACACCAGCAAATATCTCAGAAAAACAAAAAAAGCTTGTTTCTGAACTTTCAATTAAAATATATAAAAAATTAGGGATGAAAGGCTTCACTAGAAGTGAGTTTATCATTATTAAAAACGAAGCTTATTTTCTTGAAATCAATTCGATTCCAGGGATGACTGATGAAAGTATTTTTCCAAAACAAGCTAAAATTCAAGGAATTTCTATTAAAGAATTGTGCAATGAAATGCTAAGTCAGGCTTTAAATTAATATATTTACCTTATGAGAAAAGCTGTTTTTCCAGGTTCTTTTGATCCCTTTACTCTAGGTCATTTAGATATCTTAAAAAGAAGTCTTCCACTTTTTGATGAAATTATTGTTGGTATTGGTAAAAATATTGAAAAGAAAACAATGTTTTCTGAATCTGAAAGAATTTCTTTCATTGAAAATTATTTTTCTGATGAGCCTAAAATCAAAGTACAAAGTTATAGTGGTTTAACTATTGATTTTTGTAAAGAAAATGGAGCTAATTTTATTTTAAGAGGAATTAGAAATAACGGAGATTTTGAATTTGAAAAGGCCATAGCTCGTACTAATAGAAAGCTTTCTAAAATTGAAACTGTTTTTCTATTAACATCTGCTAAAACATCTTTTATTAGCAGTAGCATTGTTAGAGAACTAATATTGAATAAAGGAGATTTTCAGTTATTAGTTCCTGACTCAGTTAAAATTTCTTAGTTATCCAATAATAATTTAATATTTGGAAAAGTATTTTTAATTTTTTTAATTTTTTTATTGCTTTTCCAAACCACTTTAGTTATTCCTTCTTTTGATTCTGGACTAAAGCTACCCTCATGGGTGGATAACATATTAAACCAAGAAGTTTCTTTTAATCGATATTCTTTTCCTTTTTTAAAAATATGATATGTATTCATTTTAAAATCTATTATACTAAGATTTTTAATTCCAGTCTCTTCTTTAACCTCTCTGAGTGCAGTTTGATCTATAGTTTCTCCTTTATCCATTTTACCCTTGGGAAGATCCCATTTATTTCTCCTATATATAAAAAGAGTTTCGTCATTTATATTTTTTACAATTCCACCTCCAGCTTTAACGACTTTGATCTTCTTTTGGAAAGTTGAAACTAACTTTTCAGAGTTTTTATGAAATAAAAATATTTTATGATGTTTTTTAACAAGAGAAATAATCTCATCCAAAGATTTTTTTTTTAAGTCGTACAAATTAATTTTTTTTCCAAAAGGAATTTCACTAGTCAATATTATTACATCTTGATTGACAAAAACTTTATACATTTGTTAATATGGTTTTAGATAAATATACTGCAAAAAAAACTGCCGAATTACTTCTTCAAATTAAAGCAATTAAATTAAGTCCAAAAAATCCTTTTAAATGGGCAAGTGGATGGAATTCTCCAATTTATTGTGATAATAGAATAATTCTTTCTCACCCACAAATAAGAATATTTATTAGAGAACAAATGGTTAAACAAATTGAAGAGTTATATGGCAGACCAGACATTATAGCGGGAGTTGCGACTGGTGCTATTGGGATTGGTATGCTGGTGGCAGATTTAATGAATCTTCCTTTTATTTATGTAAGACCTAACTCAAAAAAACATGGAAGAAAAAACCAAATAGAAGGTCAATTTTCAAAATCTCAAAAAGTTGTTGTTATTGAAGATCTTATTAGTACTGGAAACAGTAGTCTTATGGCAATTAATGCTCTTAGAAGTGAAGATCTAAAAGTAAAGGGAATGATAAGTATTTTTACATATGGATTTGATATCTCATATGAAAATTTTAAAGATAAGAATGTTGATTTTCACTCATTAAGCTCCTACGATTATTTATTGGAACAAGCCCTTGATATTAACTATATCACAGATAATGAGTTCAAAATATTAAAAGACTGGAAGAAAAATCCAGCTCAATGGGAAATTTAATAAAATAACTATGACATTAAACAGTATTTCAAACGAACTAAAACTTTCAGATCAAAATTTATTTTATAAACTCACTGATATAAATAATTATGAGAAAATTATGCCTGAAAATATTTCAAAATTTGAAATTATTGATTCAAATACTTTAATTTTTTCATTAAAAGGAATGCCAGAAATTAAATTAGTCTTTGGAGAAAAAATATCTCCATCTTTGATTACTCTTAATTCAAGTGAATCAAAAATCAATTTTTCACTGACAGCCCATATTAATAAAATTGATGAAAGTAATTGTAGTTTTTTTCTTGAATTCAACGGTGATTTAAACCCAATGATACAAATGATGGTAAAAACACCTCTTCAGTCCTTTATTAATGACTTGTCCAACAATATTTCTAAACTAGCATAATGAAAAGTTTTGCTTTAGTTACAGGAGCCAGTTCAGGAATTGGCTTGCAAATATGTCATTCTTTAGCAAGTAGAGGACACAACGTGATTTTAACGTCTAGATCTGAAGATAAATTAAAGTCAATATCTGAGCAAATTAGATCCAAATATAAAGTTGAATCCAATTTTTTTCCTACTGATTTAGCTGATAACAATGGTCCACAAAATATTTTTAATTTTTGTAGATCAAATAACTATCATATTGATATTTTAATAAATAATGCTGGCTACGCTCTTCCTGAATCTTTTGAAAAAAATTCTGTTGAAGAGGAAGAAAAGTGTATCAGAGTTTTAGGAACTTCTGTAATTTCTTTGACTAAACTTTTTGTTCGTGAAATGATCAAAAAAAAACAAGGTAAAATAATGATTGTTTCATCTGTCGCTGCATTTGCTCCACCTGCTGCGATACAGGTTATGTATGGGCCTCTAAAAACATTCATGAATAGATTTAGTGATGCTTTAAATATGAATTATAATTCATATGGCATTACATCAACGGCATTATGTCCTGGATATACAGTTACTAACTTTCACACAGCAAGTGGGGTTCAAGAAGAAATGGATAGTGTTCCATGGTTTTTGAAGAAGTCTGCGTCAAGAATTGCTGAAGAAGGCATAATTGGTATGTTAAAAGGAAAAAAAATTGTTGTCCCAACCAAAACCTGGAAAATCATTGTTTTTTTAATAAAAATAGTTCCTCAATTTATTTTTAATTTTCTTTCAGGGATTTTGGCACCTGGTAGATATGAAGAATTAAAAAATTGAAATTCCCCAGATAGTTAAAATAGCCCACAAAATATATTTAACTAATTTTCCAAAAAACATCCAAATAGAAACTTTTAACAAATTGGTTCTAAAAAAGCCTAAACTAATAGCTAATGGATCACCAATAAATGGCAAACAACAAAAGAATGCATATACACTACCCCACTTATCAATCTTGGATTTAAATCTTATTATTTTTTCTTTACGAATTCTAAAATATTTTTCAACAAAACTCCATTTTCCTAGAGTTCCCAAAAAATAACTACTTAAACCTCCAAGCCAGTTTCCAATTGTAGCTAAAACTATACTTACATTAATATCATAGCCCTTAGCTAGAAGAATACTTAGTACTATTTCTGAACTTAAGGGGATTATAGTGGCACCCAGAAAACTTGCTAAAAATAAACCTATAAAACCCCATTCAACAAATGATTCCATCTAATAAATCAATTTAATTTCATGAATATTATAATTACCAATAGATCCAGAATTTTTTTTAATATTTATAGTTCCCGTTGAGGAAACGGATAATATTTGTCCCTTAAATTTTGATGTTTTATTAAAGAATTCTAAAATTAGATTTAACCCAAATAAATTATTATTATAAGTTGCTAATAATTTTGAATATTCAGGTTCTGATGACACTAACTTTTTTAAATAATTATATCTTTTGATATTTTGAATGAAAAGATTTATGATTCCGTCAAGATCATAATTTATTGAAGTAATTTTTTTTAATGATGACGCATTTGGTAAATTATCAAAGTTTTCTTGATTCACATTAAGTCCAAATCCTACGACAATCTCCTCAATAAAATTTCCTTTTACCTTAATTTCATTCAATATTCCACAGATTTTTTTATTTCCTGACATTATGTCGTTTGGCCATTTAATTTTAATGTCAGGAATTTTCAAAGATTTTAAAGTGTTAAATATTAATAAAGAAAAAATTACATTTATTCTAAATTGGTCTTTGACTTTAAAATTTACTGGAAACAATTTAATAGAAAATGCGATGTTCTTTCCTGATTCACTAAACCATTGATTACCTCTTTGACCTTTTCCTTTAGTTTGATTATAGGTATATACAATCTCAATATCATTGATTTTACTTCTTTTTAAATAATCATTTGTAGATTCAATGGCATCAAGTTTGATTATATTCATTAATGAATTTAATTTTTAATAAAACTAAAATAGTAGCGTTAATTATCCTAAATTTATATCTAATAAAATAAAATTTGAATACAGATAATTTAATTTCTAACGTAATTGAGGGAATTGAAAATGTTAAAGGAGAAGAAATTAACATTTTAGATTTAAGAACAATTGAGAATGTCGCTTGTAAATACTTTATAATATGTACGGGAAACTCATCAACACAAGTGAATGCCATAACCAGTTCTGTAAGAAAATGTGTTAGTAAAGAATTATCTGAAAAACCCTGGCATATAGAAGGATTAGAAAATTGCAAATGGGTGTTAATGGACTACGTAGATGTAGTGGTTCATGTTTTTAACAAAGAAACCAGAGACTTTTATAAACTAGAAGAATTGTGGGAAGAAGCAGAGTCAACCACAATAGAAACAAAATATTAAAATGAAAAACACAAAACAACCTACAAATAAACCTAAACTAAGTTCCTATTGGATTTATGCTCTTGTGATATTATTTTTTGCAAGTACTTACTTCATAGGCGGAGATAGTTCTACTTCGGTTTCAAAAAACATTAATATCTCTAGTTTTGAAAGATTTTTGAACAAAGGAGAAATTAAGGAAGTTACTGTTATAAATAAAAATTTAGCTCAAGTTACTCTGCAAAGAGATGCATTGAACAGTCCTGATCACAAAAATGCCAATTCAGTTAACTTTTTAGGTCAAAAAAATATTAATGGTCCACATTATGTTTTTGAGATTGGAAACCTAGAGCTTTTCCAAAATAAACTAGAATTAGCAGAAGAAAAAGGAATTCAGTTTAGCTACAATTTTAAAACAATTGAAAACAAATGGTTTGATGTATTAATTGGTTTTCTTCCACTCTTAATACTGGTTGGTCTTTGGATATTTTTTATGAGAAGAATGTCAGGAGCTGGTGGAGGCGGTGGATCACAAATTTTTAGCATAGGAAAATCTAAGGCTAAGCTTTTTGACCAAAAGAGTGATGTTAAAGTAACCTTTAAGGATGTGGCTGGTCTCGAGGGTGCGAAAGAGGAAGTACAAGAAATTGTTGATTTTTTAAAAAACCCAACCAAATACACTAAGCTTGGTGGAAAGATTCCTAAGGGAGCCCTTCTTGTTGGACTTCCTGGAACTGGTAAAACTTTACTAGCCAAAGCAGTTGCAGGAGAAGCAAAAGTTCCATTCTTTTCTCTGTCAGGATCTGATTTTGTTGAAATGTTTGTTGGTGTAGGTGCCTCCAGAGTTAGAGATTTGTTCAAGCAAGCGAAAGAAAAGTCTCCAGCAATAATCTTTATTGACGAAATCGATGCAATCGGAAGAGCTAGAGGAAAAAGTAATATGACAGGTGGAAATGATGAAAGAGAAAATACGTTGAATCAACTTTTGACTGAAATGGATGGTTTTGGAACAAATACTAATGTTATAGTGATAGCTGCTACAAATAGAGCTGATGTATTAGACAAAGCATTAATGAGAGCAGGTAGATTTGATCGTCAAATTTATGTTGACCTCCCAGACGTTAGAGAACGAAAAGAAATTTTTGCAGTTCACTTAAAACCAATTAAAACAGCAAAAAATCTTGATACTGATTTCTTATCTAAACAAACACCTGGATTTTCAGGAGCTGATATAGCAAATGTTTGTAATGAAGCAGCATTAATAGCGGCTAGAAAATCTAAAAAATCTGTAAATAAACAAGACTTTTTAGATGCAGTTGATAGAATTGTTGGTGGTTTAGAAAAGAAAAATAAGATTATAACTGAAAATGAGAAAAAAACAATTGCTTTTCATGAAGCTGGTCATGCTACGGTAAGTTGGTTTTTAGAACATGCTGCTCCTCTAGTGAAGGTGACAATTGTTCCAAGAGGCCAATCACTTGGTGCTGCATGGTATCTTCCTGAGGAAAGACAAATTGTAAAGCCAGAACAAATCCTCGATGAAATGTGTGCAGCATTAGGAGGAAGAGCTGCTGAAAAAGTAATGTTTAATAATATTTCTACTGGTGCCCTAAGTGACTTAGAAAAAGTAACTAAACAAGCTAGATCAATGGTAACAGTTTACGGTTTAAATGATAAAATTGGAAATCTTACATACTATGATTCAAGTGGACAGAATGACTACGGGTTTACGAAACCATACAGTGATGTAACGGCTCAAGTTATTGACAAAGAAATATCTAATATTATAGAAACACAATACCAGAGAGCAATTAAATTATTAAAGAAACATAAAACTAAGTTGATTGAATTAGCTAATTTTTTATTAGAAAAAGAAGTTATTTTCAAAGAAGATTTAATTAGAATATATGGCGAAAGACCATTTGATCCTAAAGATTTAGTTAAGAAGAAATAATTATTTATAATTATTAACATTTCCGAATAGAATAACAAGTTTTTTTATCTTTACTTGGTAAAGATAAAATTTGAAAAAGTTCATAAAATCATTTTTCAACAATCCCTCTAATACAGAGAAAGACGAAGTAAGTGAAGGTAGATATATGCCTAAAAAGGAAGATCCTATCGAAGAAAGATTTTCATATAAATTCACAGAAAATGGAGGTAAGTTTTTGTATTGTGAAGACAAATCTGAATGTGATGATTTTTTTACAAAAATATTAGAGGAAAATAAATGGGAAGATGTTGAAATACTCTGCTATGATGATTCATTATTAGATAAATTTTCAGCTAAGACTAAATTGGTAGTATCAAAAACTAATTTAAACTCAAAATTTTTTTTAACAACCTGTGAGTTTTTGGTAGCTAAAGACGGAAGTTTGTTGATATGTGCTGAGCAGATTAAGTCTCATAAAGTTAATGATCTTCCTCAAAATTTTATAGTCTTTGCCAAGATCAGTCAATTTACAGAAACTTTGAGCTTAGGCTTGAATGGTATTAAAAGTAAATACCCGAAAAATCTACCAACTAACATAACAACTATCAAAAATTTTAATAGTGACAGTAAAGAGAATAATAACTTTCTCACATACGGAAGCTCTGCAAAAAATTTATATTTGCTTCTTTTAGAAGATCTTTAAAATGAAAGAATTTTACACTAGATCAATAACCGCAATTGCTTATGCAACTGTAATATTATTACCTCTATTTTACAGTGAGTATTTATTTTACACTATAGGGTTTATATGTAGTTTAATTTTAGTGTTTGAATTCATAAAGCTAATTTCAAATTATAATCATAAGTTTTTTTCTAGAGACACTGGTAAATCAAACTTTATATTATACATGACATTTCCATTATATATTTCATTATTTATTCTTTCAAAAAATCAAATATTTGAAATAGCTTTCTTAATAATAATTGTTTTAACTAATGTTGTACTAGGATTCTCATTAATAAAAAATAAATTATTTTCATATTCTATTTTAAAAAACAGATTTATTGGACATTTTTACTTAGTTGGTTCCCTAGTTATATTTTTCTCTCTCCCAAATATTTTTGGTGAATACAACCCATACATTGTATTTTCTTTTTTATCTCTAATTTGGATTTCTGATTCAGCTGCATATGTATTTGGTGTTACGTTTGGGAAAAGACCTCTTTTTAAAACTGTTTCTCCAAAAAAAAGTATTGAAGGATTTATTGGGGGATTAAGTTTTGCAATTATATTATCTATTATTTTTTCTTTTTATCTAAGTCTAAATATCACATTATTACAATGGATAATTTTAGGACTTTTAACTGGCTGTACAGGGACACTCGGCGATTTAGTACAGTCACAATTTAAAAGAGAAGCGGGTGTAAAAGATAGTGGAAATTTGCTCCCTGGTCATGGAGGTCTTTACGATCGGATGGATAGTATTATATTTGCCGCGCCAATTATATATTTAACATTAACAATATTTAACTATGTTTCATAAAGAAGGACATTATATTATTACAGTTTCATTCATAATAACTGCAATGATAAATTTACTATCAAGAAGTTTTATTGATAATAATACATTAATCTATTCAATTGGAATTGTAACCATCATAATTTTAGTTTTAATCCTACAATTTTTTAGAAACCCTCAAAGAAAAGCAAAAATCAATGATAATATTATAATATCCCCGGTCGATGGTAAAGTAGTTGCAATTGAAAAAGTTTATGAAAAAGAATACTTTAAAGATGAAAGAATACAGATATCTATATTCATGTCTCCTCTGAACGTTCACGTCACAAGATATGCTTCGAGTGGAAAAATTAAATTTAGTAAATATCATCCTGGAAAATATTTAGTAGCCTGGCATCCTAAGTCATCTGAAAAAAATGAAAGAACAACTGTTGTTATTGAAAATAATATTTTTGGTGAAATATTATATAGACAAATTGCAGGTGCAGTTGCAAGAAGAATAGTAAATTATGCAAAAGTAGGAGACGAAGTTGTTCAAGGAACAGATGCAGGTTTCATTAAGTTTGGATCTAGAGTAGATCTTTTTCTTCCTCTTGATTCTAAAATTAAAGTAGAACTTGATCAATTTGTTAAAGGTGCTGAGGATATAATTGCCGAAAAATAGTTAGTTTTTTAGTTTACTTTTTAGAATAGCAATTTTAGCTAGAGTATCTTTCTCTTTTTTCAATTCATTTTCTAAAACATTTTTAGGAGCATTTTCAACAAACCTTTTGTTAGATAATTTTGCCTTTATAGATTTTAAAAAACCTAAATTATAATCTAAATCTTGTTTTATCTTCGAAGTGTCTTCAATTTCATCAACCTTGTTGTTAACATGAAACTCATTGCTTCCTACAATAAAAGATGTTGTGTTAAGTTCTTTTTTAGAAAAATCATTGCTAAGAACAACATTTGATAGCTTTAATAATACAGAAACTAGCTCTTTTTCAAAAATTACTTTTGAAAATAAAGTTATTTCTTCCTTAAATGATATTCCTTTATTTTTTCTAAATTTTCTGACACCTGTTACAAGGTCAGTAATTTCTTGGAATTTTTCAATTACTAATTTATCACATTTCATGTGTTTGGGCCATTTAGAAACAACCAAAGAAGAATCATTTTTAGATTTTATTTTAGACCAAATTTCCTCTGTTATAAATGGCATAAAAGGGTGCATAATAGTCAAACATTTTTTAAATAAAATAATTGAACTATTGTAAGTAGATAAATCCAGAGGTTGCTGGTAGCCAGGTTTAACTATTTCTAAGTACCAAGAACAGAAATCATCCCAAACAAGTTTATAAATAGACATTAATGCGTCAGATATTCTATATTTACTAAAATGATCTTCTATTTCTAAAAGTCTAAGGTTAAATTTGTTTTCAAACCATTTTACAGCTGATTTTGAATAATCGCTCTGTTGAATTTCTTTAGAAACTTTCCATGAACTTATAAGTCTAAAAGAGTTCCAAACTTTATTTGAAAAATTCTTTCCTTGTTGACATAAAGACTCATCAAATAATAAATCATTTCCAGCAGGTGCACTCAATAAAAGTCCTACCCTAACACTATCAGCACCAAAATCCTCAATTAATTTAACAGCATCTGGAGAATTACCTAACTGTTTTGACATTTTTCGGCCTTGTTTGTCTCTCACTAAGCCTGTAAAATACACTGAACTAAAAGGTATACTTTTTTTAAATTCAAGTCCTGAAACTATCATTCTGGCAACCCAAAAAAATAAAATATCTGGTCCAGTAACTAAATCATTTGTTGGATAGTAATATTTAAATTCATCATTTTCGGGGTTTCTAATTCCATCAAATACTGAAATTGGCCATATCCATGATGAAAACCAAGTATCTAATACATCTTCCTCTTGTGATAAATCGCTTAATTTTAAATTATAGTCTCCAGATTCTTTTTTTGCCTTTTCCAAGGCTAAATCAGTGTTCTCTGCTACAACATATTTTGATTTATTTATATCATAATAATATACTGGAATTTGATGTCCCCACCACAACTGTCTAGAAATGTTCCAATCTCTAACATTTTCCATCCAGTTTCTATATATATTTTTAAATTTTTTTGGAAAAAGCTTTATTTCATCATTCATAACTGCATCTAAAGCTGGCTTTGAAATATCCTCCATTTTTAAAAACCATTGCTCAGATAATCTAGGTTCAATTATGCATTTTGTCCTTTCTGATTTTCCTACACTATTGATATGATCTTTGGTTTTTGAAAGAGCACCAATTTCTTTTAATTCAACGGATATTTTATCTCTAACAACAAACCTATCAAGTCCCTCAAAATGTAGACCAAAATGATTTAAAGTAGCATCTTCATTAAATATATCGACGATCTCTAAATTATGCTTATCTCCAATTATTTTATCATTTTCACTATGAGCAGGGGTCACTTTCAAACATCCAGTTCCAAATTCAATATCTACATAATCATCATATATTAATGGAATCTCTTTATTTACTATTGGAATTAAAACTTTTTTTCCTTTTAAGTGAGTATATCTTTCATCATTGGGATTAATAGCGATCGCAGTATCTCCAAAAATTGTTTCAGGTCTAGTAGTTGCAACTGAAAGAGACTCTTCAGATCCAATTATTTTGTATTTAATGTGATACAGCTTACTATTAACTTCTTCATATATTACCTCCTCATTTGAAAGGGTTGTTTTAGCTTCAGGATCCCAATTCACCATTCTGTAACCTTTATAAATTAAGTTTTTTTCGTGTAATTCAATAAAAACTTTAATTACTGACTTAGACATGTCATTATCTAAAGTAAATTTAGTTCTGTCCCAATCACATGAACAGCCCAGCTTTTTTAATTGCTCTAATATTAATCCACCATGTTCTTCTGTCCAATCCCAAGCATGATTTAAAAACTCATCTCTGGTAAGGTCTTTTTTTGTAATTCCTTGTGATTTTAATTTATTAACAACTTTAGCCTCAGTAGCAATAGAAGCATGATCAGTTCCAGGTATCCAACAAGCATTCAAGCCTTCGAGTCTGGCTTTCCTAATCAATATATCTTGAATTGTATTATTAAGCATATGACCCATATGTAAAATTCCTGTTACATTTGGAGGTGGTATTACAATAGTATAAGGTGTTTTTTCATTTGGAATTGAACGAAAATATTTATTTTTCATCCAATAGTCATACCACTTGGATTCTAGATTTTTTGAATCAAAATTTTTTGAAATATCCATTTAATATTTTTGATTTTCCAGAAAACAAAAGTAGTTAACTAAAAAGGATTTTAAAAGGTAAGTTGTATTTTTGTAATATATTTAAAAAAAGTATTTAAAATTTAAATTATGGTAAAAAAAATAATATTTATAATAGTCCTTTTTGTTAGCTTATCTAAAGCTTACGGTCAAGAAAAAATAGCTGAAATTCAATTTAAAGAAACTGTTATTGATTACGGAATCATTGAAAATGGTGAGGATGGTAAAAAAATTTTCGAATTCAAAAATACTGGCAATGCTCCTTTAGTATTCAATAGAATTTTTTCGTCATGCGGATGTACAATACCTAAAAAACCAGAAAAACCAATTTTTCCAGGTGAATCTGGGGAAATTCAAGTTAATTACGATACAAAAAGAACAGGTATTTTTCAAAAAGCTATTACTGTTAAATCAAATGCAAAGACTCCTAATGTTATTCTGCGAATTAAGGGAGAAGTTCTCCCTGAACCTGATGAAACTGATGAAGAGGAAATTAAATAAGAAAAATAATTTAAATATTTATAAAATTGAATGTTTCAAAATCTTTAAAACAATTTAATACGTTTGGATTAGATGTAGTTTCAAATGATTTTAATATTGCTAAAAACGAAGATGAAATAATTAATTTTTTAAATAAGCATTCTAATAATAATCCAATAGTTTTAGGTGGAGGATCTAATATTTTATTTAAGGAGGATATTGAAAGACCTGTCTTAAAAATTGAAATTAGAGGAATTAATGTAGTAAAAGAAGACTCTGCTTTTGTTTATATTTCTGTTGGTGCTGGTGAAAATTGGGATAATTTTGTTAATTGGTGTTTAAGAAAAGATTATGGGGGAATTGAAAATTTAAGTTTAATACCTGGAAACGTAGGTAGTGCTCCCATTCAAAATATTGGAGCATACGGTGTAGAATTAGATACCGTTTTTGAAAGTTGCAGAGCAATATCGCTGGAAAATAAAAAAGTAAAAATATTTCATAAAATAGATTGTGACTTTACATATAGGAGTTCAGTTTTTAAAGAGAAATTAAAAAATAAATATATAATTTCAAGTGTTGTATTTAAATTGACAAAAAAAAGTCATTTTTTAAAAACAAATTACAAACCATTAAAAGAACTAATTAAAATTAAAAATATTCCCAATCCTACCATACAAGATATTTCTAATTTAGTTAAAGAGATTAGATCTAGTAAACTACCAGATCCAAAAATAATTGGAAACTGTGGGAGTTTTTTTAAAAATCCAATTATTTCAAAAAACAAACTTGAAAAAATATCTTCTATTGATAAATTAATACCTTTTTTTAAATTATCTGAAGAAAAATTTAAAATTCCTGCTGCATGGTTAATAGAAAAATGCGGAATGAAAGGAAGAATTGAAGGGCAAACCGGTACCCATAAAGAACATGCGCTTGTAATAATAAACTTGGGTGCTGCAACTGGAAGTGAAATTTATAATTTCTCTCAAAAAATTAAAAAACTTGTTTTAAAAAAATTTAATATCTTGCTTGAAGAGGAAGTAAATATTATTAATTAAACCTTATGTTATATATAATAACCTTTATACTGGTTGGGTTAGCAATTGCGGGAATAGCTATCAAAATTATCGTTAAAAAAGATGGAGAATTTGCTGGAACATGTGCAAGTGCCAGTCCATTTTTAAACAAAAACAACGAACCATGTGGAATTTGTGGTAAACTCCCAACCGAAACTGAGTGTAAAAATCCTGAATTAAATTAAATTTTGTCTGAAAATAATATTATTCAAAATCAAATTGAGCTAGCTAAAGATAATAATCAAAATGCTTTTAGCTTTTTACTAAATATGTTTTGGGATGATGTTTATAAATTTCAATTAAAACGGACAGGAAATGAAATTGAAGCTGAAGATATTACAATCGAAAGCTTTGCTAAGGCATTTCACAAAATAAACTCATATAATGATAATTATGTTTTTAAAACTTGGTTAATAACAATTTCTAAAAACCTACACATAGATAAACTTAGAAGAAATAAAAATAAGATTGATATAAACGAGTTTAATGAAAAAATATCTGTTCGAGAAAACTCTCCAAGTCCTGAAGATAAGCTCATTAATGAACAAAAGCTTAAATCATTAAAACTAAAAATTAATAAATTAAAACCTCACTATAAGGAAGTTATTGAACTAAAATGTTTTAATGAACTTAGCTATAAGGAAATTTCTAAAAAACTTAATCAGCCAGTAAATAATATTAAAGTCAAAGTTTTAAGAGCAAAAAAAATACTATCTCAATTAATAAAAGAAAATGATTAATATCATTAAAAAACTTGGTCCAGGATTACTTTTTGCAGGTGCTGCAATTGGTGTTTCACATTTGGTTCAATCGACCAGGGCCGGAGCAGACTATGGATTCACTCTGATTTGGGCATTAATACTTGCTAATATAATTAAATATCCATTTTTTTTATTTGGACCAAAGTATACGATGGCTACTGGAGAAACTCTTCTTCACGGTTATAAAAAAATGAGTAAATATTATTTAGTAGCATATTTTGTGCTTTCAATAGTAACCATGTTCACAATTCAAACTGCAGTAACTATAGTCACAGCAGGTTTAGCAATAGAACTATTTGGGATATCGTCAAATATTACAACGTGGGCTACTATTATTACAATTGTATGTGTTTTAATATTAATTATCGGACGATACAAGTTTTTAGATAACCTAATGAAATTTGTAATTATTCTTCTAACATTAAGTACAGTAATTGCTGTATTTTTTGCAGGATTTAATTCAAATACCTCATTTGAGATAAATCAAGTTTTCCCAAGAACAGAAGTTGGGATAATTTTTCTTGCTGCGTTTATGGGTTGGATGCCAGCCCCAATGGATGTATCGATATGGCAATCAATATGGACATTAGAAAAAACTAAAAAAGAAGATAATTTTAAAATTAAAGATGCTCTTTTTGATTTCAACACTGGATATTTAACAACGATTATTTTAGGTTTAAGTTTTCTATCTTTAGGTGCTTTTGTAATGTATGGAAGTGGTGAAGTTTTTTCAAATTCTGGTGGTGAATTTGCAAAACAACTTATTAATCTATACACAAGTTCTATTGGAGATAGTGTGTTTTTAATAATTGCTATCGCAGCATTTACAACAATGTTTAGTACAACTATTACCTGTTTAGATGCCTCACCTAGAGCCATGAAAATAACCTCTGAACTTTTAAATCTTAACGGATTTAAAAGTTATAATTTATGGATCTTTTTACTTTCAGCTGGAACATTATCTATTTTTATATTTTTTATTTCCGAAATGGGATCGCTTGTAAAAATTGCTACCATTCTTTCATTTATTACTGCTCCATTTTATGCCTATATAAATTACAAATTAATTAATAGCTCTCATACTCCAAAAAAGTTTAGACCTTCAAAATTTATTAACATACTAAGTGTGATAGGCTTGTTTTTTCTAGCTTGTTTTAGTTTATGGTATATTACTATTTTATAAGCTAGATTTTAGATATCAGTTTGTATATTTGTCAACATAAATTTAAATTTTAAATGTTAGCTGATTCTATAGTTAGTAAGCCCAAAGTTTCAAAAAAACCTAAATGGATTCGTGTAAAATTACCTACTGGAAAAAAATACACTGAACTAAGGTCTTTAGTGGACAAGTATAAACTAAATACAATCTGCTCATCCGGAAGTTGCCCCAATATGGGAGAATGCTGGGGTGAAGGTACTGCAACATTTATGATTTTAGGAAACATCTGTACAAGATCGTGTGGATTTTGTGGTGTTAAAACTGGAAGACCAGAAAATATTGATTGGGAAGAGCCTGAAAAGGTAGCTAACTCAATAAAAATCATGAAGATTAAGCATGCTGTTTTAACCTCAGTTGATAGGGACGACTTAAAAGACATGGGAACTCTAATTTGGACTGAAACAGTTAAAAGTATTAGAAGAATTAGTCCTGGAACTACACTGGAAACACTTATCCCGGATTTTCAGGGTATTGAAAGACACCTAGATAAAATTGCGAATGTAAAACCTGAAGTTGTATCACACAATATGGAAACTGTTAGAAGACTAACAAGAGAGGTAAGAATTCAAGCAAAATACGATAGAAGTTTAAAAGTTTTACACTATTTAAAAGAAAATGGTATAGATAGAACTAAGTCAGGAATCATGTTAGGTTTAGGTGAAAATGAGAAGGAGGTCTTTGAATCACTTGAAGATTTAAGAAAAAATAATGTTGACATTGTTACTTTAGGACAGTATCTACAGCCCTCAAAAAAACATTTACCTGTTAAAGAATTTATTACCCCTGATCAATTTAAAAAATACGAGCTTTTCGGAAAAGATCTCGGTTTTAGACACGTTGAAAGTGGCCCACTTGTTCGTTCATCTTACAAAGCGCAAAAGCATATTACATAGAAATTTTTTTTCTAAATAAATTGTCAAATTCATCTTCATTTTCTAAAAATTTAATTTCTATTTCCAAATAAGACCATTTATTTTTTCTTTCTAGAAATTGAATCTTTTGAAAATCTTTCTCTGTCGTTATAACCAAATTATCTCCTGAATTTTCAATTTTATTTATTACTTTTTGTGTATAATTATGATGATCTGAAAAAGAAAAATGGTGAAAATCAATTTCATTTTTTTTGAAAAAATTTACAAAATTAGAACTATCAGCAATTCCAGAAACTAGAAAAATCTTTTGTTTTTTTAAAGAACTGATATCCTGCTGACAATCTCCTTTTAACTTAGAATTATACGAGATTGTAGTAAAATAAAGAGTTTGGTGAGGTTTAATATTTAATTGATCTTTTAAAGATTTTGACTTTGTTTTATCTATTTTTTCTGGACATTTTGTTACAATTAATATATCTGCTCTTTGATATGAAGATTTACTTTCCCTCAAAGATCCTAAAGGTAAAATATAGTCATTAAAAAATGGATTATTATAAGTTGTTAAAAGAATATTGAGTTTCGGTCTAATTTTTCTATGTTGAAAAGAATCATCTAAAAGAACAAGATTAGTATCAGGATGATCATTTAAAATTTTAGATACTGCGTTAACTCTATTTTTATCTACTGCGACTTGAACATTTTCAAATTTTTTAAATATTTGAAAAGGTTCATCTCCAATTGATTGGGGTGAACTTAAGTTATTTGCTTTTTGAAATCCTTTGGAACTCCTTTTATAACCTCTACTTATTAAAGTAGTTTTAAAAGTTTTTGAATATTTCTTTAATAAATATTCAACAAATGGAGTCTTGCCTGTTCCACCAGAGCTAATATTACCAACTCCTACTAACGGAACATTAAATGAATGTGTCTTAAAAATATAAAGATCATAAAGTAAATTTCTAATATTAGTAACAATTAAATAGAAAATGCCAAGAGGAAAAAGTAAAAATTTAAGTTTATTCATTTTTATCTAAATTAAAATTTAATTTGATCATTTAATAATTTTTAACTTTGTAAGGTTATGCAATTAAAAGAAATATCAAATATTCTTGAAAACTGGTGTCCATTAAACTCTGCTGAAGAATTTGATAATGTTGGATTACTTGTAGGTAACTCTAATGAAATTATTAATAAGGCAATCATAACAATTGACACAACTGAAGAAGTTGTAGATGAAGCTATCAAAAATGATTGTAACTTAATTATAACATTTCATCCAATAATATTTGATGGTTTAAAAAATATCACAGAACAGACTTATGTTGAAAGAATAGTTTTTAAAGCAATACGAAATAATATTAATATTTATTCAATTCACACGAATCTTGATAATAATCCTAGAGGGGTTAATTATAAAATTTGTCAAAAGCTGGAATTGAATAATACCAAATTTCTAATATCTAAAAATGAAGGAGCTTTTGGAATGGGAATGATTGGAGAATTAAACAAAGAACTTAGTGAAATAGATTTTTTTAATTTCTTGAAATCTAAAATGAATATTAAGAATATTAAGCATTCAACATTTATTGGAAAAAAAATAAATAAAGTTGCTGTTTTAGGTGGATCTGGTGGTTTTGCAATTAAAAATGCAATTGAAGAAAGGGCTGATTGTTATGTAACTTCTGATCTCAAATATCACGATTATTTTAAAGCTGATAATAAGATATTATTGGCAGATATAGGACACTATGAAAGCGAACAATTTACAAAAGAATTAATTTTAGAATTTCTTAACAAAAAAATTCCTAAGTTTGCGTGCATTATATCAAAATCAAATACAAACCCAGTTAATTATTTTTAGTTATGGCAAAAAAAGTAGAATTCTCGGTAGAAGATAGATTAAGAGCTTTATATGATCTACAACTTATTCATTCAAGAATTGATAAAATTAAAAGTGTAAGAGGTGAATTACCCCTTGAGGTAGAAGACCTTGAAGATGAGGTAGCGGGATTAGAAGTTAGGATATCAAAACTTGAAGAGGATTCAAAACAATTTACTGACGATATCAAATCTAAAGAGATTGCTACTGAACATGCTAAAACAATGATTAAAAAATATAATGAACAACAAAAGAATGTTAGAAACAACAGAGCTTTTGAATCATTGAGTAAAGAAATTGAGTTTCAAGAACTAGAAATTGAACTTTGTGCAAAACAAACAAAAGAACTTCAAGCGCAGATTGAGTTAAAAAAACAAATAATTGAAGAGAATAATGAGAAGTTAAATGAAAGAAAAGAACACCTCAAACATAAAAAAAATGAATTAGGTGATATTTTAAAAGAGACTGAAAAAGAAGAAGGTGATCTTCTCAAAAAATCTTCAGAATATGAATCAAAAATTGATGAATCTCTTTTGATTTCCTACAAAAAAATAAGATCAAGCGTTAGAAATGGTCTTGCTGTAGTTGCTGTTGAAAGAGGTGCCTCTGCGGGATCATTCTTTACAATCCCTCCTCAGGTTCAATTAGATATTGCTTCTAGAAAAAAATTCATTACTGACGAACATAGCGGAAGAATTTTAGTTGATAAAGAGTTGGCTGAAGAAGAAAATGAAAAAATGGCTAAGCTTTTTACTAGCATTTAATTTTTCTCAAAATATTTTTATAAAAGCCGCTTTTTAGAGCGGCTTTTTTTTTACAATTTATATTATTACTTTGCTTCAATGATTAAAAAAGTAGCTATTCTTTTAATGAGCCTTATCTTTTTAGTAAGTGTAATTTTTTATGGAAATGTTTTTGATTTTAAATTAGATAAAATTCAATCTTTAGTTTTCAAACAATCTTTAATTATCTATGGAATCTTAACTACTATGTGTTTTTTAGTTGGTGAAATTTCAAAAAACTATAGTCAAGTTGATAAAATTTGGAGTTTAGCTCCAATCATTTATGTTTGGTTTTTTACATATAATTCGGGATTTAATTCAAGAATGGTAATAATGTCAATATTGGTTACTGTCTGGGGAATTAGATTGACTTATAATTTTGCTCGAAAAAGTGGATATAGTATTTATTTTTGGAGAGGAGAGGAAGATTACAGGTGGAAGATATTAAAAGAAAGAGTTCCTGTTTTTAATATTAAAATAATTTGGAGCCTATTCAATCTATTATTTATATGCACCTATCAAATGGGTTTAATATTTCTTTTCAGCTTACCTATTCTGGCTGCATGGCAAGGTCAAAACACCCCAATTGAAATATTAGATGTGTTAATTTCAATTGCTATGTTATTTTTTATAATAACAGAATCAATTGCTGATAATCAACAATATAATTTTCAAAGAACTAAGTATGATCTTATCAATAGCAATAAAAAACTAATAGGAGATTTTAAAAAAGGATTTTTAACAAAAGGACTATGGAGTATTTCTAGACATCCAAATTTTATTTCTGAGCAACTAATTTGGGTTACATTTTATCTTTTTTCAATTTCATCTACGGGAATTTATTTTAATTGGTCTATTATAGGTTGTATTCTATTAATAATACTGTTCTATAACAGTTCTAAGTATACAGAAAGCATCAGTGAAAAAAAATATCCAGATTATAAAAATTACCAGAAAAGTGTACCTATGTTTTTAGGTTTCAAAAAATAAAACTTAAAATTTTTATGTAACCTTTGCTTCTCATATAAAAAATTGTTACGTTTGCGTTACATTAATAAAATAAATAATATGCAATATCAAGCTGAACTATTAATTCCTCTTGCAGGAATACTTACTGGAATTATAATACCTGTAGCTGCATTTATTTGGTTGTATTTTGATGCAAAAGGTAAAAGAGAAACTGTTTTAGAAATATCTAAAAATTTAGATGACTCATCTAAAGTTGAAGAATTACTAAAAATTTTTGAGGAAAGAAAAAAAGAACCCATAGATTACAGAAGAAATGGTGTAATAACCTTGTTTACTGGTATAGGTCTTTTTCTTTTTGGAGTATTTTTTTTAGGAACTATTATGAAAGCAGTAGGAGCATTAGTTTCACTAGTTGGCTTAGGAACAATGATAGCTGGATATCTTTATCCAAATACTAGTCAAGAATTAACAAATGCTGTTGAAGAATTTGAAAAAAAGTAATAATGGGTAAAAACCATAAAAAACTTTTAAATAACCTGGAAGATATCAGAAAATCTGCTGGCTTAACTCAGCATGAACTATCAATTAAAGCAGAGGTTTCTAGAAAAAGTATTAACGCTATAGAAAACGGCGTTTATGTGCCTTCGACAGTACTCGCTTTAAAAATTGCAAAAACTCTAAATTGTAAAATTGAAGCATTATTTCAATTACCTTAAAATCAAAGAAAGTATTAAATAAAAAACCCCACGAAGTTGAGTGGGGTTTTTTATTTTGTGGGCGCTAAGGGATTCGAACCCCTGACCCCTTGGGTGTAAACCAAGTGCTCTGAACCAACTGAGCTAAGCGCCCT
>Ga0209425_10002225_pt1 | contig 21828 bp, 29 predicted proteins | sample COG_05_FD_184749 | JGI IMG/M metagenome (GOLD analysis project Ga0209425, IMG submission 184749) | Pelagic Microbial community sample from North Sea - COGITO 998_met_05 (SPAdes) (version 2) | ecosystem: Environmental > Aquatic > Marine > Neritic zone/Coastal water | place: Helgoland, sampling...
ACAAAAGGTAAAATAAAAGATATTAAAATTTCCATTCATTAACCTTACTAAAAATAAAATTTCTAAAAGCTATTAATCTAGCATTTGTTTTTAAAGATGCCGGATAAACAAAATGTGTCTCGGTTGGTTTTCCTGTTTCGTTAGGTAAAACTTTTGTTATATTATTAACATTGTGCGCTATGTAGTCAGGTATAGCTGCTAATCCAACGCCACTTTGCACAGCTAAAAGTAAGCCATATACGCTATTTACTTTCATAATTGATTTTCTTTTTTTTCCTTCTTTAGAACCGAGTTTCAAAACCCAGTCAGGATTATAAACTGGTGATGGTGCCCCTTTGCCATAAGTAATAAATTTATGTTTATCTAAATCTTTTAACGTTTTTGGATAACCATTTTTTTCTAAATATTCGTTTGAACCATAAATGTGATAATTAAAATTAACAAACTTTTTTTGAATTAAATTTAATTGTGTAGGTCTTCTCATTCTTATAGCTACATCAGCTTGACGGGTACTCAGATCAAGTTCTTTATCATCAAATATTAGTTCAATCTCAATTTCAGGATGAAGATCCATAAATTCTTTAATTCTAGGCGTTAACCATGTTGTGCCAAAGCTCACAACAGTAGTAACTGTTAGTTTTCCATTTAGTTTATCTTTATGTCCACTAAGGTTTGCTTCTACATCTTTTAATTTTGATATTACCTCATGAGCAGATTTATAAAGATATTCTCCGTTTTCAGTTAGAACTAATCCTCTTGCGTGCCTCTCAAAAAGCTGTACTTTTAAATCGCTTTCGAGAGCTTGTATTTGGCGGCTTATCGCTGATTGACTTAGATTTAGTATTGTAGAAGCTTTTGTGAAACTTGAGGCTTCTGCAACTGTATGAAAAATTTTTAATTTATCCCAATCCATAAATTATTTAATTATAAATTACTTATTTGGATTTACTATAGCTCTTCCAAAAAACTCCCCTTTTAAAATTTTAGGATAGGTTGCTAAAAGCTCTGTAAATGATAACTCTTTAGTAAATGATTTTACTTTAGAAAAATCAATTAACTTAGATGCTTCGCTCCAAATAAATTCTCTTCTTTTAATTGATGAACCTGATGAATCAATTCCCCAAAGTTTTACACCTCTAATAATAAAAGGCATTACGCTAGTATTAATTTTAATTCCACCTGCGTTACCACAAGCTGCAACTATTCCTCCAGGCTTTGTTTGAGCGAAGATTTTAGTTAAAGCCGCTCCACCTACAGTATCAACTACACCATCCCAAATTCCTTTTTCGAGTAATTTACTTTCTCCTTCAAATTCTTTTCTATCAATTATACTTTTTGCACCTAAATCTTTTAAATAATCATTTTTGTCTTTCTTTCCTGTAACTGCATGAACATCGTAACCCATTTTTGATAGTATCATTACTGCAATACTTCCTACACCGCCTGTTGCACCAGTAACTAGCACATCTTTTATTTTTTCACCCATTAATAGTTCTTCTTTAGCTTTTACTGCAAATGAACAAAGTAAAGCTGTAAACCCAGCAGTTCCTAACATCATTGCTTTATGATTATCTATTTCATTTGGTGTTTTAATTAAAAAATTTGAGTCTACTTTTGCATATTGAGAGAAACCTCCAAAAAAAGCCTCTCCTACTCTAAAACCTGTTAGTATTACGTTATCATCTTTTTTAAATTTTCCGTCTTCGCTTACAATAACCTTTCCAGAGAAATCTATTCCAGGAACGAATGGAAATTTTCTTACAATTCTACCGCCATCTTTTAAAATTAAAGCGTCCTTATAATTTAAACTTGAATAGTCGACTTTAACCAGTACATTTCCATCTTTCAGTTCATTTTTGCTGATCTCTTTTATACTATGAGAAAATTTTTCGTTTTGATTATCTATTACTATAGCTTTAAATCTTTCTGACATTTTTTTATTTGGCTATATATCTGAGATATCTATTTTGATAACTCAAGTCCTCTTTAAAAGAACCTAAAAAATAATTTGTAACAGTAGTTGCATTTTCTTTTTTAATACCTCTAACTGTCATACATTGATGAGCAGCATCAATTGTAACCGCTACACCTTTTGCATCCAAAGCATTCATTAAAGTTTTAGCTATCTGCATTGTAAGTCTTTCTTGTGTTTGTAGTCTTTTCGAGAAAATATCTACAGTTCTTGCTAATTTGCTAAGTCCAACCACTTTTTTGTTTGGAATATATGCAACATGGGCAACACCTATTATTGGTGCCATATGATGTTCGCAATGACTTTCCAACCTGATGTCTTTTTCTACAACCATATCGTCATAACCTTCAACATCTCCAAAAGTTTTTAACAAGTCTTCATTAGCGTCCTGATGATATCCTTTAAAATATTCTTTAAAAGCTTTCACGACTCTTTTAGGAGTTTCTAAAAGACCTTCTCTAGTAGGATCTTCTCCGATCCAAGTTAATATATTTTTAATAGCTTCTTCTGCCTGTTTATCGGTAACAACTGCTTTTTTTGAGCTTGATTTATCGATGTCTTTAACAAGTTTCATATTAGGCATATTTTTATAGGACATAATTCATTAATGCAAATTGCTATTTTGTCTTTTTTTCACTATTTTACGTCTATGTTTAAAAAAAGAGATAATATTTTTGAGGTAGAAGAAGGTAAATTTTTATCTCCAAAATTTGATAAAGATGGTTTAATAACTGTAATTACTACAGATAGTAAATCTGGTGATGTACTTATGCAGGGGTACATGAACGATGAAGCTTTAAAAAAAACAATAGAGACTAAACAAGCTCACTACTGGAGTAGATCAAGGAATGCTTTGTGGCAAAAGGGTGAAACAAGTGGTTTTGTTCAAAAAGTTTTAGATTTTAGAATTGATGACGATCAAGATTCGTTGTGGATGTCTGTAGATATAGGCGATGGAGCAAGCTGTCATGTTGGATATAAATCATGTTTTTACAGATCAATTCCATTAGGACCTATTAAAGATACTGAAAAAGTTGAATTAGAATTTAAGGAAAAGAAAAAAAAATTTGATCCTAAGAAAGTTTATATAGGACAACCAAATCCTACAAAATTATAAAATGGTAAAAGTGCTAAGTCCTTTTGGTCCTAAAATTGCAAAACTAAAATTTTCCAAACAATTAATTAATAAAATTAATTTTGAAGTAGATAAAATTAATTCTAATAAACTGTTAGCAAAAAAATTAGACTATTCTAAAAAATTAGTTGGTCAAGTAAAGCAAGAAATCTCTTTACCAAAGTCATTTATTAAAAAGAATTTAGATAAAATTATTACTAAAAATATAAAAGATTTTATAAATAAAACTTTAGGTAAAAAACCAAAAATAGTGAAAATTAAAAACTTTTGGATAGTGCGACAATTCTCTAATGAATACAACCCTATACATTTTCATGACGGTCATATCTCAGGGGTTGGATATTTAAAAGTACCTGAATTTTTAGACTCAAAAAAAAGAAATCTTAAAACCAATGGAACAATAGACTTTATAAATGGTAGTAAAATGTTTTTAAATGATAGTATTTATAATCATTCGCCTAAAGTAGGTGATGTACTGCTATTTCCAAATTATTTGATGCATACCGCCTATCCTTTTTCAACAAAAGGTGAGAGACGTTCTTTTTCTTTTAATGTTGAAATTGATAAAAAAATTGCAAATATTTTTTCAAAATGAATAATCAAGTTCAAAAAAATATATTTGGTGAACCTTTAGAGTCTTGCTCTAATGATCCATTAACTGGTTGGATGAGAGATGGTTGTTGTAATACTGATAAAAATGACAGAGGCTTTCATACAGTCTGTGCAAAGGTTACTAATAAATTTTTAGATTGGTCAAAAAAAGTTGGTAATGATTTAATTACCCCACATCCAGAATTTGGTTTTCCAGGTTTAAAGGATGGTGATTGCTGGTGTGTTTGCGCTACGTGGTATGCTAGAGCGCTGGAAGAGGGAGTTGCTTGTTCTATTTATTTAAAAAAAACTAATATTAAAACTCTAGAATTAATACCTATAGATAAGCTTAAAAAGTATGCTCTAGATATCTCTTAATAGATTTTTGTTCCTTTGGTTTTAATAATTAATTCTAAATCTTGAAATTCATCACAATTACAATTTTTTAAAATTTCTAATCTTTCTTTAGCTTTTTCAATTCTATTTGTTTGAACATATAGCTCTCCCAAATATTCGTTTATACCGTTATGCTTTGGATCAAGATTTAATCCTTTTAAATAAAAATCTTCGGCTTCTTTAAAATTACCAATTTTTCGAGAGGTAAAGCCCATATAATTTAATACGTCAGGATTTTTTTTATCAGATTTGTATACTTCATTTAATTTTTTAAAAGCTAGAGAATATAATTTTTTAGCTTTTTCTGGCTTGTCTTTTTTTTCCATCTTCCCAGCTCTTTTAACTAATTTTACAGCTTCTTTATAATAATTATCTTCAGAACTTCCTCCGCCATCACCAGCTCCAAAAGCATAGTTATTTATGCCTAATACAATTAATAAAATTAAGAATTTTTTCATAGTTTATATATACATAATTTTTTTATATTATTATGCGACAGATGATCTTCCTCCATCAACACCAAATATTTGACCTGTTATCCAAGAGCTTTCTTCGCTCAATAAGAACTTAGCGACAGAAGAAGAGTCGCTTCCCTCACCAACTCTTTTTAATGGATGCATTTTAGCAATGCTCTCTGCCATTTTTTCATTTTTAAGTATAAATTCTGAAATTTTTGATTTTGTTAAGCTCGGAGCAATACAATTTACTCTAATGTTAGGCGCAAATTCAGCAGCTAATGCAAGTGTCAAACCTTCAACAGCTCCTTTTGCAGAAGACACAATAGCGTGATTAGGAAAACCTTGTTTAACAGCTACTGTAGAAAATAATACTATTGAACCTTTATTCTGTTTTAAATTATCAGTTAAAGTTTTAATTATTTCTACTGCAGAAACTAAATTCAAATTAAATGACTGCATAAAATCACTTTTCTTAATTAATTTAAGAGGTTTTAAATCTATTGAACCTACACAATAAGCTAAACCATTTACCGGTGTTTCTCTTAAATCACTTAGAATTTTTTCTGAAAAATTTTCTTCAAGCATATCACAAGTAGTAAATGATGAGTTTAGTTCATTAGCTAATCTTGAAAGGCTGGCTTCATCTCTACCTACCAGATGGACTTCATCTCCATTTTTAACTAGACTTTTGGCTAATGAAGACCCTATTGATCCTGTTGCTCCTAAAATAACTTTTTTCATAAATTAAAAATAACATTATTAACCGTTATTTAAATGCAAATAATGACGCGTGTAATAACTCTTTAAAATGTGTAATTTATCATATTATGAAGCTTTTTTTATTACTTGGTAATCAGTTATTCGCTCCAAAATATCTAAATGATTTTAAAGATCATATCTTTTATATGGCGGAAGACTATAATCTCTGTACTTTTGAAAAGCACCATAAACATAAAATATTATTATTTTTATCATCAATGAGATCTTTCAGCGAAGAGCTAAAATCTAAAAATTTAAATTTAATTTATAAAGATGTGAATAAAGATTTTAAACTATCTTACGAAAAAAAACTTGAAAAAACCATTAAAAATAAGAAAATTAAAGAAGTAAGTTTTTTCGAAATAGAAGATAAGTTTTTTGAAAAAAAAATTTTAAGTTTTTGCAAAAAAAATTCATTAAAAGTTAACCAAATCAAAACACCAATGTTTCTAATAAATAGAAACGAATTTAAAGACTATCTTTTAAAAAATAAGAGACCATTTATGGCGAATTTTTATAAAATTGTAAGAACTAAAACTAATTTATTAATGGATAAGAATGGAAAACCAAAAGGTGATAAATGGAGCTTCGACGAAGATAATAGAAAGAAAATTCCAAAAGATATAAAAATCCCTGGAATTTCAAAAATTAAAGAAACTAAAAACACACTTGTGCTTAAAAAATTTATTGAAACTAATTTTAAAGATCACCCTGGTGACACTAAAAATTTTTGGTTTCCTACTACCAGAAAAGATGCAAATAAATGGTTAGATGAATTTCTAAAAGAGAGAATTAAATTATTTGGCGATTATGAGGATGCTGTTACTGAAAAATCTAATACTGTATTTCACAGTGCGTTAAGTCCTTTAATTAACCTAGGACTTATTACTCCAGAAGAAATAATAGAAAAACTTAAAAAAGTTGAAAACAAAATTCCTATGAACTCTTTAGAAGGCTATATTAGACAAATTATTGGTTGGAGAGAATTTATGAGAGGAATTTATCAAAATTATGATGAGCGTTTAGAAAATAATAATTTTTTTAATCACAAAAGAAAAATGAAAAAAAATTGGTACAAAGGAAACACAGGATTACCTCCACTCGATCACGCTATATCTAATGCAGTTAATTATGGTTGGTCTCATCATATCGAACGTCTTATGATTTTAGCTAATATTATGAACTTGTGTGAAATTAACCCTAAACAAGTTTACAAATGGTTTATGGAAATGTTTGTAGATTCTTCTGACTGGGTCATGGCTCCAAATGTTTATGGCATGGGGCTATTTAGTGATGGGGGGATATTTGCCACAAAGCCTTACATATGTGGCTCAAGTTATTTTTTAAAAATGATGCATTTTAAAAAGGGGCCTTGGTGTGATGTTATGGACGGACTTTATTGGAGATTTATAGATAAGAATAAAAAATTTTTCTCAAAAAATCCAAGACTTGCTATGATGGTAAGAATTTCTGAAAAAATGAATCAAGAAAGAAAAACTAAAATATTAAAAGTTGCAGATAAATTTATTAAGGAGAATACAAACTAAATGAAAAATAAAGTTTTTTTTAATAATTCATGTAATATTTGTAGAACTGAAATTAATCATTACAAAAAACATTCTAATCAAGATATTGAATGGATTGATGTTACAAGCAATATAGAAGCTCAAAAAATAACCTCTAAATCGTACAAACAACTTTTAAGAAGAATGCATGTTATTCAAGATGATAAGTTAATCGAAGGAGCAGAAGTATTTCTAATTATTTGGAAAAACATACCTAAATATAATTTTTTGTATAGGTTTTTCAATAATAAAACTACGTTTTTTTTACTAAAGATCTTTTATGAAATAGCAGCATATTTTTTGTTTTTAAAAAATAAGCACCTTCTTAAGAAATGAAGAAAAAAGATTTACCTACTAAAATTTGTTATACTTGTAAACGTTCATTTACTTGGAGAAAAAAATGGAGACTTAACTGGATAAGTGTGAAATTTTGTTCAAAAAGATGTTCGGGTAATAAAATTAATTAAGTTTAAATTGACTTAAAATTTTTGGAATATTTGATTTAAAATTAAAATAACCTTTATTTGAAAACTTCCAACAATAATTATCTTCTTCTCTGGTCAAATAGTTTATGTTTAAATTATTTTTCTTTATTATTCTTTTCAAGAAAGATAAATTTTCTCCAACTGATGGGTAAACAATATCAAGATCTTTATAATTGTTTGATAGTTCAATAAATTTATTCTCTTCAATATATTCAATTTTTAAGCTTGAGTTTTGTATTTGATTTTTGATTAGATTTTTTTTGTACTCTAACACTTTTATATCTAATTTAACTTGTCGTTCCTCATTTGATAATAAAATACAGTAAACTTTTTTATATTTATCTATATTAAAAAATTGAAAATCTAATTCATTTTCAAAAAAAACTAATCTGTCTGATGTTGTTTCATTATTGCCAATGCTTATAGGTAGAATTTTATACTCTCTTTGATCAATAATAGGTTGTGGGTTTTCATTAAGCTTTAAATCCTTATACTTGTTATTAGTAAATTTACTTATATTCCAATTTTGTGCAATATAATTTTTTCCTTTAGTTTGAATTCCAGCCACCCATCTCCAGCTTAAAGTATTTGAGGCGGCGTCTCCGTCATATAATTCTCTCAAAAAAAATTCTGCACCTTTTTGCCAAGGTAAGTTTAAAGTGAATATCCAAATACTAGCAAACCACATTCTTGTATGATTATGTAAATAGTTATTTTCTTTAAGTTCTTTAACCCAATCATTGAAACAATTTATGTTTGTTTCACCTTTTATAGCTTTTTCAATTTGATTTGTGTTCTCAACATTTTTTAAATCTTCTATGAAATCTGCCCAAACCTTGGGTCGAAGTTCCAACCACCCTTTCCAATAAACTCTCCAAAAAATTTCTTGAATAAATTTTTCTACTTTCCGATACGGGTATTTACTTAATACTTTTTTTGCTACTTCATACTCTGATATTAGCCTATGAGTAATATAAGGAGATAAACAGGAAATATTTTTTCTATTCTGAGGTCCAAAATCAAAATTTCGTTGAGTTGCATAGTTGATAATGTTTTTATCTAAATAATTTTCTAAGACATCCAAAGCCTCTTTTTTAGATGTAATAAAGTTCACTCTTCATCCTCTTCTCTCCATCCATCCATAAACAATTTCCAACAAGCGAAGGACACACAAGGAATACCGACACAAAAACCTAAAAGTATTCCATTTTTAGATCCTAAATACATAGCACCTATTTGTGTGGCTCCTATCGGTATAACAGTTAATATTAGTAAAATTATTAAAAGTCGGTATTTGTATGGAGGTCTTTTCATTAGATGGTATTTCCTTGATCAATCGGAATTGAAACTGAAGAAGTAAACCAGCAATCAATACATTTTTCCTCTGAAGATTTTTGTACGTGCCATTCATAAAATAATAATTGTTTATCTTTTGTTAAAATTTTTATTTTGAACATATATGTGTTTGGTGTGTTCATAATTAAATTAATCTTATGAGAGTCATGGTTTAGTAGTTGGCGGTATTGCTGTCCATAAATCATAATTCTAAATCTTTCGTATGGACCCGTAACCTTTTTGTTATTTGGATGAGCAAATAACCAGGTAATCTTTATCCCGTCGTCATTTTTGTTATTATTTTTTAAAGCCTCTAATTGAATTTTAACTACATCGTAAGGTAATAATTTTTCATTTGGCTTGAAAGAATCTGCATTCAAAGAATTGGAAAAAAATACAAATATAATAATAATTAATATTTTTTTTAATTCCATATTTTGTTCAACGTTTCCTCTCTTTGACACCCCTTTTTATACATTAAGTATCTTATGAAATTTTTTTCATAGTAATTCTGATGAAAGCTTTCTGCTTTATAAAATTTCTCAAACTTCCAAACTAAAGTTACAATTTTTTTATTAAACATTTTTTCAAATTTTTTAAATGATATATCAATTATTTCCTTTTGTTTAGTGTTGTCAAAAAATATGACTGATCTATAGCTTTTACCTTTATCGCAGAATTGACCTTGTGCATCAAAGGGATCTATGTTTTGCCAGTAAACATCTAATAATTTTTTATATGACGTAGTCTTTGGATCATATGTAATTTCTACAGCCTCGACATGACCAGAGTCTGTATAAATTACGTCTGCATAAGTTGGGTTTTTTAAGTGTCCACCAGAGTAACCTGATACCACAGATATAACGCCTTTGACTTTATCAAATGATTCTTCCATACACCAAAAGCAACCGCCAGCAAAATAGACTTTTTTACTCTCCTGAGCATATGAATTAATATGAAAAAAACATATTAGAATAAGTAAAACTTTTTTCATTAATTTATGATATCCTAAATTTTATGAAAAACGATGACTATATTGTCTTAGAAAATAATAAAGAAAAACCTAATAATATTTGTGAGGTATGTAAGAAAGATGATGAGAGTGTTAAGCAAAATTTAATTATGCATAGTTACAAAATCTGTAACAGCTGCAATTTAGCAAAAACCATATTTCCGTTATAATTTAATAAGCCATTTTAATAAGTATAAAAACTAATAATCCTATTATAAAAAATTGTGCAATATAAGATGCAAGAACTACTCCTGCAGCTGTAGAGATTTTTTTTATGTTATATATTTGTTTGACACCTACGACTTGTGAGGCAATAATCAGCATCAATACACTCCATGAAATAATAACAATAAATTTTGGAAAAAAAATTATTAAAATTTTAAATATTTCAGCAGTATTAGAAAAACCAACTAAACTTAAAGCGATCCTTTTATCTTTTAAATTTTGAGTACCGCCAAAAATTTTAACTATTACTATCATTACATTTGCAAAAACAAACCAGTTAAAAAATATCCATATAAAAAAAATTGGAGTTAATGGAATATCGTTAGGAAGTGTTGGAAGTATAAGAATTTTAAAAAGATAAACATTAACAAGGCCAGCAAAAATCATTACTATACTTGATCCATAAACTGATGTGCTGTCTTTGCTTATTTCTTTGTAAGTATTTTTTTCTAATTTTAGAATATTTAAGGCTCTATGTACTATTTGAAAAAACATTTTATTTTTTTACGAAAGGTTTTAGTAATTTTAAAATTTTGTCGTGTAGTATCTTATTCGAAGTAGCTAAAATGTTTCCACCATTTTCAGCAGGTTCATTTTTCCAATTAGTAACGATAGCACCAGCATTTTTAATAATCGGTATTAAAGGTAGTATATCATAAGGTTTAAGGTTAGCTTCAATTACAGCATCTACTTTGCCTTCTGCTAATAAGCAATAGTTTAATGCATCAAATCCCGCTAATCTAAATGACCACCCAAATTTTTTAATAACCTTTCTTTGCTTCTCATAACTTAAGGTGCCATGAAAATTTCCAATAATCTTAATAGTTTTTAAATTATTATTATTAGATGATTTTAAAATAGTTTTTTTTCTTTCTTTAAATAAAAATGATTTTTTTTTATCATTGATATAGAATTTATTTAGTTCAGGAAAATTAGCTAATCCGATAAGAGATTTTTCTTTATAAGACAAGCTAATTAAATTTGACCACGTAGGGGCGCCAATAACAAATGCTCTTGTTCCGTCTATTGGGTCAATAGACCATTTATAATCATTTAAAGAAAACTTGTCTTCAAATTCTTCACCAATAATAGAGTCTTTAGGAAATTTTTTATTTATTAAAGATCTAATATATTTTTCAAAATCTTTATCAAAATTTGTTACTGGATCAAAATCTTTTTTAGATTTTGATTTATTGCTTACAATAACACCTGCTCTAGATTTCTTTTTATAAAATAAGTTAAGTTTTGTTGGCAATTTATTCAAAAAGTTGAATGATTTATTATAATCCATTAAGTGTGTATAGCTTAATTTAAATAAAAATATATATGAAAATATCAAAAAACTTAGAACCTGTCGTCATAGGTCTTACTTCTTCAATAATTATAGGCGTGCTTGGATATTTAAGCTTCGAAACATCAACAGGTTTTTGGTTAATATTTTCATTTGGTTCGACAACATTAATTGTATTGATTTTTTTTGAAAGTGAATTTGCTCAACCAGGAAATATTTTTTTTGGTCACTTATTAGGGATTATAATCGGAATATTATTTAATAAGATTATGGGTTTTTCATTTATTACCTTAGGTCTAGCAGTTGGTTCAACTATTACTTTAATGATGTATTTTAAAGTTGTGCACCCTCCTGCGGCAGCTAACCCTCTAATTGCTTTATTTGCAGATGTATCATTAAATTATATCTTATTTCCAGTTATCACAGGGGCATTATTATTAATTTTAATGTCTATTTTTATTAATAAATTTATTTTAAAGAGAAATTACCCTTTAAGATGGTTTTAGTAAATTTTTAACGTGTGAAATAAAAATTCTTATTTTTTTACTAAAATATTTTCTTATTAATTCTAGAAAAGTTATTCTTTTTTTTACTACAAAAGGACTTCTTTCTTTGAGATCAATTGAGTCTGACCAATAAAATTGGAGTAAAAAACTATCTTCATAAAATTCTTGAAATCTCCAAACTTGAGCTACTGATAAAAATTTTTCTATTGCATTTTTTTTCGGAGTATAAAGTAAAATTTGATTATCATCATCAAACTCAAACCACCATTTGTGACCCAAAATTTCTTCATCACAGCCAAAAACAATATTATCATTAAGCTTTGTAGGCAACTCTATATAACCTGCCTTACTTATTCTTTCTATTTCACTTTTAAATTCTAATAAGTTTGGAATATGCTCCATAACATGACTAAGTATTGTATAGTCAAACTCTTTATCTTTAAATGGAAGTTTTTCATTAGGTGTGATTTGAGTAAAATTTAAATTCTTTTTTGTAAAAAATTCAGAATGATCATCAATATCAGCAAAATAATTAGCTTCTTGCCAATAATTTACATCACTACATCCGAGATCTAAAATTTTTAGATGATTATTTTTTTTTAACCATTTTTTTTGGTTTAATCTGTTAGTTCTTCTGATTGTCATTTAGTTATTCATAATTACAATACTTACATTTAAAATTAAAGCATAAGAAGACCAAATTATATAAGGAACCATTAAATAAAAACTAATTTTACTTATACTAAAATATACTTTCATTAAATAAATAATAAAAAATAATATTATTATTAGATTAATTAAAGCTAGTAAAGGTTGGTGAAATCCAAAAAATAATACACTCCACAAAGAATTAAAAAATATATGTATAAAATAAATTTTTAATATCTTTAATTTTTTATTGATTGTCCAAATATTCCACGCTGCTATGGACATCAATAAATATAAAGTTGTCCACACAGGTGCAAAAACCCAACTTGGAGGATTAAAACTTGGTAAAAGAATTTCAGAGTACCAGGGTTCTTTAAAAGTAGCTGTAGCATAACTTCCAATCATTGGAGCTATAAATGTTACTAAAAATATAATAAATAAAGATAAGTATTTATTTTTCATTACTAAATAAGATATAACTAATTTATGTCTGAAAATCAGAAAAAAGTTTGGATTACAGGAGCGAGTAGTGGAATTGGTAAAGCGCTAGCTGAAAAATTTGCTTCGGAAGGTTGGGTAGTAGCTATTTCTGCAAGAAGAAAAGAGATACTAGGTGAAATGTCTAACCATAAAAATATTTTTTCTTATCCTTTAGATGTAACTAATCAAGATCAAGTAAAAACTTCTTTTGAAAAAATTATTAAAGATTTTAAAGGATTAGATTTATGTGTATTTTCGAGTGGTACATATGATCCAAAACTTGAACAAGAAATAAATGTAAAACAAAATAAATTTGTAATGGAAACAAATTTCTTTGGAGTTCTTTATTGTATAAATGCTGTGGAAAATTATTTTAAAAACAAACAAGCTGGACATATATCGATTGTCTCATCTATTGCAGCATATAGGGGACTACCAAATTCAAGTGGTTATGGACCCTCTAAAGCTGCTTTAACTAATCTTACTGAAAGTTTATATTTTGATTTTAAAAAATATAATGTAAGAATTTCTTTAGTTTCTCCTGGATTTATAAAAACACCCTTAACTGATAAAAATGAATTTCCAATGCCATTCATCAAGTCTCCAGAATTTGCTGCAGAAAAAATGTTTAATGGCCTTACTAAAAGTAAAGCTTTTGAAATTCATTTCCCAAAAGCATTAACGATATTATTAAAAATTTTTAGAGTTTTACCTTACAAAATATATTTATTTTTGATCGATAAAGGTATTAAAAGGTAAAATCAAAAATTAATCTTTTACAAACATTACGGTAAGTTCAGCGACTTTAATACCAAACTTGGACATAGTTGCTCTATTAATTGCAACCCGTTCATCCTGCATAAATATCCAATCATCGAATTTTATATTCAAGTTTTTACCTTTCACTGGAACTAATAAAACATATTCCAGCTTAAAAGCTGGTCCGTATGAAAAACCTTTTGCTGTACCTATGACATCTGACGCAGTTGCTTCATAATGGTGGTTGTCAATTTTTTTCATAGTCCATTGACGTGTTTGTTTTTCACCATCTGACCAATTAAAAACTTCATCAAGTATTAGCTGTGAACCGTCCCATTTTCCATTTAAATCAGCTTTAAATTGTCTAGTAACTTTTCCTGATCTATTTTGTAAAACACCCCAAGCTTTTACATTGCCTGATAAATAGTCTTCAATAATTAAACGAGGTTTTTGGTTTTTAAAATCTGTTGGTTTCATTTTATTTACACATCCTGTTAAAATTAAAAATATAATTAGTACTAAAATCTTTTTCATAATTATTACTTATTAGACATTGAACATTGTATCAAGTTAATATTTTTTGCTTTGAATCCAGCTTCACAATAAGACAAATAAAATTCCCACATACGTTTAAATGTTTCGTCAAAACCTAATGGAGATATATTGTCCCATGTTTTAAAAAAATTTTTTTTCCAAACATTTAAAGTCTTAGCATAATCATCAGGATAAGAATTAACTTTTAAAAGATTAAGTTGATTTTTATTTATTAAATTTTTCATAAAATCTATTGACGGTAAAAAACCTCCTGGAAAAATATATTTTTGAATAAAATCTTCATTACTTCTGTATCTATCAAATAAATCATCTCTTATTGTGATTCCTTGTATAGCTGCAATGCCATTCATATTTAAAGATTTTTTGATTGTATTAAAATATTTATCCAGGTATTTTTCTCCAACAGCTTCTATCATTTCGATTGAAGCAACTTTGTCATATTTTTCTTTTAAATCTCTATAATCTAAAAACATAACATTTACCTTATTATTTAGACCTGCCTGAAAAATTCTTCTTTTAGTAAATTCAAGTTGTTTTTTTGAAATTGTTATACAGTCAATCGACACATCGTATTTTTTTGCAAGATATTCAGAAAAACCACCCCAGCCACATCCTATTTCTAGAACTTTATTATTATTTTTGATGTGCAGAAGATTTATTAATTTTTGATATTTATTTTTTTGAGCTGTTTCTAAATTATCATTTGTATTTTTGTAAACTGCACTTGAATATGTAAGTGTTTTATCTAACCATTGTGAAAAGAATTCATTTCCTAGGTCATAATGTTTGGATATATGCTGTAAGCTTTTTGATTTAGTATTAGATGCAAATATTCTTTTCAAGAAATTTTTAATTTTTTGAATTTTTAAACTCCCTGAAAATGAATAAATTAAATCAATGTTCTTAGCTGATATTTCTATCAAGTCTGTAAGATTAGACGTGTAAAAATCTTTGTTCATATGCGCCTCACCTAGCGCTGAACTACCTCCTGAAATTATATTAAAATAAAAAGTTGGGTTAATAATCTTAATATCAGCAGAAAGTTTGCTTTCTAAATTTCCAAAATGAAATACCTTGCCATCATAATTTACTAACTTTAAATTACCATTTTCAATATTCTTCAATTTATTAAGGATAATTTTTTCAGAAACTTTAGTAAAACTCATTAATATTCCTCATAACTTAAATTATTTAAGATTTTTTTCTCTCTTTTTCTGTAAATTGCACCTTTTTTCCATAAAAAGAATGCTTCATAGTGTATCGAACTTATAATTTTTATTGTCATTAAAGGATATTTAAAAAAATTTAATAATAATTGTTTAGATGAAAATTCTTTTTTGTCACCCGTTTGAGTTGCAGTTAATATTGTTTCCTCACCATCTGTTTGTTTTATATGTATAGATAATTTCTCTTTTGGACTAAGTAATTTAAAATTATAATAAGTTTCCATATCCATAAATGGGGAAACGTAAAATTTTTTTTTACATTTTTGCTCTAATTTTTTATCATTTTTAATCTTAAAAATATAGGTATGTTGTTCATTAAAAGTATTTTTCACTTCATAAAAAATTGCCTTTAGTTTGTTATTTTCGTAACAATAAAAAACACTTAATGGATTAAAAACATAACCAAATATTCTTGGGTAGCATAGTAACTTTATTTTTGTGATATTGTTACTGATACTAAATATTTTTATATTTTTAAGAACCCAATCTTTAACGGAACTTCCGTCTCTTGCACCATGATCAATATTGTAAAAGCTAAATACATTAAATTTATTTAATGAAAAGATGCTAATATTTTTAGTTAAATTTTCAATTTCATCTAAGTCTATTAACAATGAAAAAGTTTTATAATTTAAAGAGTGTTTTACAGGTTTAAATCTCTTATGTTTTACTGTGCCATTATAAATACAAGAATTCATTAGGTATTAAATTTTTTTACTAAATCTATTGATGATTTTAAACCATCTTCGTGAAAACCGTAACCAAAATAACTCCCACAAAACCAAGTTCTTTTTTTTCCCTGAAGTAAATGTAATTCTTTTTGTAAGCTTACATTTTCATTATTGAAATAAGGATGGTTAAATTTTTCTTTTTTGATAATTTTACTCTCTTCTATTTCTTCAATAGGATTTAATGTTAAAAAATAATTTTTATTAGTTTTTAAATTTTGTAATTTATTTAACCAATACGTAATACAGGTTTTGTTATCTTTTGTTATTGAATTCCAACTAGACCATGCTTTTTTTCTTGATGGCATAAGATTTTTGTCTGTATGTAAAAAAGCTACGTTAGAAACATAGGTAAATTTATTTAAGATTTCTTTTTCCTTTTTGGTTGGATCGTCTAAAATATTTAAACTTTGATCAGCATGACTTGCTAAGACTACTTGATCATAATCTAAGTACTCGTTTCCTATTGAAAGTCTCACATTATCTTTACTTCTAATAATATTATTGATTTTATAATTCTTAAAAATTTCACCACTAATCTTTTCAAGAATTTTTTTTACATACATTCTGCTACGATTAGTAACTGTGAACCATTGTGGTCTATTTTTCAATCTAAATAAACCATGATTAATGAAAAAATTTAAAAAGAGTTTTAATGGCATTTTTTTTGCTTTTGAAAAAGGCATTGACCATATTGCTGCTACCATAGGTATTATATGATATTCTATAAAATATTTTGATAAATTTGATCTTTCTAGATAATTACCAAGAGTTTCATTTTTTTCATTATTAGTAAGCAATGATGGTGCGTGCTTATAAAAAAATATTATCTCTCTAATCATTTTTAAAAATTTTAAATTAAATAAATTTAACTTATTAGCAAAGATTGCATTGAAACCACTACCTCCATACTCAACATTTGTATTTTTAACAGATACAGAAAATGACATATTGCTTTTCTCAAAAGGAACATTCAACTCATTAAAAAACTTTATTAAATTTGGATATGTTAATTCATTAAAAACAATAAACCCAAGATCCACAGGGACTACTTTATTTTGTTCTTTTATATCGTAAGTATAAGAATGGCCTCCGAAATGATCATTCTGTTCGTACAAATCCACTTTATGATGCTTGGATAAATAATAAGCTACTGATAATCCTGAAATTCCTGAACCAATAACTGCTATTTTCATTAATAAAATTTATGCAGCTTCATCTTTATACTCATCCATTGAAGGACACGAACATACAAGATTACGGTCACCATAAACGTTATCTACTCTTGCTACTGGTGCCCAATATTTATTATGTCTTACGTAATCATTAGGAAATGCCGCTTCCTCTCTTGTGTACTTATGTTTCCATTCGTTTGCAGCTAATTCTAAATAAGTATGAGGGGCATTTTTAAGAGGATTATCTACTTTATCAAATTTTCCTGCCTCAACTAAATCTATTTCCTTTTTAATTTTAATTAATGCGTTACAAAATTTATTAATTTCTTCCAAATTTTCACTCTCAGTAGGCTCGATCATAATTGTTCCTGCAACAGGCCAAGACATTGTTGGCGCGTGATAGCCAAAATCTATTAATCTTTTTGCTAAATCTTCTTCTGATATCCCAGAGCTTGCTTTGATAGGCCTTATATCAATAATACATTCGTGCGCTACATTGCCATTTTTTCCAGTGTATAAAACTTTAAAATCTTTTGATAATTTTTTTGAAATATAATTAGCGTTTAAAATTGAAATTTGGGAAGCTTTTCTCAATCCCTCTGCTCCCATCATTTTAATGTACATCCATGAAATAGGTAGAATGCTTGCACTTCCCCATGGGGCTGCTGAGACGGCCCCCATTCCATTTTTTGGTCCTGAATCTTCTATTACGTCGTGAGTAGGTAAAAATTCTGCTAAGTGTTTTCCACAAGCGATGGGCCCCATACCTGGCCCTCCTCCACCGTGAGGTATACAAAAAGTTTTGTGTAAGTTAATGTGGCAAACATCCGGACCAAACTTACCAGGTTTGGCTACACCAACTAACGCGTTTAAATTAGCGCCATCCATATAAACTTGACCACCTACTTTATGAATAATTTCACAAATCTCTATAATTTTTTCTTCAAATACTCCGTGCGTAGAAGGATATGTTACCATTAATGCCGCAAGATCTTTTGCATATTTATCTGCTTTGGTTTTTAGGTCTTCAATATCTACATTTCCATCTTCATCACAATTAACAACTACTACTTTCATTCCGGTCATTTGGGCGCTTGCTGGGTTCGTTCCGTGAGCTGAATTTGGTATTAAGCATATATTTCTATTAGCTTGATTGTTGTTTTTATGAAATTTTCTTATAGTCATTAACCCGGCGTATTCCCCTTGAGCTCCAGAATTAGGCTGTAAAGAAACTGCATCAAATCCAGTGATTTCTTTTAAATCATTAATTAGATCATCAAATAATATTTTGTAACCTTTCATTTGTTCTGTTGGAACAAACGGGTGAGGTAATGAGAATTCTTTCCATGTAATTGGAATTAGTTCTGCTGCTGCATTTAATTTCATTGTGCATGATCCTAAAGCGATCATAGATCTATTTAATGCTATATCGCAATCTTCAAGTTTTTTAAGATATCTCAACATTTCTGTTTCAGAGTGGTACTTATTAAATACTGGGTGTGCTAAATATTTAGAAGTTCTTAAAAGATTTTTTGGTAAATTTTCTAAATTTATTTTCACATCTTGTTTTAAAGTTTTAGATGATCCAAAAATCTTTAATAAAATATTTACATCATTTAGTTTTTTAGCCTCATCAAAGGCAACTGATAAATTATTCTCATCTACTTTTCTTAAGTTAATACCTTCATTTCGAGCTTTTTGATAAATTTCTTTAGTTTTATTTTTTGTTACTATAGTAACCGTATCAAAAAAATGATCACTTAATATTTTAAAACCTGTTTTTTTTATTTCATCAGCAAACAATTTTGCTAAAGATGAAGTTCTGTTTGCAATTTTAAGTAATCCTTTAGGCCCATGATACATTGCAAACGCTGCACTAATTATGGCTAGTAAGGCTTGTGCTGTGCAAATGTTACTAGTAGCTTTGTCTCTTCTAATATGTTGCTCTCTAGTTTGTAAAGAAAGTCTGTAAGCTTTTTTACCATGCCTATCTACCGATACTCCAATAATTCTTCCTGGCATAGATCTTTTAAACTCTTCCTTAGTTGCAAAAAAAGCTGCATGAGGTCCGCCGTAACCCATTGGGATACCGAATCTTTGAGCACTTCCAACTGCAATGTCTGCCCCTAGCTCAGTTGGAGTTTTTAGTCTTGTAAGAGCCAAGAGATCACACACTAAAATAGCTTTTCCATTTTTTTTATGAATTTGGCTAATACTTTCACTTGGATCTTGAATATCACCTAATGTTCCAGGATAAGATAGAACACCACAAACAATATTTTCACTAATATTTTGTAAGTCACTTTTTTCATTTCCAATAATTAATTTTAATCCAAATGGCTCTGTTCTTGTTTTTATAAGATCTATGGTCTGTGGATTGCATGAGCTAGAGACAAATATTTTTTTTGAATTATTTTTATCTAGCCGTTGACTTAAACCAACCGCTTCAGCTGCCGCAGTTGCTTCATCTAACAATGAGGCATTTGCAATATCCATTCCTGTCAAATCTATTATTAATTGTTGAAAATTTAACAACATTTCTAAACGTCCTTGAGCAACTTCAGGCTGGTAGGGCGTGTAAGATGTATACCAGCCAGGGTTTTCAAAAATATTTCTTAATATTACGTTAGGAGTCAATGAATTATAATAACCCATTCCAATAAAGTTTCTAAAAATCTTATTTTGTTTTGAAATAGTTTTTAATTTTTTTAAAGCATCATTTTCTGAAAGTGGTTCATCTATTTTAAGCTCATCCTTTAATAAAATTTTTTCAGGAACTGTATTTTTCATTAAATCTTCTAATGAATTGCACCCTAATTCTTTAAGCATTATTTTTTGTTCAGCCTCAGTAGGTCCAATATGACGGTATATGAATTCTTTTGAATTATTATCAATCATTTAACTGGGATTCTCCTCTACAAATTTTTCATAGTCTGCTTGAGACATTAAAGAATCAAATTCTGATTTATCTTTAACTTTTAATTTAAAAAACCAACTAGCTCCTTCTGGGTCTGTGTTGACACTTACGGGGTCATCTACAATTGATGTATTTCCCTCTATTATCTCTCCAGAAATTGGAGAATAAACATCACTTGCTGCTTTAGTGGACTCCACGACAGCTGTCTGACCATCTTTCTCTACTGCTTTTCCAACTTCTGGAACTTCAACAAATACTATGTCGCCCAACAATTCTGTGGCATGTTTAGTAATACCTACAGTCGCTATATCTCCTTCTACTGATACCCACTCATGTTTTTTTGAAAATTTTTTTTCACTCATATTTTACTCCTTTATTACTTAACATAACTTTTTTTAAAAAATGGAAGTTCGGAAACTTTACCCACATATTTTTTACCTCGAACTTCTAGTTGAATTTTTGTAGCTATTTCTGAAAATTTCGAATTTATATATCCCATAGCAACTGAGGCGTTTACGCTAGGTCCAAATGTTCCGCTAGTAATCAATCCAATTTCCTCACCTTGCTCTGAAAAAATTTTTGTATTTTCTCTAGCAATAATCCTTCCTTCAGGCAAAATACCAACTCTTTTTTTATCGCATCCATTATTCATCAATTCTTTTATTTTTTTCCATCCATTGAACCCACCCTCTTCTCTTCTTCTTTTAGCTATGGCCCATTTTAAGTTAGCTTCAATAGGGTTTATTTTTTCATTTAAATCATGGCCATATAAACAAAGACCAGCTTCAAGTCTTAATGTGTCTCTAGCTCCTAAACCAACAGGATTAACTCTGTTATCAACAAAAAATTTTATTAATTTTTCAACTTTACTGTTAGGAATAGAAATTTCAAAACCATCTTCTCCAGTATAACCTGATCGAGTGATGTATAAATTTTCTCCATCAAAATTATAATCATCTCCGGTCATAAATTTTAAATTTGAAACTCCTGGTGTAATTCTTTCTAATATTTCAACTGATTTTGGACCTTGTAAAGCAATTAAAGATAAATCTGAGTTTATAAAATATTTATGATTTTTATTTAAATATTTAGAAATTTCTTTAACATCATTATTTTTGCAGGCTGCATTTAAAATTATGCAAAACCCTTTTTTATTTTTTGTTATAATTAAATCATCTATAATTCCACCGTTATCATTAAGTAGAAAAGAATACTTTGATTGATTTATCTTTAATGAGTGTAGATCAGCTGGAATAATTTTTTCTAAAGCATCAACTAAGGAACTATCACCTTCTAAAAAAAATTGTCCCATATGTGATACATCAAAAAATCCTGCAAAAGTTCTAGTAAAAATGTGTTCCTTAACAATGCCCTCTTTATATTGGATAGGCATTTCATAACCGGCAAAGGGAACGAACTTGGCTCCAAGACTTTTATGATAATTATATAACTCTGTTTTTTGTGCTTCCATAATAACTCTTTACTAACCCCATCTGTCTATGTACCTGAGAGATTTAATCCTTCGGTGAGGCCAAAGCCTGCTTTCCAGAGTTATTACGATAACGGTCCTTTTGCCTGAGAGTTTCCGGGGTGGTTGCTCCTTCGGCGCT
>Ga0209425_10002233_pt1 | contig 21780 bp, 18 predicted proteins | sample COG_05_FD_184749 | JGI IMG/M metagenome (GOLD analysis project Ga0209425, IMG submission 184749) | Pelagic Microbial community sample from North Sea - COGITO 998_met_05 (SPAdes) (version 2) | ecosystem: Environmental > Aquatic > Marine > Neritic zone/Coastal water | place: Helgoland, sampling...
CCGGGCGATCTCCCTGTTCTTCTGCAGGAGGATCTCGGCGGCCTCCTCCGACGACAGGCCCGAGAACGGGCCAGCGTCCCCACCACCGGCGCCCAGGCCAGTGCGGGGGCGGGGAGCGGGCTCTTTGGTCGGCGGTGGCCACACGAGCCAGCCGCCCGGCCCGCCGCCTGCTGCTGCTGGTGCCGGCTTTGTGGTCTGCTGGATCACCACGGTCTCGGGCACGGTCTGCGCCCCGGCCCCGGCCAGCGCTTCAAAGGGCTGCAGGAAGAGCGGCACGAGGAGGAGCGCGACGAGGAGAAGAGAGACCGGCCGGGCGCGCCGCCCCTGCCGTTCCGCCTTGGTCGGGTTGGAGGCGCGGGGGTTTGGGGGGCGGGGCGAGCGACGCGCGGTGACCAGGTCGCAGACCAACGAGCTCGTGGACGTCACCGTGGAGGAGTTTCCGGCGAGGGTACGTCAGCGGCAGCAGCGCTTGACCACCTCGATCAGGAACGAGTCGAGGAGCGTTCGCGGCGAGATACAGCACAGCGTCACCTCCATCGCGTTCGCCCACGACGGTCAGGTGTTGGTCTCCGCGGGCGCGGCGGACGGGTTGATCAAGCTGTGGGATGTGCGGCAGCTGTCTCGCGGGTCGCCGCTGTGGGAGATCGCCGACGAGGACCCTCCGGAGCTCGCGGGTGGTAAAAACTGGTTCCGCGGCGACGACGAGTCTGCCGCCTCCGCCAAGAGACGCCGCCGCGGCCGCGGGGTGATCGCGCTCGCCATGGCGCCGTGGGGTTCGTCGCACATCGCCGCGTCGTACTCCGACTCGCACATCGCGGTGTTCGACCTGCACGGCCCGGACTCCGGTCCCCGGTGCCACCTCCGCGGGCACCGGGCCACCAGCTTCTACAACAAGCTGGCGTTCAGCCCGGAGGGGACGCACGTGACCAGCGGATCGTGCGATAACCACGTGTACGTGTGGGAGGTCGACAGGCCGCTCGAACCCCCCGCGGTGTTGAAGGGACACACCGGCGAGGTCGTCGCGGTGGACTGGTGCCCCAACGACTTCACGTGCCTCGCTTCGTGCGCGGATGACGACACCGCGAGGGTGTGGCGGGTGGACCGGTCGACGCTTCACGACGCGGCTGGAGACGGGGAGGTCAGGGGCGCGGTGGGGGCGAGCACGGAGCGCGGTTCGATGCACACGTCGATCGCCGATCGCGATTTCTTTAGGACTCCGGCTCCCGCGACGCGTGATCGGACCCCCTCGACGCGCGGTCTGCTCTCGGGCGGCGAGTGGCTGCAGAGGGCTGTCGAGGAGGGTCGGAGGTTGGACTTTGCGACGCCCATGCCGATCTTCAACGCGAGGCCGGCTCCTCCCGGCGTGGATACCACGTGCGGTGATGCGGCGATGAACAAGGAAAACGTGGACGTCAACGCGGGTGCGGCGGTGGCGCTGCTGACCCCGGGTCCCGTCGCCGCGAGGACGAGGAGGGGCGCTCGAAGGCCGCTCCTGGCGGCGTCTCAGCGTAACTCGATCCTGACGTACTTCACGCCGAGACGCGGGGAGGATCGCGGGGAGGATTTCATGGAAGTCGACGGCGACGACGACGCGTACTGATAGCATTAGGAACCGGGTCGACCACCACACGTGGGGCGTATCGACTCGCACGACGGTAAGGTGATGTCTACGGTCACTACTGAAATAAAACTAGTTTGAATCTAAAACGTTCGCGCCTCACTTTGCCTCCTTCCTGACCACCGCCACCTCGTCGACTATCTCCTGCGCCAGCATGGACACCGCCATGGCGTAGTTCGTCGACGGGTTATACCTCATGATGGCGCGGAAGTTGCAGAGCGCCAGAAACGCCGGCCCGTCCTTACCCTCCGGCATCAGCAAGACGCTCTCCGCGCTCCGCGGCAGCCGCAGGGTGTTGTGCATGGGCTTGACCCCGTTCCACAAAAAGTAACTCGCCGGTTTGGGCGTCTTACGTTCCCCCCACCACCCGCCGATCACGTCTTCCGGCAGCTGATCCCCCTCCACGCTCACCCTGAACCCCGCGGGTCGAACGTTTGGGTTCCACTCGCAGTACTTGTTCAAAAAGTTAGCCATCGACGCGAAGACGTCGGGGAGTGATTTCCATATGTCGGCGCGTCCGTCGCCGTCCTTGTCCACCGCGTACCTGTGGAAGTTGGACGGCATGAACTGGCACTGACCGAGGGCACCCGCCCACGATCCCACCAGGTCACCCGCGGGGACGTGACCCTCGTCGACTATTCTGATCGCCTCGACGAGTTCGTTGCCAAAGTACTCTCCCTTCCAGTGCCTGTGCTCGAACCCGAGGGTGGCGAGGGCGCGGATGCAGTCGTGCTCACCCTGGAACCCGCCGAAGTGGCTCTCTATGCCCCATATCGCGACCAGTATCTCCGGCGGTACCCCGTACTCCCGTTCAATCTCGTTGAGGAGCTCGGCGTGTTCCACCATGAGCGCCGCGCCCTTGGCTACCCGGTCCCTCGACACCATCCGTCGCAGGTAGGCATCCACGCTGAGGTTCTTCTCCGGGTTCAGCACGTGCGACGACGACGTCTTCTCCACCACAGTCTCCGGCAACGGCTCCAACTCGTTGAGGCACGACCCCACGGTGGACTCGGACAGACCTCGTTTAGTGCACTCGTCTCGTATACCGTCGAGCCATCCGGCGAACTCCCTCTCGCGGTTGGTGAGCTCACGGACGGTGATTGATGGGTGCGCGCCGGGTTCGATGTCGGGCGGGTTTCTCATGGTCTTCCACGTCGTCGCCGCGCGTGCCGACCCCGGTTGGCTCACTGTGCTCGCCACGAACGGAGAGACCCACGGCGCCGCGATGGTCGCCGCTCCCACCGCGATGCGCAGCAGGGCCTTTCCCGCGCTCTTCTCGCCTCCCCGGGGCGCGTCGGGGGCGCCATCCGACGGGCCGTGGGAGCACCTGCACGTCACATGCGACCTGATTGACCCATGCGGCGCGCTGAACCCGGACCTTCTCGTCGGTGTCGCCCCCCAGCGGGGCACGAGCGCCGACGACATCTCGACTGCCGGAAAGTCCAAGGCTCTGTCTCGTGCTGTCCCGCGATTTTGGGCCCACCGGTTGGAATCGAGCTGGCAGGCATCAAACGTCGGTGTTTTTGAGTTCGAAAACTCTGTGTCCACAGCGCCATAGATTTGGAAGTTTGGGCACACCAAAAAAAGCCCGCGGAAGAAAAAAGTATTCCCGCTTCCACGTAGGAACGTGGCGAACTCCGTCCGTCGGGCACAGTGAAGAGCGTAAGGAACGCGCTCTCGTTAGTGCACAGGAGTCGCTAAGGACAGCGGACTTGTCTGTGCGGGGAAAAGCGCGTCGCTCGAAAGTCCGGGCACGTGTCTACGGGTTGTTTCTTTTCGGAAATACAAGCGATTGCGATGAATCTGGGTGGAAATATTGAGACGGTAGTCCCGTCACACACCTACAGCCGACTCCGCTTCGACGATGCGGCGGATCAGGCGGTGCAGCACCTGGCTCTGGTCCTCCAGTCCCATCGCGGGTCACCTTACGAGGGCCAGTTTGTGTCGCAGGCGGAGCCGCGCGCGGGTACGTCCCACTCTCCGGCTTTTAATTTTCGCGATGATCCAGCCAACACGGTGTTCCTTGGCGGGGAAAAAAACCTAACGTGCGCGAGCTTGGCCGCCGCGCGCGTCTCGCATCGGCCCCGTCCGGACTTTCCCGTCGGCGAATCGATTGCATCGCTGTTGTTCGATGGAATCGAGGATTCAGCGCCGGGTCTCCCGTCCAACGACGTCCTCCGCGCGTCCCGATCTTCGCACCAGTGCTCACCGATCTCCCCCATTCCTCCCCACTTTCCAGGCATGGGCTGCTCGCCTCCGCACATCGCCCTGCTCTCGGGGCTCGAGGGAACGGGTATGACCGGCAGGCAGATTACTGACGTGATGAACTCCATCGCGATGCAGTTCGGCCCGGTCCCTGGGAGGCTTCTTCCCCGTTGCAAGTGAGTCATCGCGCCTCCCCGATCAAAATCGGTCAAATTCTCGCCGAGGGCGCCCGAATCCCGCGCTTTTTTTGAGTTTGTCCCGCCCGACTCCCGCTGACCTTCGATCCTCCCCTCTCTCCTTCTCTCAGGGTGACGCAGAGCGGCTGCGTGCTCCTCGGCGTGGATTCACCCGATGCGCTTCGCATCGCGCAGGCGTTGGCTCGCATGCTCCCCGGCGCGGACATGTATTACCCCAACCAGCGCCCGGATCAGCAGCACCTCACGCTGGGGCGATTCAACGGCAGCGACCCGGCCGGGTTCGCCGCCTGGCTCAGCGAGAGCCTCGCCGGGCAGCTCAACCTGCTGCCCACCTTCACGGGCACCAGCGTGCAGCTCAGCGACGAGGTTCGGCCGTACCCCAACTACCCGATCCCGCTGAAGGGCGGCGCCGGCGGTTTGGGGGGTATCGGCGCGCCAGGACTTAGCCTCGGCAACGGTAGCGGACTCGGGGGTGGGTTTGGTTCGGTCGGCGGTGGCTTCGATGCCCCCGTCAGCAGGCCCGCGGCTGCGGCGCCCATCGGCGGTTCCCTCGCCCCCATCGGCTCGGGACCCATCGGCGGCGGCCCCATCGGAGGCGCCCCGATTGGAGCGCCCGTGCAGAAGCCCGTCGCTCCCATCGGCTCGGCTGCGCCCATCGGTGCCGCTCCCGCCGCCCCCGCGCCCGCCGCGACGCCCTCCCAGCCCCCCACCTACGCCTCGGCGATGGCGTCGGGCCTGGCTGCGGGCAAAGGGTTTGCCGCGGCGGCTGGAGCCCCCGCCAAGCCGGCGAGCCCCTCCCCGGCGGCTGCGGCGGCGGCCCAGTCCCCCGAGGCTCTGCTGTCCATGCTGCAGTCCTCAACCGCGGGTGCCGAGGGCGTCGGCGTGCTGGGTAACTCGTCGTCCGCGGCTTCCGGGTACGTGCTTCGTCCCCAGGAGAGCGCGGCTTGGGCTCAGCGCCTGGCGCCGCTGGTGACCAACCTCCAGGGCGTCCTGTCCACGGTTGGCCCCCAGAAGTTCTGCCAGATGATGGACCGCGTGGCCAACCCCAACGACTGGAGCCTCGCGTCCGAGGTGAGCGCCGGCCTGCAGAGGGGCGCGCGCCTCGAGGTTGTGCAGGACTCGGAGATTGCCGCCGCCATCGAGGCGAGCGCCGTCGCCGTCGCCAACACCGGCGCGCAGGTGCGCCTCAAGACGGTGGCTGTCGACCAGGCGGTCGTGGGCGCGCCGGGTCACAACAACACCGGCTCCCCGGTGATGGTGTGCCGCGTCGATCGCGCGGTGGACCCCACCCCGGGCATGACCCGCGTCGCCGCGTTTGCGCTCCACCTGGAGCCCGTGAGCCAGCTCGCGGCGGCGGAGGCTCCCTACCTCTCCCTGGTGTTTGCCTGGCTCGGCATGCGCCAGGCGGCTCCGTCCTCCGCCGCGGCTGTGGTGGCCTCCGGCGAGGGCGGGCCCTCCGCGGTCAAGCAGGAGACGGTGTCTTCGGCGGCTGCCTCGGCTGGCGGCGGCGGCGGTGTCCGTCGCCCCGGCGACTGGACCTGCCCCGGGTGCCACGCTCACAACTTTGCGTCGCGCAGCGTGTGCTTCAAGTGCAAGAACGCCAAAGCTGGCGGTTCCGGTGGTGGGGGTGGTTTCTCTGGCGACGTCTCCAAGTCGTCCGAACCGGCGGGCGGTCCCACGGCGGGTAACTTCCGCCCCGGCGACTGGATATGCACCGGCTGCCGCGCGCACAACTTTGCCTCCAGGTCCGCGTGCTTCAAGTGCAAGCAGCGCAAGTCCGGCGGTGAGCAGAGCTCGGCCGCGACGCAGGCCTCCTCGGGCGGGTCCGCCCCGGATAACTTCAGGTCGGGTGACTGGATGTGCCACAGCTGCCGAGCGCACAACTTTGCCTCTCGCGCGGCTTGCTTCAAGTGCTCCTCCAAGCCCTCGTAGTGGACTTGCGCGAAGAGCTTCTCGCAAGCGCGGTTGACGAGACCGGTCTTTGAACTCACGTGACGCGAGGGCGGGACCGAATCAAGACATGAAAAATAAATAAACAGTGAAGAGAAGAGGGTTGGAAGAGGGTGCAGAGGGTGTTACGATGGTGGGTGATGTTTCCAGTATGTGTGAAAAGGAGACTCCGGGTCTCTCTTCGGGATAAGTGAGAAACGTATAAATCTGACTCTGAGCAGTTTGAAAAGTTCGTCAACGTTTCGTTACACTAGACCTAGATGGCTTACTGGTAGAAGCTGAACTCGTCACCCGGCTTGCGCACGCTAGATTTGTATCCCTTCTCGAAATCCTTGGGCATCACGACGTAGCGGTTCTTGCGCACCGCCTGCAGTCCAGCCTCTTGGCAGATGGCCCGGATATCCGCCGCGCTGATCTTGTCGGGCCTGGACACGTAGTCCTCCAGGTCAACCTCGTCCGAGAGGTTCATCTTCGCCGTGCACACCTGGAACACCAGCCGCTTCTGCCGCCTGTCCGGCGCCGGGCACTCGATCTTGCGGTCCAGGCGGCCGGGTCGGAGGAGCGCGGGGTCCAGGGTATCGGCTCGGTTCGTCGCCATGATCACCTTCACGTTCACCGTCTGGTCGAAACCGTCCATCTGGTTGAGGAGCTCCATGAGGATACGCTGCACCTCGCGGTCGGCGCCCGTGTGCGCGTCGAAGCGGGCGGTGGCGATGGAGTCAACCTCGTCGATGAAGATGATGGCGGGCGCGTTTTCCTTGGCGAGCCTGAACACGTCCCTCACCATCCGCGGGCCCTCGCCCAGGTACTTCTGCACAAACTCGGATCCCACGACGCGGATGAACGCGGCGGTGGTGTGATGCGCCACAGCCTTGGCGAGCATCGTCTTACCGGTACCCGGGGGACCGTACAGGAGCACGCCGCGGGGCGGGTCGATGCCAATCTGTCGGTACAGGTCAAAGTGCGTCAAGGGCAGCTCGACAGCCTCGCGAATCTCCTGCTTCTGCACGTCCATTCCTCCCACGTCGCTGTACTTCACGTCCGGTCGCTCGGCATCGGTCAGCAGGGAGATGGACGAGTCAGCCTCTGGGGGCAGGATATCGACCAGCGCGTTGGAGTGGCGGTGGAGCGCGACGGATGACGAGGGCTTGAGCAGCTCGCGGTTCAGCGTGGAGAGGATGCGGACGTAGTAGTTGGACCCGGTGGTGGACGAGACGATCCCGGCGTTCTCGTCGACCATCTCCAGGAACTGTCCGATCACCAGGGGCACGGCCTGGATGCGCTTCACCTCCTCCTGCGCGCGCAGCAGCTCGATCTTGAGGTTCTTCTGCTCATCCTTGACGTACTCCTCCTGGATCTCCACAAACTCGAGCTCCCTCTGGAGCTCCTTCAGCCGCGAGTACAGGTCCTCCTCGCTCTCCCCGGGACCGTCCTTGGGCATGGTCACGACCACCTTCTCCACGTCCACAGCCTGCGACGGACGGTTGGGTGAGGGCGGGAAGGTCAGGGGCGGAACGGAAAAAAGAGAACCGGGGGGATAGATCTTGACAAAAAAGGCCCGTTGTGCGACGCGACGCCCGGTGCGGTCCGCGAGGGGTCAGATCCCCAACGAGGACGAACACGCGAGGGTGCCGGAGCGCCGTTGATGACTCTCAAAGCACCCCGGGGCGATGAAAAGCGGCGCGCGCGCTTCGTTCGCTCCTCCCGGGCCGCCCCGCGGGTCCCAGATCTGGGTGAAGCACCGGGGCCCACCCCACGGGGGACCTTTCGCGAACGGAGGTGGTCCAAACTTAGGGTTGCCCCGGGCGAGCGCCTCGGTGCGGTGTCGGTCGCGAGCGGAACGTACCATGGGCTGGGTTTCTTTCGCAACGGCATTCGCACTGCTCCTCCTGGTGGAGACCATCTTTCCTCCCCCCCGCGCGCGGGATCTGGCGTCCTCGCGCTGGACAGTGGTGTTGTTTGCCTTTGCCTTGTTTTTTTAGTTTTCTCACCAGTTCGAATCTCGGGGTCGAGGGTCTAATTCAGGGTCTATTTTCCCAGTCAGCTTCCCCGCGATCGATTCGCCGAGACAACTCCCGACATTGGCTTTAGCGTGCCCGAGGTTTAGGGGAGCACCAGTGTTATGGCCGCGGGCCCGCCTCGTATAGTCGACCCTCTGCTGGACGACGCTGCGCCGGACGGGGTCTCGGTCGAGATGCAGGGGCCGCCGTACACCCCGCTGCGACCGCGGAGGATGAGTCTCATGACCCACACCCTCGCCAGGGCCGCGAAGAAGGGCACCGCGTTCCCCGCGTTCGCGAACGTCCCTGATTTCCCAATCTGCACATTCTTCTTCATGGACGAGGCGCCCAACGACGTGGATTTGATCGAGACGCTGAAGAAACTCATGTCTATCGACAGGCTGCGGTGCACCGTGATGGGCGAGAAGACGTTCGAGTGGGAGGTGGTGGCGGACATGGAGCAGAAGCTCGCCTCGCACGTCACCAGAGCCCAAGTCTCGTCGGAGAAGGAGCTGCGCGCCAAGATGGACGCGCTCATCCTGACGCCGCTCGACGCGTCCAGACCGCTCTGGGACGTGACTGTGGTGACCCTCGCGCCCAACGCGACGTGGACGGACTCCCCGGGCGGGCCGGGACGGAAGCCCCCGATGGTCTGCGTGCGCCTGAGCCACACCATAGGCGACGGGATATCGCTGGTCAATGTTCTCAACGAGGCGTGCGTCTCCGAGGACGGGTCCCCGGTGAGGACCGTCAACTTCACGCGCCGGCCGAACCCTAAGGTGTGGGACTGGAGCACGCTGTACAACCCCGTGAACATCCTCACGCAGCTCGCCAACTTGCTCTGGTACATCCTCAAGTGTATATACGCCGTGCTGAGGGCGCTGGTCACGCCGTTTGGACCGCACGATACCAAAACCGCGTTTTGCGATACCAAGTCCAAGGTGGTGTACTCGGGCAAACGGACGATGGTGACCTGCCCGTCGTTCAAGCTGGCGGACATCCGCGAGATCAAGACACAGATGGGGTGCACGGTGAACGACGTGGTGTGCGCGTGCCTGGCGGGGGCGCTGCACAAGTACCAGGTGCACCGAGGCGACCCGACGGCTGACCGCAGGCCGCTGGTTCGCGCCGCCGTGCCCTACGCCTTCCCACGGAAGAACCCCGCGGAGCTGACCAACTCGTGGACGTTCGTCTCGCTGCCCTTCTATCTCGGACCCATGGACATCAAGGACAGGCTGGCCAAGACGAAGAGGAGGTGCGACGACATGAAGCGCAGCCCCGAGGCTCACGTCATCGCCGGGATCAACACCGTCGCCGGGAAGCTCTTGGGCGCCAAGTTCCAGAGCCAGACCATCTACGACTTCATGTCCAGGCACAGCATGGTGTTCACGAACGTACCGGGACCCACCGCGCCCGTCGTGCTGTTCGGCCAGAAGGTTAACGATTTCCTGTTCGGGATGGGTAACCTCGTGAACCAGGTGAGCGTCATCTCCTACGACGGGACCATGACGCTGAGTCTGGTGGTGGACCCGGACGCGGTCCCCGATGCGCACCTGATTGGGAAGTTCTTCCAGGAGGAACTCGATAACCTGTGCGCCAAGTTGATCTGATGATACGTCGATATTACCTGTACGATTAGTTCGCTGTTGGAATAACTCTTATGCATTACACTGTTCACTGATACATCACACCAGAACTGGCGCACCCAAACCGGCCAAAGCCCTCACGTGACCCACCACGCACGAAGCCAAGCCCTCCCTTATCAAGCCCGCCGCTCCGTCCTTCGCGTCTCCGGTCAGATACCCATACCCGCCCTCCAGAACCGACACGACCCTCGCGTTGGACGACCCCGCCGCCGCGCACAGATAGGCGGTCATCTCCTCGTAGTCGTCCGGCTGCAGGTTGATACCCGCCAGGCGCTTGCCCGTCTTGTCCACCCCAGCGTTGCCCACGTCATGATTCGCCGCGTCGAATCCCGCGCTGATTATCAGCAGGTCGGGTTTGAACGCTCGCAGCGGGGGTAACACGCGCTCGCGCAGGCGTTTCATCCACTCAGCCCGTCCCCCTTGGGGGTTGGCAGCCGCCGCCGCCGCCTCCGCCGCCTTCACGGAGGTGAGCGACTTGCCGCTGCCGTCCAGTTCGTCGTCGCGATTCTTCTTGGGCGCGGACCTCACGCGACCCCCACTCGCGGACACGCTACCGCGTCCACCGCCGCCGGCTCCCGTCCACATGGGCGGGACGCACACGTTGACGATGTTGTGGTGAAGGTCGTCCGCCACCCCGGTGCCGGGGTAAAACTCTATTGAGGTTTTGGCGCCGTCGTCGGCGAGGTGGATGCTCGCGAAGAAGAGATCCGAATCGTCGGCGCCACCGTTGTATCCAGCCTTGCGGTGCTTCGCGTGCCAGGCTCGAGCGATCTCCTCCGTGCCGTTGCCGTGATGAACGTCGAAGTCCACCACGGCTACCCTCTTGGCTAGCCTCCCCGAATTACCTTCAAGGGCGTGAAGCGCACCTGCGGAATGGGATAAGGGAAGGGTCAGCGTCGGCAGTGCAGCGAGAGCGATCGGGATGTTCGATCCGTATCTGTCCGAGGGCGACGTAATCTTCGCGCCACCAGGTTATCAGAGACCGAGTAAATCTCGGGAGAGCGAACGAAGGTTCGACGGCAACCGCTGACACCGGCGTGGGTTCATAGCCGGCGTCATCGGCGCCACTCTCCCTGTGTGAAAACATACGTAAGGAAACCACTCACCTATCATGGCGTTGTTGACGATGGAGAACCCGCTGCTCGGCGCCCCGGCCGTGGCGCCGTCCACCCCGGCGTGGTGCCCCGGTGGCCTCACGCACACGAAAGCGGACCGCGAGTGTCCCTTCAGCACCCTCTCAACCGCGTGGACCACACCGCCCGCGGCTCTCAGCGCCGCGGCCATGGTCCCCGGGCTGAAGAACGTGTCGCTGAACTCCGGCTTCTTCTGCTTGGCCGTGGGCATGCCCTTGAATCCCTGATAGTACGGGGTAAACGCGACGGGAGTGTTTGCCACCTGCTCCCCTAACTCGGTAATAACGGAGATGTACTCCTCGCTGTGACACCGCGAGAGGTGCTGCTTGCCAACCGGGTCAAACTCGGTTGACACCAGGAGCTCCTCGGCGGAGAGCGACCCGACCGTCGCACCTTTCGCTATGAGCGCGAGTATGGCGCTGATGCGCTCGGGCGACTCCTGATGCGGCTTGAAGGAGACGTGCCGGCCGCAGTCCTCGTGGTGCAACAGCAACACCCGGAGCTGGGGCGCGGCGTTCAGCAGCGCCGATCGCACGGCGGCTCTCACCTTGGAGCGTTTACCCTGCGACACCTTGGATGCCGCCAGGGCGAGTAGACCTGCACCGTCGACGTTGACCGCCAGGGGATTCGCACCCGCGGCGATGAGACCGAGGCAGCAATCCACCCGTCCGGCGCTCGCGGCTGCCATCAGGGGCGTCTCCCCCGTCTCCGCCGCCCTCGCATCCACGGCGCGTCCTCCCTCCCACCCCGCCATCGCCGTCAGCGCCGCCCAGTTACCCTGCTGCGCCGCCCAGTGCAGGGGTGTCAGGTTGCTGGACAACACGAGGGGTGACGCGCCGTGTTCCAGCAACAGAGCGGTCAACTCCGCGGCAACCGCCGGGTCGGCCAGCGCCGCCGCCACCGCGAGGGCCGTGTTCCCGTGCTCGTTGCGCTTATCGACCGGTCCTCTGTTCACGCCGTTTAGGGTACCCGCGCTGGATCGATCGCTGTCCCTCTTGGGGATCGAGGGAAGTCGCGCGAGCTCGCCGGCGAACCTGTGTTTGTTCTGTATGCCCGGCCTGACGGGATCTTCTCCATCCTCCGTCGCCGCAGCGATCCGTACGCCCGCCTGGGCGTCGGCCACCTCCCCGACCTGATCGCACGGCGGCTCCCTGGACGCGCTACCCGGTCCGAGGATATCGCTGACCGGTCTCGGGGGCCACTGCGGGGTGGACACGGACTTACCTTCGGCGTCCAGCCCTTCCTCCGAGGGCAGCGGCGCGTGCACGTCGAGCCACACCCGAACCTCCTCGACTTTCCCAGCCGCCACCGCCGCGTGCAGGGGCAGAACACTGATCGCGGTGGCGGGGGTGACGGGTGGCATCTGGTCGTTGCCGGTGTCTTCCGTTCCCAAGCTCCGAGCGCTGCCTGGCCTGTCCCTGCGATGGGTTTGACGGGGGAGAAGTCGTCAGTCAGAAGGTTGTTACGCAATTTTCCCATTTCCGGCGGTCGAACGGCATCGATGCTGGGGGGTGAGCGGTGGTAAAGGGCGAGGACTCACTCGGAAGGGGTGCCCGGATTAGAGTGTGGGATGTTGATGTGAAGACCCAGCCGCGGGAGACTCGGCATGCGTCGAGCTGCTGCGGCGGGAGGCGCGGGAGGGGGCATCTCGTCGAAGTCACGATTAGCCCCGGGGGTGTGTTCTGCCTTGGAGCTCAGCTCGCCGGAACCGATTCTCTCCACGCCTTCCGTCCCCCGAGGCGCCGTATCCGACGTGGGCGGTGCACTATTCGACGGGGCTTCAGCCTGCATCGTCGCAGCATCCACCACATTTGGAGCCGGACCCAGGTCGAGGTCGTCGAGCTCGCTCAGCTTTTGTGTTCTCGGTCGTTTGGGGACGTGCACGACGGGGATGTCGTCGGGCGATGGGGCGGCCGCGCCCGAGGCGGGCACTGCCGACTCCGCTTTGACGGCCCTCCGCTTCATCTCGGAGTGCTCCAGTCGAGAACCCGGTGCCGTTGGCTCTGCCTCGACGACGTCGGCCGGTCTTACTTTCAGGCCGAATGAGACTTGACTGCCGTGAGCTGCGCTCGCGTTCGACAACAAACTCTAGCCAAATATTCGCCCGAGGGGTCACCCGATACCCGCACAGCCGGGACTAGGGACGACCGGGGTCAGCGTTCCCCGGGGGTTCACACCGGACCAGGTCGCTCGTGGAAAGGTCGGGGACATGACATCCACGGTGGGCGCGTTCGCCCAGAGGAAGGCCCAGACCCTGGCCGAGCTCTCGGCTGACAGCGGAGATTTTAGCCGCGCGGGGCACGTCGACGAGCGCGCGAGGCCCATCGTCGGCCTGGTGAACCGCCATCCGAGCTTCTTCACCACTAGCTCGTGTGCCGGGCGCGTCAGCCTGTTCGCCGATCCCACCACGGCCACCAGGGCAGCGGGCATGAAGGGGGGCGAGTGGGTGTACGTCAACCACGACCCGGCGGACCCACACGCGATCGCGGCGGCGGTGAGGCGCAAGCTCGGCGAGGACGAGGACGGCGGCGAGGGGACGGACCCGGAGTGCACCCTCGTGCTGCGCTTCGAACCGTTCATTCTGTCTGTGGAGGCGTCCACCCTCGAGGAGGGCGCCCGGCTGGTGGCAGCCGCGCGAGACGCCGGCTACCGCGAGAGCGGCATCACCGCATCGGACAAGAGGTTCATCCTGGCGGTCAGGTGCTCCATCCGCATGGAGGTGCCCGTGGTATCCCGCGGGGAGAGGCTCGTGACCGACGACGCGCTCATGCGCCTCGTGGCAATCGCAAACGACAAGCACGCGGCCAACGCGTCACGCGCGGAGAGGCTGATGGAGCGTTTCATAGCCGTCTTTGGGGACGAGCTGGAGGCGCCGCCGACGAGCCGGAGCTCCGACGCCGCCGCCGCGGGGAGAAGCGACGAACCGGGCGAGACGTCGTCAGTTTCGCCCACCTTGGAGGGGGAGTGGGTGCTGATGGTGGATAAACTGGCGGCGAAGCGGTGCAAGGATGCTATCAAGTCCGCGGGGTGGCTGGACAAGGGCAGGCGCGCGGGCACCAGCGCAGACGGAAAACAAATCGCGCTGCCGGTCACATCCGCCGGCGCCGCGGAGCTCGTCGTCGCCAAGTCGCTGGGTGGAATAGGATGGGAAGATTGCGAGTCACTACCGGCGCTGGAGGCGCTGCGGGATGGACACGCGGAGCTCGTGCGATCGGACGAGGATGGGGAAGAGAGCCCGGGAAAACCGCCCGTCGCTCCGAAGCTCCAGGCGAAGCAGTCGAGGCAGAGCCCCGCCGCCGCGATAAAGGCGGCGGCGTTGGCGCTCTTGCCCCGCACCACACCTCCGACACCCGCGATCGTCGCCGAAATACCCACGAAATGGGAGAAACTCGGTGACCTCGCCCTGCTCCCCTCCGGCTCTTTCCTCTCCGACGAGGTGTGGACCGTGGGCGCGAGGGAGCGACTGTACCCGGCTGTCGCGGATGCACTCGGCGTCGTGAGGCTCGCGCGACAGGCCGAGGTGAGCCAGGGGCCCAAGCGCGAGTCTCGCGCCGTGATGCTGTGGGACCCCGAGAACGTCGGCGGGTGGGTGGAGACCAAGGAGCTGGGCGTGACCTACGGCCTGGACGTCACCAAGATCATGTTCAGCAGCGGGAACGGGACGGAGAAGGCGAGGATGGGCGGGGTCCACGCCGCCGGCGAGACCGTGGTGGACCTCTTCGCGGGTATAGGCTATTACACTCTGCAGCTGCTTCGTCACGCGGGCGTTGCCAAGGTGTTTGCGTGCGAGTGGAACCCCAACTCCGTGGCGGCGCTGCGTCACAACCTGCGACTCAACGACGTGGAGTCGAACAGGTGCGAGGTGCGGGAAGGGGACAACAGGAGGGTCGCGCCCGTCGGCATAGCGGACCGCGTTCTGCTTGGACTGCTGCCCGATAGCGAGACCTCCTGGCCCACGGCGGTCGCGGCGCTCAGGGCCGAGACCGGCGGTGTGATGCACGTGCACGGTAACGTGGCGAGCGGCGAGGAGGAGGCGTGGGCCCGGCGGCTGGAGAGCGAGGTTGCGGCTCTCGCGGCTGACCTCGGCCGCGAGTGGGCGGTTCGGGTGGAACACGTGGAGAAGGTCAAGTGGTACGCGCCGAGGGTGAGACACCTGGTGGCTGACGTGAGGTGCGTACCGACGAGACTGGGCGCGGTGTGGGCCGCGGGCGTGGGCGCGGCGACGTCGCCGATGGCCAGGAACTCGAACGACAAGCTGAACGCCATGCTGGACGCGATGGAGGTTGAGAAGGAGTTGAAGGTGAAGCTCGCGCCCGGATCCCCAGAGTCGGTGCTGGACGACGCCATATCATCCCAGCCCGTCCGGCGCATGCACCGACCCTCCCCCGCCAACTTTCGAGCCGGTCCGTCCACCCACCGCGAGCCGTGCGTGCTGACCGGCCTCGACATAGGTCCCGCGCCGTGGTCGTGGTCCCCGGCGCACGTGGCGTCCACTTCAGGCGTGAGGGAGTCAGAGGTGAGCGTTCACGTGTCGGACACCCCGCACCTGGACTTTGTTCGAAAGAACTTTAGGTTCAAGAACATGCCGTTCGGGGAGCTCCTCGATGAACTCACCGCCGAGGCCGAGACGGAAGGGACCGACGAGGAGAAGAAGACGTGGTACTACCTGCGAAGCATCGGTCGCAATCCCCGCAAGGAGCCCGCGCACTGCCTCGACCAGTTTCCCGGTTTGGCGAAGGAGCTTAAGATCCCCTCCGACGTACTGTGGGGCGGATCCGTGGACGACGATCAGTACTTCAGCGCCGTGCTTCGGTGCTCCAGCGGCGGTCTCAGGCTGTGGACCCATTACGACGCCATGGACAACGCCCTGATCCAACTCCACGGCGAGAAGCGCGTTATTCTCTTCCCGCCCGCCGCGAGCGCCGGCCTCTACCTGGACGGATCCTCGTCGCCGATCGTCGGACCCGCCGTGGACGGTGTGGACGGTAAATGGCCCGAGGAGTTCCCCGCGTACCGTGCCGCGCGGGCCATGGCCGTGGAGGTGACGCTGCAGCCCGGTGACGTGCTCTACATCCCGGCGCTGTGGGCGCACCACGTGGAGGCTCTGCACGGACCGTCCATCGCCGTCAACGTCTTCTTCAGGGAGCTGCCAAAGTCCATGTATCCGGCCAAGGATCTCTACGGTAACGCGGATCCGATCGCGGCGAGGAAAGCGCTGGACGCGTGCGAGGGAGCCGCGCGGGATCTGTCGAACCTACCCCGCGACCACAGGGTGTTCTACGGGGGCATCGCCGCCGCTCGCATCATGAGGGACCTTCGCATCGAGGGCGAAGTCGGGCCGGTGGTCTTGCCGGGTTCCGTCGCGCCGAGGGTCTCGCGGCAGGAACCCGAGAAGACGATTGAGGAGGTGACCACGACGGCGACGCAGGTTAACACGGTCAACCTCGCCGGCGTGGCGACTGGCGTGGCTGTTGGCGTCGCCCTGTGTGGTGCCGTGGCGATGGTCTGGCGCCGACCAAATTAATTTAAAAACTTGTTGCATTGAAAGAATAGGTCACTAAGCTGCTTCATCGAGGCTCCTACTTGGGCGTGGCGCGCACGATGCCGAGGATAACCTCCAGGATCCTGGGCATCGTCTCGGGGATGCCGCTCTTGATCTCAAAGTCCGTCAGCATCCCGCTCTTGCGGTAGAACTCCTCAACCGGCACTGAGTTGTCCTTGTACACCTGCAGCCTGGCCTTGACCACCTCCTCGGTGTCGTCCTTGCGCTGCTCCATCTTATCTTCGCACCCGGCGGGCGGGTTGAGCGGGGGCATCACGATCGGGGGATCGCCGGGGTGGTAGATGTCCGCGATGTTGAAGTTCTTGCCGCACTCCTTGCAGACGCGCCTCGCGCAGCACTTCTCGACCAGGATATCCTCCCTGAGCCCGAGGTTCATCACCTGCTGCACCTCCGTGAACTTGCGTAGCTCCTCCGCCTGGGCCTCCGTTCGCGGGAATCCGTCGAGTAGGAATCCCCGCTCGCCCTCTTCGATGCCCTTCTCGACGCGCCCCTTCAAGATGTCGAGGATCATCGCGTCCGGCAGGAGCTGCCCCTTGGACGTGATCTCCGACATCCGCGCCCCGAGCTCGGTGCCGCGCTTGATCTCGTCCCTGACCAGGTCCCCCGCGGAGATGTGAGGTATCTTCATCAGCTTCGAGATCCGACTGGCGTACGTGCCCTTGCCCACCCCCGGGGCGCCGAGGAACACCCAGTTGATCCGCTTGCCCGCAGCGAGGAGCTCATCGCACGCCGATACGAGCTCACCGGTGAGCGCGTCGGTGCTCTTGTGCCGACGCTGCGCGACTGCGCTCCAGCCAGCACCGACGGGCGCGTAGAGGGAGTTCGCGCTCACCACCTGCGCGAAGGCCGCACGGTGGGAGATGATGGAGCGACTGAGTCGCTGCATAGTTCGTTGACGATCCCCGATTAGTGACGATCGGCGGCGGCGAAAAACATCTTTTTATATACTCGATCCACGGGTCCTGTATCGATTAACTCTTAGTCCACTAACTCTTACTTCTATTGATATGGTGCTATACGCCCGCTATTCGGACGGGTGCTACGCCTCCACTCCTACGCCGAGGGTCTTCGTGTAGTACACGCATCACTCCTGCTTGACGATGGCCTCCATCGCGTTTGCTCTCACGTTTTGGTACGACAGGAACGCGTTCCAATACAGCCCGGCGACGTTGAGGTACAGGACGCGGTACATCGGCGGGCAGTACATGAAGTTCACCATGTTCGCGGCGGGCCAGAACGCGGATCCAGCCACGAAGATGTCCCACCACGTATCTTCAAATTTCTGCTTTGCCTCTGTGAGCCCCTTCCCCTCAAACACCGACAGCCAACCGTAAAACAGCGCCGTGTACGATGGGAAGAGGAAGAAGTGACCGAGCGCAACCTTCTTCGCGGCGGCCTGCACGGTCGTAGCGGGGCCAACCACCTTCTCCAATATCCCCAAGGTCCTGCGATGTCCGGGATGCGGGTTCGGTGAGACTACATATTCAAGATTCGAGAAGTGGGCACAAAAAAGTGCGGCGGTCAGGATGTTTAGGATCAAGCGCGGCGCTCACTCACCTGTTGAAGAACGGTCCGTGCAGCGTGAGACCAACGCCGAAGAACCTCGCCGTTCGCACGAGGTCATAATCAGCCAGTCCGAGCTGCTCGCGGACCGCCGCCGACATCCAGTGCATCCCCGAGGTGGAGGCGGGAGCCGAGCGCTCCTCGCACTTCCTCGGCTCCTTCTTCACTTTTTCGGCCGCCTCCGTCCCAGCAACGCCGGCGGGCTGGTACTGCATCTGGATGGTCTGACACAGGAGATCCCCGCCGGCCATGATGGTTCCCGATGTCAGGCCGGCTCTGAGCATCGGATGCAACCCATGCCACGCTCTCGACATCCAAACGCTCTCGACACTCGTCTCCCCACAACGAGATTGTGCACAGTCGACAACCGTCTCTCGGCCAATAAAACGTCTCGAATGGGAAGTGAGAGATCCTGGAAGGAGATTCGGGTTGGTTGTTTTCCCGTTAACCCTCTTGACTATTTGCCCATATGTGAAACGCGTAATTGCACCCGAGACTAATTTGTCACAGCCCGCGAGCTCTCGCAAACGGACTCCGCACCGAGCTGAACGACCACGTCACCAAAATCGATCGCACGATGTCTGCCGTGTCGTCCTCATCCTTCCTCCATGGGACGAAAGTCCCCGTGCTCGCCCGACGCGATGCGCGCACTCGTCGCCCCGCCGCCCGCGTCCTGACCCGAGCGAACGCTGACATCATGAGCGAGGTTGGCACCGCGGTCCTAACCGATGGCCAGCTCCAGGCCGAGCGATACGTCGCGTCCAACAGATTCCGCCTTCAAGGCGGCAAGGGTCCCACCTTCGAGAAGCGCTGGGCCGAGCGAAAGAGCCGCCTCGCAAACCTCGACGGCTTCCGCTTCTTTACGCTCATGCGCCGCGTGGAGGGCATGGGCGGTCCCCCCAAGCCCGCCGACGCCGAGGAGGAGTACGACTACGTCTCCCTCACAATCTGGGAGGACAAGTCCGGCTTCGACGCGTGGCGCACCGGCGAGGCGTTCAAGGAGGCGCACGGCGGCGGTACCATCTTCGGGTTCGCGGAGATGCTCATCTCCTCCATAATGGTCCTCAAGGGCGGACCCAAGCCCGCGTTCTACGACGGTCTTCTCCCCGTGGTCAAGCCCCCTGACGAGGGAGCTCCTTGGCGCGCCGTGGGCGGGTGGCGCGACGTCCCCGCGGACGGAGTTAACCCCCTCGACACCGACGTGTACGTCGCCATGAACCGCTTCAAGGTTCTCCCGGGTAAGGAGGAGGCCTTCGAGCGCAGGTGGGCCGAGCGCGAGAGCAAGCTGGAGAACATGGACGGTTTCCTCACCTTCCTTCTTCTCCGACGGGACGCGCTCAAGGCGGAGGACGGCTACAACTACTCCACCCTGACCGTGTGGAGGAGCAAGGAGGACTTCCAGGCGTGGAGGGAATCGTCCGCCAACTCCGCGGCGCACTCCAAGGCTGCAGAGGCGGAGCCCATGTTCGACGGCCCGCCCAGCCCGGTCATGTACGAGGGCGTCCTCGCGCTGCTCAGCGAGAAAGGCGCTTAGGCGCTTAACCTCATTCATAAATTTAGCGCCGCTGTCATTTAGTATCAAATGTGAACAAAATGTATTCCCAAACAAATGGAATCCGTCGCTGGGCTACAGCCATACACGCAGGCCTTCTACCAAATGCGCTGGTCAAATCTTGAAGGATGATCGACGGGAACGTTGGACGGCTGGACCCTTTGAAGACGAGGATCGAGTTGGTGTGATCGGCACAACCCGAACGCGCGGCTGCCCCCGTAGCTGGCGTATTTCTCACACCTACGTAGCGGAGCGTTACGGTGCGTGTCCCGACGGCCCAAACCCTGCCCACCGTCCCCGCGTCGCGGTCGAACCCCCGCGATAATCCGCCCCAAAAATATCATCTCCCAAGCAGCAGCTGACATACCCTAGTTTTTCCTCCATCCCCGTCGAGCAGGCAAGGTCGGGCAAGATGGCGAAGGCTATCGCTAAGATGTTCGAGCCCATGTTCGCGTCCTTCGCGAAGCGCTACCAGGGCTGGGTGGGCGCGGAGCTCTCGAAGTACGGGCTTAGGTACGACGATCTCCTCGACGAGACGGCGAACCTGGACGTGGCTGAGGCTCTCAAGCGCATCCCCCAGGAGGAGCGCGACCTGAGGATGCAGCGCCTCAAGCGCGCCATGGACCTCTCCATGAAGCACATTTACCTCGATGAGGAGATGCAGAAGAAGCAGACTCCGTTCAAGTGGTACATCCGGCCCGCGCTGGAGGAGGTGGAGGCTGAAAGGGATGAGAGGGCTGCGCTCGGCACGGGACAGACTTATAACCGCCAAATCCCGTAGAGGGACAGAGCCCTCTCTGTACTGTTAGGTTTCCTTCGTTTATACATCAGATTAAGATACACGCATGCTTTTCACGTGTGTGAAGGGGTGATGATGGTCCGCCTAACCCCTCTCTTCCGACTTTTCAACCTTCCCTGAACTCTTGAGCTCGTAGTAGTACGCCTCGCTCTTGTTTTTCCTCGCATTCCTCTCTTCGTATGCGGCCCTATCGTCCACCACCCGCTGTATGATCGTAGCCGTGGTCAGCTCCGCACCCCTCGCGGTCGCCTTGGGCACCTCCCTGAAGATACCCATCTCCTTGGGCACCGCGTTTGGATCCGCGGGAGTATCCGCCAGGGCGTCTCCGCACGGCGTCTCCGCCACCACCGCGGCGACGTTGAAGGTGGCGATGAGGTCGCGCGTCACCACCTCGGGGACACCCATGATGACCTCGTCCGCGTGTTTGCAAGCCATCGCGCCGAGGGACCGCTCCTGCTGGTTCAGGATGGGGTGCGACGCGCCCCGCGCCGACCGAACCGCCTCGTCCTCGTGAACGCCGACGAGGACGTAGTCGCCGAGCTCCCTCGCGCCCTCCAGCAGGTGGACGTGACCCGCGTGGAACATGTCGAAGGCGCCGTGGACGTACACGACGCGGGCACCGGGCGGGATGGGCCCACCCCCGCCGTCGCTGAACTGCGCCACCCTCCGGCTCGTCGTGCAGAAGTGCGACAGTTTCTCGCGGGACTCGTCCCCGCCCTTGTCCGACCCGCCGCTCTTCCTCGGGCTCAAGAACCCGCGCCTCGCCTGGGTACTCGCCGCGAGCATCCTACCCACGATATCCGTCGTCGATACCCCCTCCGTGCGCTTGATCGTCTTGAACCTTCCCTCCTTCTTGGGCGCTGCGTACGCGTCGGTGCCGTCTGGGAGGAGGCACGGATCGTCCCCGTGGACGATGTAGTCTATGCGGTGCTCGCGCCACAGCCGCTGCATGAACTCGGGGTTGATATCGTACGGCACGTCCAAGATCATCTCGTCCACCCATCGGAAGCTCTCCACCACCGCGCGACGCTCGTCCTCGTTCAGCACGGGGGGACCCTTGCACCGACGAATCTCGTCGTCGGGGACGAGGCCGACGATGAGCTCATCGCCGCACGCCTTGGCCTGGCGCAGGGCGTTGGCGTGGCCGAAGTGCGCGAGATCAAAACATCCATCCATATATACGCGAACGGGCCTCCTCTTCCTCCTTCGCGCGGCGTGTCGATCCAGAGCCCTGGCGGCCCACGACGACAACGTGCCTCGCCTGATCCCGAAGAAAGCCTCCGGGTATTGGTATACGGCGAAGGCGGCCGTCACGGCAGCGATCGCCACGACTGAACGGCGATCAACCTCACGATCTATCCCAATCATCCCGAGCGCATTCGCGACCGTCTTCTCCATCGTGTACTCTTAGCCTTCGACAGCCGCGCCTCAACTTGTGAGCCGGGCGAGAGCTGTTGTGAGCCACTTATCAAACATTTGAACGACGCTGATGAGCGTTCTCCGACGCGTGCACTGAATTATACCTCGCCTCTCGACGCTACGTCCCTAACTTGG
>Ga0209425_10002245_pt1 | contig 21693 bp, 20 predicted proteins | sample COG_05_FD_184749 | JGI IMG/M metagenome (GOLD analysis project Ga0209425, IMG submission 184749) | Pelagic Microbial community sample from North Sea - COGITO 998_met_05 (SPAdes) (version 2) | ecosystem: Environmental > Aquatic > Marine > Neritic zone/Coastal water | place: Helgoland, sampling...
AATAGAAGCATTATCAGGACTTAAAATATTTGAACAAACAAGAAAGAGAGAGATAGTAGAAATAAGATCTCTGTTCTATACAGTATTAAGAAAGTTCTATAGGTTTAACCTTAGAGAGATACAGGAGTTTGGAGAGGAATATGGTTACTTTATAACTCATGCAAGTGTAATACATAGCTTAAAGTCTTTTGATGTGTATAAGACATACAACAAAAACCTAGAGGATTGGTTTCATGCAATTATTATTGATCTTGAAGAAGATGTAGCTGCCTCTAGAATAGATTTCATTAAACCTAAACTAAAGTATTTATCAGAAGATGATCTGTTAAAGTTATCAACAATTGTAAAAGAAATGTATGAAGAATCAATTATACAAATGAAAGAGGAAAGTTTACAAACTTGACAAAAATAAACAAAAAAGGAAATGGCAAAGGATAAAGGTAAATTCTTAGAAGTGTTTGCATCTAAATTAGGGAATGTCAGTAAGGCATGTGAAGCTGCTCAGATTAGCAGACAAACATACTATGATTGGATGAAAGACAAAGAGTTCTCAGGAAAGGTTGATGAAGTAAGAGAAGGACTATTAGACTTTGCAGAACATCAGTTACTATCTAATATAAAAGATGGTAAGACTGCTGAGATATTATTCTACTTAAAAACTAAAGGTAAGAAAAGAGGTTACATAGAAAGACAAGAGGTTGATACAATAGGTGAGAATATGTTTGAGGTTAAGATACTAAAGAATGAAACAGATACAGACTAATGTTGTATTTGAGTTACTAGAATCTAACCAATCTAAAATAGTAGCATTACAAGGATCAAGTAGGGCAGGAAAAACTTATAATGCATTACTATGGATTATATTTAGTTATTGTCATAAGAATACTGGAAAGGTAATCAGTATTTGTAGAAAGACACTTCCAAGTTTAAAAGCAACTGTATTAAGAGACTTCCTAGAGATACTTAGAAATAATGAGCTGTATTCTGAAATCTATCACAACAAAACATCTAATGAGTATTGGTTAAATGGAAACCTAATAGAGTTCTTCAGCCTGGACATGGGGAGCAGGGTTAGAGGAAGAAAAAGAGATATGCTGTTTATTAATGAAGCTAATGAGATAGACTATGAAGCATGGAATCAATTACTATTTAGAACAGATGGAAGAATAAATGGTGTAATCCTAGACTACAATCCACATGACCAGTTCCACTGGATATATGACAAAGTGCTAGAGAGAGATGATTGTAATCTATACATTACTACATTTATGGATAATCCATTTATTTCTGAAACATTAAAGAAAGAGCTATTAAGATTAAAAGATACTGATCCTGATTACTGGAGAGTATATGGATTAGGTTTAAGAGGACAGAGTAGGTCATTGGTGTTTAAGTTTCATGTATGTGATAGTATACCTGCTACAGCTAAACTAATATCTAGAGGATTAGACTTTGGTTTTGCATCTGATCCATCAGCTCTGTGTGCAACTTATATAGATGGTGATAATATGTACACTCAAGAATTGCTTTATGAAAAAGGTTTGACTAATCAAGACTTAGCTAAAGAGTTTGTAAGATTAGGATTAGATAGGAGAGATGAGCTATTTGCAGATTCAAGTGAACCTAAATCAATAGAGGAGATTCATAGAATGGGATGGAATATAAAAGGTAAAAAGAAATATGAAATCAATTATGGAATAGACCTGATCAGAAGATACAAACTACATGTTACTAAAGATAGTACTAATGCATTGAAAGAATTAGAGAACTATAAATACATAGAAGATAGAAATGGTAATCCAACTAACAAACCAGTAGACAAGTTTAATCACTTCTGTGATGCATTAAGATATAGTGTAGTTCATAAACTATCCTATCCTAACTATGGAAGGTATGCTATAAAATAAAAAAAGGAGGGAGACCTAAGCCTCCTCTCCTGTACACCTTGAAGGTGCCATTAACAAATTAATATGAAAAACATTACATTGAATCAACTAAGTTGGAAAGGATTATCAAACCAACTGCTGCAATCCATAGTAATAAGGTAATTAACCAAATTGGTAGGTTAAAGTATTTTTCTAAATCTTTTAAATCTTTCATAATTAAAATTCTAAGTTTTTCCATTTTTCTATAATCTGTTCATTTGTAGAATCATCAATGTAATAAGTGTAGCCATTGATTTCTATATATACTGAGCTGTTTGATGTAACATCTATTTTCATAATTATATAGTTTGTCCCATTAATGTATTACTCTTAATATCATCTGCCCAAGTTGAATACATATCAATTAACTCATTATAAGTTTTAAAATAAGTTGAAGTATATGGAAAATCAGAACCTTTTAAAGACCAAACTTTGTAGTAAGTTTTTTTACAATCTGTTACTATTTTAGTAATTTTTGCATTTAACACAAAACCATCTTTTTGTTTTAATGTAAAATGGTGCTGAGTAGTTAGTGTTTCTTGACCTATTGAACAATATTCAGTATGACCAAAATCTTCTTTTTTTATTAATTTTAAATTTTTCATAATAGTGTTTTTCATATTTATAGTGTAAATATAATACATTATTATATAACTACCAAATATCTTGAAAACTTTTTTTTAAAACTTTTAGATAAAAGCATTATATAGATATGGAACTAGAAGTGAAAGTGCCTGAGAACCTATCAGAAATAAGCCTGGACCAGTATCAAAAATACTTAAAGGTACAAGCAGGAGATAATGATGAGATGTTTATAGCACAAAAAATGATAGAAATCTTTTGTAATGTAGACCTTAAATATGTTACTAAGATGAGATGGAAAGATGTAAGTGAAATCACTAGCACACTATCCAACATGTTTGATGAGGATAATAAGTTTATTAATAAGTTCACATTAGATAGTGTACAATATGGATTCATTCCAAACTTAGATGAGATTACATTTGGTGAGTTTGTAGATTTAGATTCATACTTAGGAGACTGGCAAGAAATGCATAAGGCAATGTCAGTTCTATATAGACCTATTGACATACAAGCTAGAGGAAGATATAATATAAAAGAATATGATGGCTCTATAAATGACCACCTTAAAGAGATGCCTTTATCAGTAGCATTAGGTGCTGTTTTTTTTTTGTTGAATTTAGGAAAAGAATTATCTCAAGTTATGATGGATTATTTGGACAGGGGGATTCTCAAGGATCATTCACAAGTGAAGGAGGGTTTAATGCAAAATGGAATTGGTACTCATCAATTTACACAGCAAGTCAGGGGAATCTTGAAAAGTTTGAATATATCACCAAACAACATGCACATAAAGTTTTAATGTATTTAGAGTATGTTACAGAAAAACAAATATTAGAGAATCAAAAAATAAAAAGAAGTTATGGCAAGAAGTGATCAGGGAATAAGAGGTTTTTATTTAGTTACATCAACAATTAAAGATGAGCTGTTGTCAAATCCAAGTATAAAGACTTGTACATTTGGAGATATAACAGATATTGATCTACAGAAACAAACCATATTTCCTTTAGCTCACATAATTATTGAAGGAGCTACAAATGCAGAAAAAACATTACAATTTAATTTTACAGTTCTAACAATGGAACAAGTAGACACCAACAAACAATTAGATGAAGATTTGTTTACTGGTAATACAAACATTCAAGACATTCTTAATACTCAATTATCAGTTTCAAATAGAATGGTGTCCAGGTTAAGAATAGGTACATTATCACAAAATGGATATGAGTTAGTAGGTGATCCTACATGTGAACCATTCTTTGACAGGTTTGAAAACATCTTAGCAGGATGGGCAACTACCTTTACAGTACAAATATTAAATGATATAGATGTTTGCTAATGGATTTAAATAAAACAAAGAAAGCATTACAAGACTTTGCTAGAGATGTAGTAGACCATGCAAAGAAGAACCTTAGAAAGAAAAGGATCAGAAGGAATGGAAAGTCATATCCTTTAGTAAGCTCAGGTCAGCTAGAAAAGTCAGTAGATGATAAGTTAAAAGTATCTCCTAATTCATTTCAATTAGAGTTTATGTTTGCAGATTATGGTGCATTTGTAGATGCAGGGGTTGATGGAAAGAAAACAAAATATGGTAAAAGAAAGTATGGATTAAAAACATTTAGCTATAAAACTAAAATGCCTCCTCCAAAAGCATTTGATAAATGGGTTGTAAAACAAGGCATAGCTCCAAGAGGAAAGAAAGGACAATTTAAGAAAAGATCAATACAATCAGTAGGATTTAAAAACTCAATTACATTTCTAATAGCTAGATCTATATTTCAACATGGAATGAAACCATCATACTTTTTTAGTGAAGCATTTGAAAGTGCTTACAAGAAGTTTCCACAAGAACTAATAGACAAATATGCATTAGATGTAGAATCATTTTTAGACTATACAATACCAAACAAATAATATGGCAAATTACTTAGTAAGACTTAGATCACCTTTTTTCTTAAATGAAACATCATCACAAGCATCAGGTTCAGCAGACCTTGTGATTAAAATAAATAATGTTAATCAATATGTGATTTCAAAAAATACAATATCTAACAATGTAATATTTGAAGTATCAGAATTGATAAAAGACTATTTAGATGTTACATGGGATGGTGTATTCCCATATAGCACAACTACAAAAAACAGTTTAGTTATTACAGCAGAAATTGACATTAACTTTTTTACTGGAACTAAAGAACAAAGAGCTATTTTAGCAGAGAGTTCTACTCAATTAATTGAACACAATATATATGGCTTTGATGCTTATAGTGAATTTAATGAAGGTTCAAATAAGCAATTAGTATCAGGACAACTATTACAATCAAACACTACAATGTATCTACCTGAAACTGGGAATGCATATGTTCCATCTGAATCATCTAATGGTGTAACTTATACAACTATTGCTGACACAGTAGCAGATGGTGCATCTCAAACAATAGCAGGGATTCCTATAACTGTTAGAAGGATATGTGAACCAGTTTACAATATTTTAAAAGTTATATTCTTAAACAAGTTTGGAGCTTTACAAGAGTATTATTTTAATAAGAAGAATGTTCAGTCTTTAAATACAAATCAAAAGAGTTACAAATCAACTATAATTTCAGGCTCAACATATTCACCTTTAGATCATCAAAAATTACAATACAACAAACAAGGATCTGAAACAATCAGAATGAATACTGGTTATGTAGATGAAGGACAGTATGAGCCTATAAAACAAATAATGGTATCTGAATTAGTTTGGGTGCAAATAGGAACAGTAGTTTCTCCAATAAATGTTGTAACTAATTCTTTAGAAAAGAAAACAAAGATAAACAATAAACTTGTCAATTATAGTTTAGATTTTGAATTTGCATATGACATCTTAAACAATGTGAGATAATGAGTGGATATGAATTATACATAAACAATCAGAGAGTAGAAATATTTGAAGATGAAAGTCTAAGCCTTAATCAAACAATTCAAGATGTTAGGGATGTTTCTAAAGTGTTTACAGACTTTTCAAAACCTTTTAACTTACCTGCATCTAAAGAAAACAATAAGATATTCAAACATTATTATAGATTTAATTTAGGAACTGGTACATCATTTGATGCTAGAAAGAAAGTTCCTGCTAGAATAGAGTTAAATACAATACCATTTAAAGAAGGACTTTTAAGATTAGAAGGAGTATCAATAGAAAATAATAAACCTAAATCATACAAGGTTACCTTTTTTGGAAACACAGTAACATTAAAAGACACATTAAGAGAAGATGAAATTAACTCATTAAACTGGCTAGACAATTTTAACACTACATATAGTGCATCACAAGTTTTAAATCTTTTAACTACAGAGGATGGTTTAGGAGGTACATCAGGTGTTATAGTAGATGATTTAGGAACTAATGTAACATACTACAAATCTGTTATCTGTCCTTTAATATCTAACTCAGCTAGATTGTATATGGATGGAGGTATAACTGTTCCATATCAAAATGCAGATGGATCAGAGAACTTAGAGCTAGGAGGAAACTTAGCACCAACTAATGCAGGATCAGAAACTGCTGCAGATGTTCATGGAGTGTATTTTGAAGATTTAACTTATGCTATTCCAGTTCATTTAATTATAAGAGCAATACAAAACCAATATACATCAATCAGATTTAGTGATGATTTCTTTAGTTTAACAAATGGTCCAGAGGGTTATAAAAAACTATACATGCTTTGTCAAAATACAGAAGGAAGACAGTTTGAAGATATGGGAACAGCTCTAAAACAAGTATCAGGTTTTAGCACAGCACAAGCATTAAATAATAAATTAATAGTTTCATTCAATGCAATTTATATTCAAGGATTACCTGAAAGAGATTTTATAACTGGTGTTTTTAGTTTTCAAGCCACATCAGCATATCCTGATTTTACAATTAGAGTAAGAAGGGGTGGCACATCAGAAGTATTTTCACAAAACTTTACTGGAGGAACAAATACAACTGGCTCATTTACTGTGTTTATGTATAACACATCAGCAGGTTATACAATAGAAATTGAAACTACTACAGCTTTTCAATTATCTAGTTTTACTTTTCAAGCAAGTGATTCAAGTGGTAACAGCTCTAGCCATCAACTTACAAATGTAATTATACCTCTTGAAAAAGAATTTATAATAAAAGACCATCTACCATCTTTGAAAACAATAGATTTTATTAGTGGATTGTTTAAAATGTTTAATCTAACAGCTTTTGAAAAGGATGGAATTATACATGTAAAAACTTTAGAGGAGTTTTACAATTCAGGTTCTATTAGAGATATTACAGAATTTGTTGATCCAAGTTCTACTGAAATAGATAAAGCATTGCCATATGAAGAAATTATTTTTAAATATAAAGACACAGATACAAAGTTAGCAAAACAACATAGTCAGCTAAGTGGATCAGATTGGGGTTCATTGAAATACAACAATAGTGAATTATTAGACAGCAACAACAAAGTGTTCAATGTAGAATTGCCATTTGCACATTTAAAATATGAAAAACTACTAAATGGTAGTAATGAAACAGAAATACAAGTAGGATGGATGGCAAATGAAAATGGAGAACCTTACTTTAAAGATGCAGTTTTATTTATTCCAATATTTCAACAATCAGCTAATGATATTAGATTTCTAGAACAGAAAACTGGAACTGGAGGAATAAATGACTTTGGTGATTTTTGGATGCCAAGCAATTCAGTAAGTATTCAGCCTGATGTAAACAAAGAAAACATACATTTTAATTTAGAGTTAAATGAGTTTACTAATAGTACTGCTTTTGATGAAACATTATTTTTAAAATATTATAGGTTTTATATTCAATCAGTATTTAATAGATCTAAAAGACTAACAAGACTAAATGCAAGATTGCCAAAAAAGTTTATTTTAAATTACAGTTTAGCAGATAGTGTAACTATTAACAATGAATCTTATAAAATAAACAGTATAACAACAAATCTACTAAGTGGTGAAAGCCAAATGCAGTTATTAAATGAAACAGTAGATGTTGCACCTAGCATTAATCCTGATACTGGAGGTGGTGATACAACTCAGCCTGAAGGAACTCCTGAAACTAATGTACTTTACTTTGAGGATTGTGCTAACTTAGGAACATTTTATGAATCATCTTCTACAATAGAAACTTTTAATTTTGTAAACAATAGAAGGCTAACAGAAGGTGGAAACTTTTATATTGTTAAAGGAAATATAGGAGCAGGAACATATACAGCAAAAACAGTTAGTGATACTGGATTCTCAGGATGTCCTGAATCAACTACTCCTCCTACATTATATTATGGTTTAAAGAGGTGTTCAGATAATGAGAGTACTTTTAGAACATCAACAGCAGTAACAAATCCTACATATGCTATAACAGAAAAAGTAGAAGATTCAAACAATGTTGCATATGTGATTATTAACAGCAATACAACAACTTCAACTATTGTAAATAATACATCAGGACAACCAACTGTAGTATCAGCAAAAACTGTATCAGCTTTTAATCCTAAGGTATATAATTGTACACAAGGTCCAACAACATATTATTATAGTTTAACAAGATGTGATGGTACTGGAACTGTTTTATATGGTTTTAGTGGTTCAGCATCAGAAAGTGGGAGCAGAACATACAATAATACATGCTACAACATTGCCTCAACAACAAATACTGGAACTATAGATGTGAGTAGTTTAACTACTTGTACATGTCCAGTTTATTATTATACATTAAATGACTGTTCTAACACAAGCTCAGTTCAACATTATGGGTTTTCTAATTTATCTAATTTAGCAGGAACTGAAAGAACATACAGTGGTACATGTTATTATGTTGCAGCCACAAGTAATACAACTGGTTCAATTAATATAGGAGCTTTATCTACTTGTACATGTCCATCAGGAGGAGGTACACCTGATCCTGAAAGATACTCATTAAAACTATGTGAAAATGATCAAACAGGATATGTTTCACCTGAGACTACAGACCAAATTGATTTAGATATTGATCCTAATGGTGAAACTGGTTCTAGAGTACAGGATGCAAATGGATTTATATATACAGTTATAGGAACTACTACTAACACAAATGGAATTGTAGGAGCATTAGTTGATTTAGGAAGTAATGGTTGTCCATCAGTAACAGTAACACCTACTACATTTTATTGGCTATTATATAAATGTACTACTTCTCAAGGTGGGTTTGTTTCAGAACAGACTACTGCTGAATTAACAGGTATGACAGAAGATCCTGTAAATGGTTCTAGAGTACAAGGACCTGATGGTATTGTTTATATTGTATATGGGCAAACATCAGATCCAAGTCAGTATACTGGTGGTATTATATCAGTAGTTAGTTTGAGTGCTACTGGGTGTCCAACAACTCCTGATCCACCACCTGATATTTATTATTGGGAGCTTAGACAATGTTCTACAAATAATACAGGTTATATATCAGCTCAAACAACAGACCAATTAAGTGATTTAGCTGTAGGAGAATTTGTTTTTGAAACTGCTACACCAAGTCAAATATATGAAGTAACAGGAACTAGTCAATCAGGTACATCAATTGGAAGTGTAACAAAATCTACACTAACAGCTTGTCCATTATATTGGGCATTAAAACAATGTGGAACTTTACAAGGTGGATACAGAAGTGGAAACACAACTTTACAGTTGCCAAATCTAGTTGAAAATGATCCTAATGGAACAAGAGTTCAAGATCCTAATGGAATTTTTTATATAGTTGTAGGTACTACAAACTCAACTGCTAATGTAGGAACTGTAACAGACACAGGTGCTACTGGATGTCCTACACCACCACCAGTTATAAACTATTATTCATTACAAAAATGTGATGATGGTACAACTGGTTGGAGATCACAACAAGATAATACACAGATTACTTTTAACACAAATGATATTGTATCTTTTGGTAATGGTGGAACTACATATAAAGTAGTAGGATTGGTAACATCAGGAAACAATGCAGGACCTATGAGTCCTACTTCATTTACAAGTTGTCCTACATCACCACCACCTACTCCACCACCACCACCACAAGGTCCATATTATGCTCAGTTCATTACTTGTGATGATCCTGCAGGTGCAGTTTTATATGTTGTAAGTCAATCACAACAAATATCTTCATGGTGGGTTATACAAAGTGGAGGACCAACAGGATATGAATGTTATAGGTGGGTTACAAATTTAGAAAATGCAGTAAATCCACAAGACATAACAAACTTCACTATATTTTCATCAGCAACTACATCAGGAGAAAATTGTATAGAGTGTAATGAAAATGCACCTACACCACCTACACCACCTACTCCTCCTCCTACACCAATATGTGGAAGTCAAAGTTTATTTTATGCATCAACTGCTCCTGATTTATGTAACCAAACTACACCTAGAACTGTTTATATGGATGCAAATACTATAGAACAAGCAAATACTATTTATACAGATTCATCTTGTAGTACTACATTGTCTGTTGCTAGGTATTTTGCAGACCAACCTTCAGGTAACTATTATTACTGGTCAGGAACTAACCTACAAGGTCCATACACTAACAGTTGTCAATCACAATAAAATAAAAAGAATGATTAAAGAAGTAGAAAATTTTATAGATAAAGCAGAAGCAGATCACTTAATGTATTTAATAGATAAATTTGCACATAAATCTACAGTTGCAGGTTCTAAAAATCAATACAGTAAATTAGATACTGCTAGAACATCATACTCAGCAACATTAGATAGTAAAAATCCTACTATTAAAAAGATTCATCAAAGAATTGCTAAATATTTAGGTGTGCCTTTTAGTAAAGGAGAAGTGTTACAAGGTCAGAGATATGAAAAAGGTCAATACTTTAGAGAGCATCCTGATTACTTTATAGGAGAACACTATGATATGAATTGTTTGTCATCAGGAAACAGAACTTATACATTTATGTTGTATTTAAATGATGATTTTACTGGAGGTACTACAAACTTTAGACATCTAAAAAAAGAAATACAGCCAAAAAAGTACAAAGCTGTAATTTGGCACAATTTACATATGGGAAAACCTGATGAATATAAATTGCATTCAGGTGAAGATGTAAAAGAAGGTACAAAATATATAGTAACATCATGGTGGAGAGAGAATAATTGGAATGGATCAGATGATTACAAAGAATACCAAAAATTATTAAAAAAATCTCAATTAAGTATTATATAAGTAGCATGTTAAAGAACATAATAGACCTCTTACAAGTAGTGAATGGTGAAACTGAAAGAATAAAGTTTGCACAAGGCTCTAAATATCTTCCTGATAATTGGAAAGATGGTTTAAAGATTGCTAAAAGAATGGCTAACTGGGAAATAAATAAAAACAAATGAGTGTTATAAAAAAAATACAGTTACTTTTTCAAGTAGATAATACAGAGGCTAATGAAGCTATTGAAGAAACTGCTCAAGAAGTCAAGCAGGTTGAAACTAACATGGAGGATGTAGCTGAAACTGGTGATATATTTACTGGTGGAATGATATCACAATTTAAAGGAGTAGTAAATAGTGTAAAAACAGCAGTAGCTAGTTTAAGAACTTTAAAAGGAGCTTTGATTGCTAGTGGTATTGGACTTTTTGCAATAGGTCTAGGATCTGTAACAGCAGCATTTACAAATTCTGAAGAAGGTCAAGATAGATTTAATAAGTTGATGTTAAGTTTCAATGTTATTGTAGGTAACTCTATTGATATTCTAGAAAACTTAGGTAAATCTATTTTAAGTGCAGGTAAAATATTAGGTAAAATTTTTACTGGACAGATAGGAGCAGCAGCTTTAGAGTTTGACAATCTTAAAGAAAGTGTAGGTGATACAGTTGAAGGGATAAAAGACTTTGGAAAAGAAACTGCTAAAGAAATAAAACAAGCAAGATTATTATCAGACCTAAGAGCAGCAGCAGATAAAGATGAAAGAAAACTAATAATTGATAGAGCAGAGGCAGATAGAGTAAGAGCAGATTTATTAGAAAAAGCAGTTGATAGAGATAGATTTTCAACTCAAGAAAGAATACAGTTTCTAAAAGATGCTAGTGCTTTGGAGGAAACAATTACAAATCAAGAAATAGATTTAGCACAAACTAGATTAGACAATCTTAAATTACAAAACAGTTTTGGTCAAAGTAAAAAAGAAGATTTAGATGCAGAAGCTCAATTAACAGCAGAGTTAATAACACTTGAAACTGCAAGGCTAACAAAACAAAAAGAGGTAACTAGTCAAATCTTAGCATTAAAAACTGAAGAAAAAGCAGCTAATGATGCAGCAACTGCAGCAGCAGAGGCAGAAATAAAAGCACAAGAAGATGCATTAAAATCTTTTGAAGAAAAAGAACTAGAAGCTCTAGCAATTACAGAAGAATTAAAAACAGAGTTAGCAGTTAGAAAATCTGATGAAAGATATGAGGCTTTAATAAAGTTAGCTAGACAATATGGAAAAGACACATATGAACTTGAAACAGCACAAATTTTAGCAAGACAAGACATATTGTTAGCAGCAGGAAAGGATGAAGTAGCTTTAGTAGAAAATACTGAAAAAACAAAACATGATGTTCTCTTAAAATTTACTGCAATAGGTTTAGCATTAGCAACAGAAGGATCAAATGCAGGAAAAGCCTTAGCAATAGCAAATGCTTTAATATCAACTTATTCAGGAGCAGCACAGGTATTAGATGATAAAACATTACCATTAATAGCAAAGATAGCAGGAGTAGCAACAGTACTTACTACTGGTTTTACACAAATTAGAGCAATACAGCAAACACAAATACCAGTGCTTAGTGTAGGAGGTGTTTCAGCAGCAGGAGGTTCACCTGCACCTCAAATACAAGCACCTTCATTTAATGTTGTAGGTGCATCACCAATTAATCAATTAACAGAAGCTATAGCAGGACAACAACAACAGCCAGTAAGAGCTTATGTAGTTGCTAATGATGTTACAACAGCACAAAGTGTTGATAGAAATGCAATTCAAACATCAGGAATTTAAAAAACATGATAATAAACCAATTATAATAATATGAAGATTATAGAATTAATATTAGATGAAGAAACTGAGTTTAATGGAGTAGATGCAATTTCTATTGTAGAAAATCCTGCTATACAAAGTAACTTTGTTGCATTAAAGGATGCAGACCAGGTAGTTAAACTTGCAGAGGTTTCTAAAGATAAAAGAATATTATTAGGAGCAATTCTAATTCCTAACAAACCTATTTTAAGAAAAGGTGATGATGAAGATTATTACATATACTTTTCCAATGACACAGTAGAGAGAGCTAGTCAGATGTATCTTAAACAAGGTAATCAACATAATGCATCATTAGAACATGAATATAATTTAAAAGGATTGACATTAGTAGAGAGTTGGATAGTAAAAGACCTAACACATGATAAGAGCAGGTTATATGATAACACTAAAGATGTTCCAGTAGGTACATGGATGGGTGCAATAAGAGTAGACTCTGATGAAGTATGGGATGGGTATGTTAAAGAGGGAGTTGTTAAAGGTTTTTCAATAGAAGGCTATTTTGCTGATAAAGCTGAAAGACCAAAAGAAAAGATAAATGATTTTTTAAATGAAATAGAGTCCTTAGAGGCAGAGTTTTTACTTTCTGAAATAGAAAACATACTAGATGATAAAGAAGTTAATCTAGAGAGCTTTAATGACTATCCTGAAGGTGTAGCAAATAATGCTAAAAGAGGAATAGAGTTAAATGAAAAGATAAAAAACAAGTGTGCAACTGATGTAGGTAAGATCAGAGCAACACAATTAGCACAAAAGAAGAACATTTCAGTAGAGACTATTAAGAGAATGTACAGCTATTTATCTAGAGCTGAAGATCAGTATAGAAAAAACTCAGATGATTCAGAGGCATGTGCTAATATTTCATATTTATTGTGGGGTGGATTAGCTGCTTTAGGTTGGAGTAGAAACAAACTAAGACAATTAGGAGAGTTAGAACTTGAAACAGTAGTGGTTGATGAGAACTTTGCAATAATAGATGACAGGTTAGCATACTCCTCTGTTGAAAAAGCAGAAGAAATGGCTATGAATATAGGATGTGAAGGTCATCATATGCATGAGCTAGATGGTAAAGAGTGGTACATGCCTTGTGAACAGCATGAATTAAAAGCTCCTTGTCAAGCAGGATATGAAATGTATGGCTTTAAAATTAAGAATGGAAAGAGAGTTCCAAATTGTGTACCAATAAACAACTAAGACATGCCAGGAAAACATTATAAAAAGAAAAAGAAGAAAAAGAAGTAATGGCTAAAAACAAGTTCATATCATCTTCAACTTTAATTAAAAAAAAAGTAAGAAGAAAGGGTGTTCATGCTAAAAGTAAGACTTCAAAAAATAGAGGATCAGACAATTATGTCAAACCATATAAACAACAAGGAAGATGAATAAAAAAAGAAAAAATCCTGCTCCATCTTATACAAGTCCTATAAGAACTCAGAGAGGTTGTTTGTGTGATGATGGTACTTATCATCCTGAATGTTGTGATGGTACACTATGGGGACAAGGAGTTGGAAGAACAGAAACTTGAACCAAAAATATAAATTTTTAAATCAATATAATTATATAGTCATGAAAGCAACTGATACAATTAGTAAAATCAAAAACATCTTAGGCATGGAGTTGTCTAAAGAAGTAAAAGAAGTAGAAGTGAAAGCTGAAGAAGTTACACTAGCTACTATGAATCTAGAAAATGGTACTGTTATAGAGGCAGAATCATTTGAAGGTGGTAAGGAAGTCTTTATTGTCACAGAAGATGATAGGGTTCCCATGCCAATTGGAAGTTATACTCTAGAAGATGGAAGATCAGTTGTAGTTAAAGAAGAAGGTCTAATTGACAGTATCTCTGAAGCTACAGAAGAAGTTGAAGAAGAAGTTGAAACATCTAAAGAAGATGTTAAGGCTGAAGATTTAGCTACAGATTATCCATCAAAAGAGGAATTTAATGAGTTAAAATCTATGGTAGAGGATATTAAAACAAATCTATCAGAGGTTTTAGAAACTCAGGAAAAGGAAATTAAAAAGTTACAAACTGAATTATCAGCAGAACCTGCTGCACAGCCTATAACTCACAGTCCTGAAAACAAAGCTAAAGAAGTAGAGTATCAATTTAGCAGTTCAAGAGCAGAAACTTCTCTTGACAGAATAATGAAAAAATTAAGTAAATAAAAATAAAAATAATTTAAAAATAATTTAAAATGAGTAAACCAACAATTACAACAAGTTATGCAGGAAGAGCATCCTCTTCATACATCTCAGCAGCTTTGCTTTCTGGGACAACATTAGAGAATGGTGGTGTAACTGTTATGCCAAATGTGGCACACAAAGAAGTAATCCAAAAGATTGCTGCATCAGGTCTTATCAAAGATTCAACATGTGATTTTGATGATCAAGGAACTGTTGCTGTAACAGAAAGAATATTAACATTGGAAGAATTCCAAGTAAATGTTAAGTTCTGTACTAAGCAATTTGTAAATTCATGGGAAGCATCAGAATTAGGAGTAAGTGCATTTACTAACATGCCATCAAGATTCTCAGACTTCATCATTGCAAACTTTGCAGATCAGATTGCTGCATCAGTTGAAACAAATATTTGGACTGGGGTAACAGGAAATCCAGGAGAGATATCAGGATTTGAAACTCTATGGGCAGCAGATGGTGACATCATAGATGTACCTAACCCAGTTGCAATTACACATACAAATGTAATAGAAAAACTAGGTGATACTGTAGATTTAGTTCCTAATACTGTGTATGGTAAGGATGACTTAAAGATTTATGTATCTAAAGATGTAATGAAAAACTACATCAGATCTTTAGGTGGATATGCATTAGGTCAAGGTGCAAATGGATATGAAAACAAAGGTCAAATGTGGTACAATGGTCAAGCATTAACTTTTGATGGTATTCCATTATTCATGGCATCAGGTATGTCAACAAACACAATGGCTGTAGCACAAACTAGTAACCTTTATATGGGAACAAATGTATTATCAGATTTAAATGAAATCAGAGTAATTGATACATCTGACACATTAGGTGATAGAAATGCAAGATTCATTGCAAGGTTTGCATATGGAATCCAGTATGGTTTAGGAAATGAAATAGTGCTTTATCAGGCATAATTTCAAAATTTTAATTTACTGATAATCAGTATCTTAGACTAATAATCAAGTATAGGGAGGTGTAAAAGCCTCCTAACACTTAAAAAAAATAAAATATAATATGAGTTGTAATTTAACCACAGGTAGAATAGTACCTTGTAGAAATAAATCAGGAGGTTTAAAAAAGGTTTTCTTTGCAGATTTTGAAACATTAGGAGCAATAACTGAATCAGCAGGTTTAATAACTGCATTTGGTGGCACACCTGATTTTTTTGAATATGATTTAAGAGGAACATCTAATTTAGATTCTGTTGTAACAAGTTCAGTTGAAAATGGAACTACTTTCTACACAGAAACATTGACACTACAACTACAATATTATGATAGAGCAACAAGTGAAGAAATTAAGTTATTAGCAGTAGGTAGACCACACATTGTAGTACAAGACAATGATGACAACTTTTTATTAGTTGGTCAGGTTAATGGAGCTGCATTAACAACTGGTAATTTTACAGTTGGTGCAAATATGGGAGATTTTAATGGATTCAATTTAACTTTTGAAGCATTAGAGAAAGCTCCACCATCATTTGTTACAGCTAGTTTAGTAACTGGTGCTGCAAGTACAACACAAATAAGTACTTTTCCTACATCATAATAGTTAAGTGTTTTTTTCTAATTAAGGGAGATCTAATCAGGTCTCCTTTTTTTTTAAAATAAAATCTTACACTTTATAAAAAATAAAACAAAAAGCATTATATAAGTATGATAATCCTAAGTACTGCTACATCAGCTCAGACTTTTCAGTTTATTCCTAGATCTTTTGTCTTATCAGGAAATTTAACTGTAAGAGATGAAGAAACTAACATAGTACAAACAAATCAAGTTCCTTTAGGTAGGTTAGGTGGATTTGCATCTATTAATGTTGCATTAACTTTAGAGGAAGGAAAATTTTATGAAGTAGAATTAACATCATTAGGATCTAACTGGGACACAGTTTTTGAATTTTGGAATAACATTACAATAACTTGGGATGAAGCATTAACTGCAATTGGTGCCACATGGGGAAATGCACAAGAAGAATGGAATTTAGCAACAAATAAATGGGAGGATCCAAGAGAAGCAGTAGAACAAACAATTTACAAGGATAGGATATTCTGTACTGATCAAACAATTTCACAAAGAGCATCAGAATATTATGATCCAATTAAGGGATTATATAAAAAAAGCACATCAAGGGATAATACATATAAGGTATATAATGGATAATTATGAGTAGACAACACAGAAAACCTAAATTTGAAGGAGATATAAGAGTATTAGAGTTAGCAACTTACACTTCTCCAAAAATTATAGAAGATCCTAGAAAGGATTTTGTAATGTATGGTGAGGATAATAACTATTATCAATATCTAATAGACCAGTTTATGGGTTCACCAACTAACCATGCATGTATTAATGGAATATCAGAGATGATATATGGTAGAGGATTAGATGCATTAGACAGCTCATCTAAACCTGACCAGTATGCAGAGATGATTAGCTTAATGAAAAAAGAAGTAATTAAAAAAGTTATATATGATTACTATTTAATGGGTGGTGCAGCTATGCAAATTATCTATGGTAAAGGAAGAAAGAAGATTGTACAAGTAGAACACATACCAGTAGAGACTCTTAGAGCAGAGATAAGCTCTGAAAAAGGTCAAATTGAAGGATATTACTATCATTCTAATTGGAGTGAATACAAGACATCTGATGAGCTTAAAAGAATACCTGCATTTGGTACATCTAAAGAGAATATAGAGATATTATTTATTAAACCATATAAAGCAGGATATTATTATTATAGTCCTCCTGCATATACTGGTGGATTACAGTATGCAGAACTTGAAGCTGAGGTGTCAAACTTTCATATGAATAACATTAAAAATGGATTAAGTCCTTCTATGATCATAAATATGAACAATGGAATACCAAATGAAGAAGAAAGATCAATAATTGAAAGAAAAATAGCAGATAAGTTTACTGGATCAACTAATGCAGGAAGATTTATTCTATCATTTAATGACAATACAGAGTCTCAAGCTAGTATTGAACCAATTCAACTATCTGATGCACACAATCAATATCAGTTTTTAAGTACAGAATCTCAAGAGAAAATTTTAGTAGCTCATAGAGTTGTATCACCAATGCTTTTAGGAATTAAAAATAACACTGGTCTTGGAAACAATGCTGATGAAATGGAAAAAGCATCTGTGCTTATGGATAACATGGTAATCAGACCATTCCAAAACTTAATGATTGATTCATTTGATAAGATATTAGCATTTAATAATATATCATTAAAGCTATATTTCAAAACATTACAGCCTTTAGAGTTTACAGATTTAACAAATGTTACAGACCAGGAGACAAGAGAAGAAGAAACTGGACAAAAGTTAAGTTTAAAGAAAGAGGAAAAGATAACAAGAACAGATAATCATCCAAGTAATGCTGTAGCAGATGAGTTAATAGCTTTAGGAGAGGATGAAGATTTAGAAAACTGGGATTTAATATCTGATGAGCCAGTTAATTATGACTTAGATGACAAGCAAAATGAAATGTTAAAGTTAGCATCTACAGGTTCAGCAAATCCTGATAGCAAAAGTGAACAAGATAAAGGAATGTTTAAAGTAAGATATTCTTATGCACCTTTACAAGCAGGTAAAAGCTCTAGGGAGTTTTGTAGAAAAATGGTAGCAGCTAAAAAAGTTTATAGAAAAGAGGATATTGAGGCAATGTCTAAGAAGAAAGTAAATGAGGGGTGGGGACCAAAAGGAAATTCTGACACTTATTCAATTTGGTTTTACAAAGGTGGTGGATCATGTAAACATTACTGGACAAGAAAAGTATATTTTAGAAAGAGAAATGAACAAGGAGAGTTTTTACCTAGTAGTGGATTAAAAAATGATAGAAATAGCTCTGTAAGTGAAGCAAAAAGAAAAGGAGTTGATATTGAAACTAATGATAAAAAGGTAGCAACAAGACCTAGAGATATGGAAAACAGAGGATTCCTAGAACCTAAAAACTTTACAACACCAAAATAAGATGGCAGCAACAGTATTATTTATAAATAGAAATGATTTAGTACAAAACACTATAATAGATGGTAATGTACAAGCAGATAAGCTAATGCATTTTGTATCTATAGCACAAGAGATACATATACAACATTATTTAGGTACTGATTTGTATAACAAAATAGCCTCTCTGATTAATTTAGATACTATTAATGGTACAATTTATGAGACATTATTAAAAGATTATGTGCAGCCTATGCTTATTCATTATGCTATGGTTGATTATTTACCATTTGCTGCATATCAGATTAAGAATGGTGGAATATTTAAACATGTTTCTGAAAATGCAGAGACAGTTAGTAAGAATGAAGTGGATTATTTAGTTGAAAAAGAAAGAACAATGGCTGAATATTACACTAGAAGGTTTATATCATACATGGATTTTAATCAAACATCATATCCTGAATATACATCTAACACAAATGATGATATATATCCTGATAGAGATGAGCCAACTTTTCAAGGTTGGGTACTATAATTAGATAACAATGAAAATATATAAACCTAAGCAAAAAAACATTATAAAGTTAATGACATATATAAATACAAAATTAAAATTAAGAAAAAATGGCAAGTAGTTTAACAGGAATATCAATAGCATCCAGTTATGATTCATTAATAAAGGTTGGTGATAATGATGGATTGACATCTCAATTACAAGTCCTATCTGATGGATTGGGAACTGAAAGTGGGATCAGTATGAACAATACTGGAGATTTAACAGCAACAGGTACTGTAACAGCAAACAGTTTTGTTGGAGCTTTAAGTGGGAATATAACTGGAAACACAACAGTTTCAGGAACACTTACCTTTGGATCTTTATCAGATGGAGTCATAACAATAGCAGACTTTAAAGATGAAGATGATATGTCATCAGATAGTGCAACAGCTCTAGCAACTCAGCAATCAATTAAAGCATATGTTGATTCTCAGCTAGGTGTCCAGGATTTAGACTTTCAAGGAGATGCAGGTGGTCAACAAGCTATTGACTTAAATACAGAAGTATTCTCAGTAGTAGGAACAGCAAATGAAATTTCTACAGATTCTACTGGTAATGCTTTAACAATATCATTAAATCCTAATATAAGTGGATTAACAAGTGTAGCAGCAACTACATTTACTGGTGCATTAACTGGTAATGCTACCACAGCTTCAACATTGGCTACAAGTAGAAATATTGCAGGTGTAGCTTTTGATGGAAGTGCAGATATTTCATTAACAACAGACAATATTACTGAGGCAGCTAACCTTTATTACACACAAGCAAGGTTTGACTCAGCATTTACAGCTAAATCTACAACAGATTTATCAGAAGGAACCAATTTATATTACACAGATGCTAGAACAGATGCAAGAGTAAACTTACAAACTGGAGCAAATCTAGATTTATCAAGTAAATCAACATCAGATCTGAGTGAAGGTACAAACCTTTATTTTACAGATGAAAGAACTGATGACAGAGTAGCTAGTTTAGTAGTAGCATCAACTGGATTGTCAAAAGTATATGATGACACAGCAGGGACTTTAACTCTTACTAACACAGCACCTGATCAAACAGTTGTATTAACTGATGGTACTGGTATAACTACAAGTGGAACTTATCCAAATTTCACAATAACAAATTCAGCTCCTGACCAAACTGTATCTATTACTGGTTCTAATGGATTGACTAATGGAGGCACATATCCAAACCTAACAATAGCAGGTGATGATGCAACAACAAGTGCAAAAGGTGTGGCTAGTTTCTCATCTAATCACTTTGATGTAGCAAGTGGAGCTGTTAGCTTACAGGCAGATTCAATAGATGATACCTTAATTGACTTTGGTACTGGTGCAAATCAAGTTAGCACTACAAGTTTACCTGAAGGATCTAATCTTTATTTCACAAATGAAAGGGTGGATGACCAGGTTGGAAATAACTTAATAGTTGGTGGAAGTGGAATAAGTGCTGTTTATGATGATACAGCAGGTACACTAACAATAAATTCAACTGCAAGTGGAATTGGGTTATCTGACTTTTCAGCAGCAACATCAGGAATAGGAAGTTTAGTATATGATAACACTAATGGTGTATTTACTTATACTGGACCAACTAAATCAGAAATTGATGGTTTAAATATAGCAGCTGCAACACTTTCTACTCCAAGAAATATATCAGGAGTTGCATTTGATGGTTCAGCTAACATAACACTAAACACAGCAGATATAACAGAGAATACCAACTTGTATTATACTGATGCTAGAGTTCAAGCAGTTTCAATAAATGCAGTATCAGAAGATACATCACCTGTATTAGGAGGTAATTTAGCAGGAGGTTCTTACAACATTACAACAACTGGTAAAATTTACTATGCTAACATGTTCTCTACAGTTGGTGATTTACCAAGTGCATCAAGTTATCATGGAATGTTTGCTCATGTACATGCTACTGGAAAAGGATATTTTGCACACAATGGAAACTGGATAACACTAATTGATGAAACAAGTTCTACAACTGATGATTTAACTGAAGGAAGTACAAATCTTTACTACACAACAGCAAGGGGTAACACAGACTTTGATACTAGATTTGCAACTAAAGACACAGATGACCTAACACAAGGGACTACAAATCTTTATTATGCTACATCATTGTTTAATACAGATTTTGGAACTAAAACAACATCAGACTTAACAGAAGGAACTAACCTTTATTATACTGATGCAAGATTTGACACTAGACTTGCAGCTAAAACAACAGATAATTTAACAGAAGGCTCTACTAATCTATATAACCAAACACATACTGGAGATGTAACTGGTGCAGTAGCTTTAACTATTGCAAATGATGCAGTTACTACAGCTAAAATATTAGATGCTAATGTTACAACAGCAAAACTTGCAGATGATTCTGTGACTGCTG
>Ga0209425_10002247_pt1 | contig 21684 bp, 18 predicted proteins | sample COG_05_FD_184749 | JGI IMG/M metagenome (GOLD analysis project Ga0209425, IMG submission 184749) | Pelagic Microbial community sample from North Sea - COGITO 998_met_05 (SPAdes) (version 2) | ecosystem: Environmental > Aquatic > Marine > Neritic zone/Coastal water | place: Helgoland, sampling...
TCTAGAGCGTCTAGAAAAAGCTCGTCAAAAACTTTATTAATCAATAAGGTTTTACTATGTCCCGTGTTCAAGTATTCTTGACACGGGACTTTTTTTTAAAATTTAGAATCTTAAGTAGGTATGTATTCTTACTGGAAAAATAATCAACTCAAGATAGCGCCATGGATTTTTTTGGCTCCTGGCATATTTATGTTTTCTCTTTATGTTATTTTTCCTATCTTTCAATCGATTAATTTAAGTTTTTATCAGTGGGATGGTTTAGGTGCAAAAACCTACATCGGTGCTGAAAACTATATCGAACTTTTGGACGATGAGTACTTCATTGTTTCATTAAAAAATAATGTTATCTGGCTTGTTTTGTATCTCTTAGCAGTTCCAGCAGGACTATTTGCAGCACTATTTCTTAATCAAACAGTCAGAGGGATTCGGATTTATAAGTCTATATTTTTCTTTCCTTTTGTTATATCTCAAGTTGTAGTTGGCCTGGTTTTCAGTTGGTTTTATGATCCTTCTAATGGGCTACTCAACATCATTTTAGAGTTTTTTGGTTTTGATACAATTGCCATTCTTGCTGAGGAAGATTATGTCACTTATGGCATTATTGCTGCAGGCTTATGGCCTCAAACGGCTTACTGCATGATTCTATATTTAACTGGATTAAACTCAGTCGATCCAGAGCAAATTGAAGCAGGTCGAATCGACAATGCAAGAGGTTGGAGAATGTTATGGTATGTGATCTTGCCTCAACTCAAGCCTGCAACTTTCATTGCAGTCGTTGTAACTATTATTGGCGCTTTGAGATCCTTTGATCTCATTGACATTATGACTGGGGGTGGTCCTTGGGGATCTAGTCGCGTGCTCGCCTATTATATGTACGAAAAAGCATTCTCAGAATATGGTTTCCGGATGGGCTATGGTGCAGCTATTGCAGTTGTCCTATTATTAATAATGATGGTTTATATTGCAACAATTCTGTATAGACTTTATCAAGATGAGAAAGGTAGCTAATTATGTTTCCTACGCCAATTGAAAGAACTAAACCGTCGACCCAGCTCCTTTATAAGATAGCGCTCCCCATTTCAATTATTATTTGGTTGCTTCCACTCCTTGCGGTGGCTTTAACCTCAATTCGTTCTGGAGCAGATATCAATTCTGGAAACTACTGGGGAATGCCAACTTCAATTAACTTCATGGAGAACTATACGGCAGTTTTTACGGACTCTCCGCTTGGTTATTACATACTCAATAGCTTCAAGATTACTATTCCTACGGTGATTGGTGCCATTGTGTTGTCAAGTCTTACCGGCTTTGCTTTAGGAGTTTATCGATTCAAGCTGAACCTGTTTGTTTTTTTTATGTTTGTCGCAGGAAACTTTATTCCCTTCCAGATACTTATGGTTCCAGTAAGAGACCTTTCACTTTCTCTTGGCTTATACAACTCTGTCTGGGGATTGGTAGTTTTTCATATTGCTTTTCAAACTGGCTTCTGTACCTTTTTTATGCGAAACTTTATAAGGGCATTGCCTTATGAGCTTATTGAGGCTGCTCGAGTTGAAGGCGTTTCAGAATTTAAGATTTTCTGGTACATTGTGGTTCCTTTAATGCGCCCAGCAATGGCTGCTCTATCGGTATTAATTTTTACTTTCATTTGGAATGATTATTTTTGGGCTATTGTCTTGACTCAAGGTGCCGATGCTATGCCAGTGACTGCAGGATTAAATTCACTTAATGGGCAATGGGTTTATAACCAGCATTTAGTTTCAGCCGGTTCAATCATTGCTGCGCTTCCTCCAGTTTTGATGTTTTTCCTAATGCAAAAACACTTTATTGCTGGTTTAACTCTGGGTGCTGTCAAATGATAAAACAATGGCGCCTTGATACTAATAATCAATCATTGGTGTTGTCATCTTCAGGCAATCGATTGCCCTGTGTTATATATTGGGGCAAGAGTTTGCCAAGCCATGAAAGCCCAGATGAAATGATTGAGGCGTCAAAAAAAGACTGGGGAGACAACCTCATAGATTTAGTCCCTGAGCTATCAATTTTGCCAGAACAGTCAGCTAACTTTTCCGGACAGTTAGGATCTAAGATGAGGGATATTAATGGTCAGTTACTCTCATCTAGTTTTGTTTTTCATTCTGACAAGGTCAGCGCTAACTCCCTAACTTTAATCTATAAGGACAAAGAACTAGGATTAACGTATACGGCTAAGATTGACTCAATGGAAGAGCATGATGTATTTGCCTTAGAGGCCAAGATTGAAAGTAAGAATCCAATCATTATGGAGTGGCTATCTGCACCCGTTATAGAGGCTTCACAAAATAGCAATGAGATCGTAGGCTATGGTGGTCACTGGGGCGGCGAATTTAGAAGACAGACAACGCCATGGGTCACAGGAACACACTTAAGAGAGTCAAGGGTAGGAACCACAAGCCACGCTCATTTTCCAGGGCTATTGATTCCTGCTTCTGGAAGCTCTGAAAATTCAGGCTCCTGTTATGGTTTTCACTATGGCTGGTCTGGTGGTCATCGCATGGTTGCAGAGCAGCTCCAAGATGGACGAAAGCAAATCCAATTTGGGCACACAGAGAATAGTGAATTAAGTCCTGGCAAAAGCTTTGAAACTGCAAAACTTTATATTACTCATTCGGGAGATGGAGCAGGTGGTGTAGGTCGAACATTCAGAGCCTTTGTATCCAACTTTCTTGTTGATCTTCCAAAAGATTCTATTAGGCCTGTTCACTATAACTGTTGGGAGGCGGTTTATTTTGATCATAACATTGAAGAACTCAAAGAGATAGCTACCATAGCTGCTGAAATTGGTGCTGAAAGGTTTGTTCTAGATGATGGATGGTTCAAGGGAAGAAATACTGCCAAAACAAGTCTAGGAGACTGGTCTGTTGATGACCAAAAATATCCAGAAGGTATGCATCCATTAGTGAAGCATATTCATACCACGGGTATGACATTTGGCCTATGGTTTGAGCCTGAGATGGTAAGTCCAGATAGTGATTTATTTCGCTCTCATCCAGAGTGGATCATGGGAGAAGAAAGTCAAGCTCTAGGAAGAGGGCAGTATGTTTTAGATATTTCTATCAAAGAAGTACAGGAATATCTTTTTGAAAGCATCGACTCGATATTAAATGAGTATCCAATTGAATATGTCAAATGGGATCATAATAGAGTTCTGCCTTATCCAGATGCATCACAAACGAGAGCTCTATATAGTCTTTTGGGTAGGTTAAGAGAAGCTCATCCAGGCCTAGAAATTGAATCCTGCTCTTCGGGCGGTGGAAGGATTGATTATGGGATATTAGAGCATACTCAAAGAGTCTGGTTATCCGATAGTAATGATGCTTTAGAAAGATTACGCATTCAGCATGAGGCTCTTATTTGGTTACCGCTGTCCGTAACCGGAAGCCATGTGGGTCCAAAAGTTTGCCATACATCTGGGCGAGAGTTGTCAATGTCCTTCAGAGCATGGGTAGCAGCTCAAAGACATATGGGTTTTGAGATGGATCCAAGAGAATTGTCTGCTAAAGATAAACAACTTCTTAAATCTGTAACATTATGGTGGAAGCAGAATCGAGAATGGATGATGAGTGCAAATATTCTCAGGTTGCCTTGCATAGATAAAAGTGTTATTGCCGAAATACAAGTAAATTCTAAGGGTGATCATTTTGTCGTTTTTGCAGGCCAAAATGCTGCCTCAGAACTTAGTTCATCTGCACCATTAGTGCTAGCTGGGCTTGACTCTAAGTCGATGTATAATATTTCTCTTCTCAACACAAAAGAAATCAAATCATTAGGTAAGTCAGAGGAAGGCTTATTGACTAAAAAATTAATGTTAAGTGGACAATTTCTAATGACTCAAGGCCTTCAATTACCTAAAGTTTTTCCAGCAAATATGATGGTTATAGAGGGAGACAAGGCAGCATGAGTAAATCAAATAACCGGCGCTCTTCAAACTGGTACGGAAAAATGGATAAAGATGGCTTCATTCATCGAAGCTGGATGAAAAGCCAAGGGCTTCCAGACCATGTATTTGATGGACGACCAATTATTGGTATTTGTAATACTTGGTCAGAGCTTACTCCATGTAATGCAGGCTTGAAGCATCTTGCTGAGGGAGTCAAGAGGGGTGTTTGGGAGGCTGGAGGAGTACCACTTGAGTTTCCTGTAATGTCTCTAGGCGAAACTCAAATGAAGCCAACAGCAATGCTTTTTCGAAACCTTTTGTCAATGGATGTTGAGGAGAGTATTCGGGCTTATGGAATGGATGGAGTTGTTCTTTTGGGCGGCTGTGACAAAACGACCCCAGGCCAGCTTATGGGTGCAGCTAGTGTTGATTTACCAACTATTGTCGTCTCCGCAGGCCCAATGCTTAATGGAAAATATAAAGGCCAAGACATAGGCTCTGGAACAGATGTCTGGCGATTCTCAGAAGAGGTTAGGGCTGGAGATATGACTCTAAAAGAGTTCATGGCAGCTGAAACTGGTATGAGCCGATCCTCGGGTGTTTGCATGACTATGGGGACGGCTTCAACTATGGCAAGTCTGGTAGAGGGGATGGGGCTCAGTTTACCAACAAATGCAACTCTGCCTGCAGTCGACGCAAGACGAATGACCCTTGCTCATTTGTCAGGAAAAAGAATTGTAGAAATGGTTGAGGAAGAGCTCAATTTATCCAAAGTCATTACTAAAGAAAGTTTTCAGAATGCGATCACCCTTAACAGTGCAATTGGTGGCTCGACAAATTCAGTTATTCACTTGCTAGCCTTAGCCGGAAGATCAGAAATTGATCTGAATCTCGAGGACTTTGATAAAGCTGGAGACATTCCATTGCTGGTCAACTGTATGCCTTCTGGAGAGTTCTTGATGGAGGATTTTTGTTATGCCGGCGGAATTCCTGCTGTTTTGGATCAAATTAAGGGCTTCATCAAGCCAGCAAACACAATATTAAACAAAGATATATCTCATTACTTCAATGAGGCAGAGATTCTGAATGAAGATGTCATTAGGACTATAGATAAACCGCTTAAGCCCTCTGCTGGATTGAAAGTGCTCAGGGGTAATCTTGCACCGAATGGAGCTATTATTAAACCTGCTGCAGCTTCCGATGATCTATTAAATCATGAGGGAGTTGCTTATGTTTTTGAAGATATTGAGGATTTAAAAGAAAATATTGACAAACCTGACTTGCCAGTTACCAAAGATACCATTCTTGTTTTAAAAGGATGCGGACCCAAGGGCTACCCAGGAATGCCAGAGGTTGGCAATATGCCAATACCCAAAGTGCTCGTTGAGCAAGGCGTAAGAGATATGATTCGTATTTCTGATGCAAGGATGTCAGGAACAGCATTTGGAACTATAGTTCTGCATGTTGCTCCAGAGGCCAACGTTGGTGGTCCAATCTCGATTGTTGAGACTGGTGATCGAATTCGAGTTGACGCCCATAATGGAGTGCTAGAGCTTTTAGTTTCTGACTCGGAAATTAAGGAACGCCTCAAATCTAAAAAACAGCCAGAAATGAACTATTCGCGGGGATACGCAAAGCTCTATATTGAAACGGTGTTGCAGGCTGATAAAGGTGCAGACTTAGACTTTTTGGTGGGTAAAGATACTCGCCTTCCTAACCGAGAATCACACTAATGAATAATTACGCAACTTTTAAAGACCTCAAGGATACTTCTGTATTTATTACGGGTGGAGGTTCTGGTATTGGAGCCTCAATTACCGAAGGTTTTTTGTCGCAGGGCGCAAAAGTGACTTTCGTTCAGAGGTCGGATTGCGATGACTTTTTAGATCACGTCTCTTCAAAATACAAACATAAGCCATTATTTATTAAATGTGATATTACAAATACAGATGATTTGAAGTCTGCAATCTCAGAATCCATCAAGGTGAATGGCGAAATCACTGTGCTCATTAATAATGCAGCGAACGACTCAAGGCATACCCTTGATAAATTAACCCCAGAAGAGTGGGACCAAGCTATTAATATAAATCTAAAGCCTCATTTCTTTACCGCTCAAGCCGTAGCGCCTTCTATGAGAGAGCACGGCGGCGGAAGTATTATTAACTTATCATCAGCATCCTACCTGATGGGTAATGCTGGTTATCCCGCCTATGTCGCCTCAAAGGCAGGTATTACTGGTCTAACTCGAGCCTTAGCCCGTGAACTTGGAGGTGATGGTATTAGGGTTAATACATTGGTTCCTGGTTGGGTTTTAACAGACAGGCAACTCAAGCTTTGGGCTAATGACAAAGATCTTGCTAGTCATATGAAAAAACAGTCTTTAAAGGAGCATTTAATGCCGAATGATTTAATCGACTCAACTCTTTTTTTAGCATCAAAAGCATCACGAATGGTGACCGGTCAGGCGCTTGTGGTCGATGGCGGCGTTGTAGTTACAGGGTAATAGGGTGATGAACGATATTAAAGCTAAATGGATTGCTGCTGACTGGGGTACAACCCATATGCGTGCTTGGGCTATTGGAGAAGAGGAAAACGTGCTAGCGTTTAGAGAGTCAAACGAAGGCATGAAGGATCTCCAACAAAATGAATTTGAACCCGTTTTATTGAGACTTATTGAGAGCTGGCTAGATGACACTAAAGTCACCACAGTCATGGCTTGTGGAATGGTTGGAGCTAAGCAAGGTTGGGTTGAAACTCCCTACTTGAAAACACCCTGTGTACCTATAGATAACAACCAACTGACAACGGCAAACACGCATGACAAAAGAATCATCGTGCATCTTGTCCCTGGTGTCATGCAAAATCATCCTGCAGATATTATGAGGGGTGAAGAAACCCAAATTTCAGGATTCATTAATAAAAACAAAGGCTTCAAAGGAGTAGTATGTCTCCCAGGAACCCACGCAAAATGGGTCAATATTCAAGAGGGACAGATAAGCAGTTTTAAAACTTTTATGACGGGTGAGCTCTTTGGTGTTATCTCGAACCATACCCTGATAAGACATTCAACTTCAATTAAAGGATGGAACCAAGAGAGCTTTGAAGAGGGCATTCATGAGGGATTCAATAATCCAGGCTTAATTGCATCAAATCTTTTTTCATTGCGTGCTGAGTCTATTGTTAATAACATGGATCGAGATCAGGCAAGATCAACTCTATCAGGCCTTCTTTTAGGCTTAGAGCTTAATGGGGCTCAAAGTTACTGGAAAGACAACAATGTCACTCTTATTGGGTCAGAGCTCTTGTCTAATAATTACCATCAAGGATTGAAGGTTCTTGGTGGCCAGAGTCAATTGTTCAGTCTTGAAACCGCCACTTTGTCTGGGCTAAGTTCTGCCTATACAAATCTTGTTTCTGATTGAGGCTTTATGACTAGAAATATAATTGCTATTTTGAGAGGAGTAAAGCCAAGTGAGGTGCTTGAAATATCTCGCACTATTGCAGAAAATGGAATCACTCAAATAGAGGTCCCAATGAACTCCCCAGATGTTTTTGATAGTATTCAATTACTTCATGATGAGATGAAAGATTTCATCTCTGTAGGTGCTGGAACTGTCACTAATACTAAACAGGTTAAGATCCTTGAGGAGATTGGCATTGACTTTATTGTGTCCCCAAATTTCGATTCGAAAGTTGTAGAGGCAACTAAGCAAGCTAATATGTTAAGCTTTCCTGGAGTCATTACCCCAACAGAGTGCTTTTCAGCTTTAAATTGCGGTGCTGATGGATTAAAGTTCTTTCCGGCAAGTCTTTTGGGTGAGTCTAATTTGGCCGCCTTAAGGGCTGTTTTGCCACAAAACATTCCTCTATATATGGTTGGTGGTGTTGGCCCAGAAAACTTTTCATCATGGCTAAGCTCTGGTGCAACCGGTTTTGGAATAGGTTCTGGTATCTACAAAGCTGGAGATAGTTCTCAGAGTGTGGCCAGTAAATCAAAGCTTATTGTTCAATCTTATGATGAAGCCCATAAATGATTAAAGAATGTTTGCCGGCAGATTCTTGTGATTTAGGGGAGGGGCCTCTATGGCACCCAAAACTTGAGGCATTATTTTGGTTCGACATTAATGCCTTTAAGATGTATTGCTGGAAGGACAGCGAACTGAAGGCTTGGAATTTTTCTGAACCAGTATCTGCCGCTGGTTGGATAGATACAGAAAACCTAATCGTAGCCAGTGCTTCATCACTCATAAAACTATCGCTCACATCAGATAAAAGGACAGTTTTAGTTGATTTAGAGGCTGATTTGCCGCATACACGTTCAAATGATGGAAGAGCTGATCCTTGGGGCGGCTTCTGGATTGGAACAATGGGACTTAATGCGGAAAAAGAAGCAGGTTCAATTTATCGTTTTTATAAGGGTAAGTTAGAACAGCTGCATCAAGAGCTAACGATTCCAAATAGTATCTGCTTTTCACCTGATAAAAAATTTGTTTATTTTGCAGACACAAGACAAGAGAAAATTTGGAGACAGGATTTAGATCAGAAAAATGGTTGGCCAATCAATGAACCTATTATATTTATTGATTTGAAGGCGCAGGGCCTTCATCCAGATGGGTCAGTTTGCGACAGTGAGGGTTTTCTATGGAATGCTCAATATGGTGCATCTAGAATAGCTAGATATAGTCCGGAAGGATGGTTAGACAGGGTGGAGAACTTTCCTGCATCACAGGTGACTTGCCCAGCATTTGGAGGTAAATCATTTGATACTATTTTTGTAACGACTGCTAGCCAAACTTTGAGTGATGAGGATTTGAAAGCACAGCCTTTGGCTGGTAAAGTGTTTCATTTTGAAGCTGACGCAGTCGGTTTGGCTGAGTATCAAGTTGAATTGTGAGATTACTATGACTCCAAAACTAGGAAGCTGTTATTACCCCGAACACTGGTCTGAAGAGCAGTGGCAGAAAGATGCTGATGACATGATTAACTCTGGCTTGGCATGGGTAAGAATTGGAGAATTTGCTTGGAGTCGAATTGAGCCTGAAGAGGGTGTTTATAACTTCGAATGGCTTGATCGCGCAATTTCTATTTTGGGTTCTGCTGGATTAAATATAGTAATGAGCACGCCTACCGCAACACCGCCCCGATGGGTCATTGATAAATGGCCAGATATGCTTATCGTTGATGCTGATGGTAGAGTTCGTCAATCTGGATCGAGAAGGCACTATTGCTTTTCACATGAAGGATACCTCGAGGAAGCAATAAGAATTTCAGAAATCGTTGCAAAACGATATGGGGACAATCAATTCATAAAAGCATGGCAGTTGGATAACGAATATGGCTGTCATGACACCACACTATCTTATAGTCGATCTGCTCTTAAAGCCTTTAGAAGATGGACTTTGAAAAAGTATAAAACGATTGAGCAGCTCAATGAATCCTGGAAAAATGTATTTTGGTCGATGGAATACAATGATTTTGAACAAATCCAGCTACCTAATCTAACCGTAACTGATCCAAATCCAATACATTCTCTTGACTTCAAACGGTTCAGCTCTGATCAAGTTATTAAGTTCAATCGAAGCCAATCGCTAGTCCTGAGGAAATATACTCAAGCGCCATTAATTCATAACTATATGGGTCGAATTACTGACTTTGATCATTATGAGGTTGGCAAGGATTTAGATATAGCGAGCTGGGACAGTTATCCTCTGGGATTTTTGGAGGATCGATCGAATCAAAGTGATAGTTTTAAAAGTAAATTTATGCGCTTTGGAGATCCAGATTTTCAGTCATTTCATCATGATCTTTACCGTTCGGTTGGAAATGGACGCTGGTGGGTAATGGAGCAGCAGCCCGGCCCAGTCAATTGGGCACCTTATAACCCAGAGCCTGCAAATGGAGCTGTAAGATTGTGGACTTGGGAGGCAATCGCCCATGGTGCTGAAGTTGTCAGTTATTTTAGATGGAGGCAGGCACCGTTTGCCCAAGAACAAATGCATGCAGGACTAAATAGGCCAGATGGAGTTAAGGCCCCAGGACTTAGTGAAGCATCTCAGGTCTTTTCAGAATTAAAAGAGTTTGATAGTATCGATCAAGTTCAATCAAAAGTAGCACTCATTTTTGACTATGAGAGCTGCTGGGCATGGGAAGTCATGCCTCAAGGAAAAGACTTTACGTATTTTGAGTTGGTTTATGACTACTACAGAGCTCTCAGATCGTTAGGTTTATCCATCGACATAATACCTCCCAATGAAATTGATTTGAGTGGCTATAAAGTTGTATTATTGCCAGGCTTAATGCATATTGGAGATCAGCTTGAGAGCGCTATTAAAGAATTTGATGGGGTTATCATTTCAGGCCCCAGAACTGGCTCAAAGACTTTAGATATGTCGATTCCAAAAAATCTTCCACCAGTGGTTCCAGGCATTAAAGGAACCGTTGCCCGCGTCGAAACACTTAGGCCTAAGGCAGAGATTCCCATCAAAGATCATGGCTATTTTAAAAAGTGGATGGAGACCTTAGTTGATTCTGATAATGTGATTAAGTTCTGTGATGATGGCAGGCCAGCAATTATTGGAAATGAAAAAAACCTTTATATCGCTGGTTGGGCCGATCAAGATACGTTAAGAACTATTTTTACTGATATATGTGCTGATCAAGAGATCAGTATTACTCATCTGAATGATTGTGTCAGGATTAGAGAGACCTCAACTCATCGCTTTTGGTTTAATTTTAGCGAGGAGGAGTCAACGGTAGGTTCAATCAAAATCCCAGCTTCAGGAGTTTTTTGGGAAGCAATCTAGCTTATTTAACTCTAAGCTCTGTTTTAGGGTCAAAAAATAAAGCTTTTGAGGCTTTAGCTTTAATGCCTACTAAAGCTCCAGTTGATGGCAATTTCTCTTCTCTCGACTCAACAACAATTCGTTCTCCATTTGCAGTCTTAAGGTAAACGTAGGATATATCTCCCAAGGCCTCAGTAAATTCAACCTCTAGATCGCCTGACTCAACAAGACTTAAGTGCTGAGGTCTGAGTCCAATGAGTAGTTCTGAGTGAGAAGAAGCAATAGATTGATCAATCTCAAGTTTGATAGTTTTTAGGCTAGGTATCGAAAGCTTAGAGCCATTAATATCACCCCTAATAAAATTGATGGTCGGTGAGCCAATAAATCCTGCTACAAAAACATTTTCTGGGTCATCATAGAGTGACAATGGTGTTCCAACTTGTTGAATTAACCCATCCTTTAGAACGACAATTTTATCTGCTAAGGTCATTGCCTCGACTTGATCATGAGTCACATAAATAATTGTGGTTCCCAGTTCACGGTGAAGGCGAGAAATCTCCACCCTCATCTCAACTCTGAGCTCTGCATCAAGATTAGATAAAGGCTCATCAAATAGAAAAACCTCTGGACCTCTAACAATCGATCTTCCAATTGCTACTCTCTGTCTTTGGCCTCCAGAAAGAGTCTTTGGTTTTCTGTCCAGATACTCTTCTAAATGCAGGATTTCAGCGGCTTCATTAACTTTTTTATCAATTTCATTTGAAGGAACTTTTGACATTTTGAGTCCAAAGCCCATGTTCTCTCTCACAGTCATATGTGGGTATAGCGCATAGGACTGAAACACCATTGCAATTCCCCTGTCAGCAGGATGCATAGTAGTTACATCTCTATCACCAATATGAATTTGTCCTCTGGTAACCTCTTCTAGTCCAGATATCATTCTTAGTAAAGTCGACTTTCCACATCCCGATGGCCCAACAAAGACACAAAACTCTCCATCTTGAATCTCTAGGTCAATACCGTGAATGACCTCTAAATCATCATATTTTTTAGTCGCATTGGATATATTTAAGGATGCCATAACAAGTAATATTTAATTAGTAATTTTTTTCTGGAAAGCTCCAAGCCCCTGCTTCTTTTCCAATCAAGTGTGAAGTTTCGAGTAATTCAGGCTTAAATTTTTCAAGACTTTTTAGGCTATGAATGTCAACAGAGCTTGTAATAGAAAGACCACCAATCACCTTACCATTTGTTGAAAGAATAGGGGAAGAGATACAAATAATTTTTTCCTCATGCTCCTGTCGATCGAATGAAATTCCTTCTTTTTTTATGGTGGCGAGCTCTTTCTTTAATGCTTTTGCAGAAGTAATTGTGTGCTCAGTATATTTATGAAATGCTTGTTTAGATATGACCTTATTTAATTCTGATTCATCTAAGAAAGCCATCATTGCTTTACCGACTCCTGTGCAGTATGCTGGCCCAACTTTACCAGCTTGAGAATACATCTCTATGGGAGAGGCTGGATTTCGTTTATCAACATATAAGACCTGTCCATTATCGAGCTCTGCCAAGTGGACAGTTTCTCCAACTTTTGCAGACAAATCGTCAATAAAGGGAACTGCTACTGGGGCTAATGAGCTTTGAAGCCATGCGGAATGAGCCATCCTAACAAGCTTAAGTCCAAGCTTATAGGTTTGCTCTTCTTCATTGTAGCTGAGCATATCTTGATTTAGCAATGTCTGAAGAAGTCTGTAAAGGGTAGCCTTAGGATACTTACTAGTTTTAAGTAGACTTGAGAATCTTACTGGAGAGCCAATCTCTGCAACTTCACTGAGCACATCTAGCGCCTTTCCTACAGTACCATCTCCTCTTTTTTCATTTGGCATAACTTATTGGATCATATGTTTTAGTTAGAATGACTCTATATAATCAGACTTTTAAGCCTATTTTTAAATAAATTTTAACAGATAATGTATACTACATTTTATTAAGTTTTCAATAGTAGAACATAGTCTCATTATTTGGAAAATCCTTTTGAAGACTTAAATATTACTCAAATCAAAAAAGTAAAAAAATGTCAGAAATTACAAAATATATATTATCAATTGATCAAGGAACAACCTCATCTAGAGGCGTTATATTTGATGAAAACTATGAAATTGTTTCAATAGGGCAAAGAGAGTTTACGCAATTTTTTCCTGATTCTGGATGGGTTGAGCATGACCCTGAGGAAATTTGGACTTCAACACTTGAGAGCTGTAAGAGCGCAATAAAAGAATCGAAAATTGAGCCAAATCAAATAGAAGCAATAGGCATCACCAATCAAAGAGAGACAACAGTTGTATGGGACAAGGAGACTGGTAAGTCAATTTATAATGCCATTGTTTGGCAAGATCGAAGAACTTCTGATCAGTGTCAAAGTTTAAAAGATCTTGGTCACGAGAATCTGGTGACCCAAAAAACAGGTCTTCTTCTTGATCCTTATTTTTGTGCTACTAAAATTGCCTGGATTCTCGATAATGTTGAGGGTGCTCGTGAAAAAGCTAACGAAGGCCAACTTCTTTTTGGAACAATTGATAGTTTTCTTATGTGGCGATTAAGCAATAAGAAAGTTCACTCAACTGACGCCACTAATGCTTGTCGTACCCTTTTATATAATATTCATGTTGGCTGCTGGGATCAAGAGTTGCTGGACCTGTTCAATGTTCCTGCATCAATGCTTCCTGCCGTTTATGATAATGCTGCTGACTTTGGGAAAGTTGATGAATCTATCTTTGGCTTAGAAATACCAATCGCAGCATCAATTGGTGATCAGCCTTCTGCTCTTGTTGGTCAGGCATGTTTTCAACCGGGTATGGTGAAGTCTACTTATGGTACCGGCTGTTTTGTTTTAATCAATACTGGCTTTAAGCCAGTGAAATCTAATAATAAATTACTAACCACCCTGGCTTTCCAAGTGAGTGGTAAAACTTGTTATGCTCTTGAAGGGTCAATTTTTATTGCTGGAGCTGCAGTTCAATGGCTGCGCGATGGTCTAAAATTCATTGATTCAGCTGAGCAATCTGAAACACTTGCAATGCAGGCTGATGAGTCTCAACACGTTTATCTTGTTCCTGCGTTTGTAGGATTAGGTGCTCCGTATTGGGATCCAGATTGTCGGGGTGCGCTTTTTGGAATGACGCGCAATACAGGTCCAGCTGAAATCACTAAGGCTACACTTGAGTCCGTCTGCTATCAAACCTCTGATCTATTAAATGCAATTTCAAAAGACTTGGGCGAAAGTAAGCTCAGTGCCATTAGAGTGGATGGAGGAATGGCGGCTTCAAACTGGACAATGCAGATGCTTTCTGATCTAGTTGAACTTCCAGTTGACAGGCCAAAGAATCTTGAAACGACTGCATTAGGGGCGGCATATTTAGCTGGTATGCAGGTTGGTTTTTATCCATCGATGGATGAATTTTCTGAGACTTGGCAGTCAGAGAGTCAATTTAATTCAAAGATGACTGGTGACCAAAGACAAAGGAAGCTCTCTGGATGGAAAGATGCCGTTAAGAGAACGCTCTCTGATGGCTAGCCCCGAAGAAAGTTAATTGTCTTTTCTGCAATGAATTGACTGACCCTGACGTTAGACTCGGTTGTCACTCCAGAATTATGAGGAGTTAGAATGCAGTTCATCGAATTGGAGATGTGTTTGTAAAAATCCTCTTCAACAGGTTCAGAGCTATATACATCAAGAGCAAAGCCACTGATGATTTTTTCACTGTAAGCCCGAAGAAGGTCTTTCTCATTGACAATTGAACCCCTAGAAGAATTAATAATAATAGGGTTTTGTTTCATTAAATTAAATGAACGAGCATTGATTAAATCTCTTGTTTGATCAGTTAGGGGAAGGTGAATGGAAATGACATCAGAGAGATCAAAGAGATCCTCTTGTTTGACGAGTGATACGTTGTGTTTAGAAGCCTCAGATTCTTTAACAAAAGGGTCATAGGCAATTACCTTTGCACCAAATACTTGAGCTAACCGTGATACCTTTTTTCCAATTACGCCAAAACCAAGAAGCCCAAGGGTTTTTCCACCCAGCTCTCTTGAGTCTATAGAAGTTCTTGGCCATTGACCAGAGGATGTTCCATGATGCGCAATGGCTATATTTTTAAGCAAAGACAGCGAACAAGTGATTACATATTCAGCAACTGAGTCAGCATTCATTCCTGTTGCGGGCTGAACGAAAATACCATTATTTGAGCAATAATCCGTATCAATATTATCTAATCCAACACCCAGCCTTCCAACAAAAGTTAATTGATCAGCCTTTGAAAGTAGGTCTTCAGTGAGCTGAGTTTTATTTCGAACTATCACCGCATCAGTATTCACTATTAAAGAGCTGAGTTTGGCTTGATTTTCATGAAGACTAGTGTCATAAGTTACATCAAAATTTTCAGACATTTTGTCAACACTATCTTGCTCCATGAATTCTGTTATCAATACTTTTTTCATTATTTATATTTGTTTAGAGGGTTTAATTTGATCAGAAAATTCTAAAACTTCTTCATAGCTGGGCAAAGTGCTGATTCCACCTGTGCGAGTGCACTTCAGTGATGCAGTAGCAGTTGCCAGTTCGATCGCTTCTTGGGTAGTTTTGGTTTCAATAAATTTAGCAAAAGCGCCATGAAAGACATCTCCAGCTCCATTAGTTTCTTTGACCTTAATTTGGGGAGAGCTACAATGAAAAACATTCCCATTCTCTATCCAGTAAACGCCCTTAGACCCAAGAGTAACCGCATAAAATTTTTGGTTTTTTTGATAAAGACTACGCAAAGCATCAATAATTGGCATATTGTTTGTGAATCGATTCAATCCGATTTCCGAAAAGACAGGGTGTGACGCTGAATTGACTACTTCATTAACTAGATTACTGTTACTAAAATTATCAAGATCTACTACACAATTAATCTGATGTTTTCTTGACTGAATGGCAACAAAATGAGCCGCCTCAATCCAGTTCGTATCTACAAGATAAGATTGGGTGCTTAAAAATTCAAATGCCGGCATTTTTTTTTCATTACTGAGCTTTTTTTCGTTATATACCGCTAGCATCCTCTCGCCCTTACTGTCTTCAAAGATATGACTTTGTGAAGATTGGGCTTTGTTCACAGTAATAGATTTTTCAGTAGAAATGCCGTTTTCAAGAAACTCTGATTTCAAATACTCAGCAGCATCATCACTACCAAAACGGCCAATAAATTCAGCCTCGCCGCCTAAAGACTTAATAGCAAAACTGGCAACTGGAGCAGGCCCACCTAGTCGCGTCTCAAGGCCGCTTGCTACGAGTTTAATTGGCTTGTCAGGAAAACGATCAATCTTGATCACCCTGTCAAGAAAAATAGGTCCAACGCATGTAATCATTTCAGTTAATTTTAATGAAAATATGAATCTATTGTTGCTAGAGGTTGAATTCACTCATTTGAACAACTCGACCTTCCTTAATTGATTGTTCTGCAGCCTCTCCTATTGCAACAGCAATTAACCCATCATTAAGAGAAACCTCTGGTTTGGTACTGTTGCGAATAGCATTAATAAAAGAGGTATGTTCATAGTATGTGGATCCGTGATGATGTCCTGCATCATGTATTTTAGGGTCTACAATTATGTTTTCTCTGAGCGCTGTTTGGTCTTCCCTCATTCCAATTCTAATATCAGAGTTTGTAATTCCAGAGGCGTTCGATGGGACTTCAGTCTCAATCTTTCCAAGTGAGCCAACCGCACATAGCTCCTCTTGATACTCAGAGTTTTCTGCAAACATACACAAGTCTAGGAAGGCTCTAACCCCGTTCTCAAAGTCAACAATGACAAATGCATTATCTAGAATATCAGGCGTCATTCCATCGTAGGTCTCATCAAGATGATTTACATCTTGATTACCACTTGCATAAACCTTAACAGGCTCGCTCTGAGCAATCAATCTCATCAAATCAAAAAAATGACAGCATTTTTCAACTAATGTTCCCCCAGTTTTTATTGCAAAGCGATTCCAGTCATCTACCTTGTGTAGGAACGGAAAGCGATGCTCTCGGATTGAAAGCATTTTTAAATCACCGATTGTATTATTATGGATCTCGTTAATCATCCTTTGGACAGGAGGCATATAACGATACTCCATTGCAGTCCATATAACACCAGGATAGTTTTCTGCTAGTTTTTCAAATTCTTGACAGTCTTTGACGGTGGTGCAGAGAGGTTTTTCAATCAAAAGATGAACTTCTGATTTCATTACATCTTTGAGAACATCGATATGAGTGAAGTTGGGAGTTGCTATGATAAATGCATCAGCAATGTTTGCATCAATTAGGTCATTGTAATCATGAAAAATAGCAACTTCATCATTAAGAAGTTCAAGACTTTCTTGAATTGATTGTTCACTAGTATCACATAATGCAACAACCTCAGCATCATCAATTATTCCAATGTTTAAGATGTGTTCTTGACCCATACACCCAGCACCGATAATCGCATATTTTATCTTTTCAGTCATAGAGTGTAAGTCGGTATGTCCATTTGCTGGCCAAAATGGATAAGTTTGTCAGAAATATCACCATAAGTAAATGCAACATGGTGCTCTAAACCGCCCTTGAACATTTGTTCTAATTTATGGGCGCTATTTTCACCTAGATTGATAACTCCAGAGGTTCCAGAGAATGAATTAGGACGATCAAGAACTTGGCCTTTCATCACAAAAAATTGAAGTCTGCCTCTCGCTTTAGAAACTCTAAAAATGGTAATTTCTCCCTCTTTCAGGCTAAAGTCGTGAAGAAGTGGCTTTTTTCTATTTGAGTGAATTCCAGACCTAGCAGTGCCTTCTTTTGCCATACTAATAGGAGCTAAGCCGCAATGCCAAAAAACTAGAGAATTATCTGATTTATCAACGTCAACAATATCTACTAAAAGCGAAGGGTTGTTATTCATTTGATTAAGAATGTTGCAACTTATTCCGCCCAAAACATCGGCTTCACAAGCGCAGCTTACTTTCTTTTCATTCATCATAGCCATTGGGCCACATGAGGCGCAGCCATATTCAGTAAATGTCTCTGGCCAGCAGCGAATAGCAAATGCGTCTAGGTTATGCTTATCTTTGAGATTTTCAAGTCCATGAAAGATAGAGAGGCTTTTGTCAAACTCTTCTTGAACTAGCTCTTCAGTTCCAGCTAGGTAGCTTGATACGGTACTTTTAGTTTTAACAATTGTCTCTACTTCAATATCTTTGGCTTCGTCAAATAAATCTTTAAGCTCCAGATCAACTAGAGAAACATTGAGTTTGGAAGTCACCTCATTTGAGTCGTAATCGCAGGTATCAAATCCTTCAGGTCTGGTTCCAATAATTCCAATTGTTTGCTTATCAATGGAGTAGTCAAAATCAGCATTAATATTGGCAATAGTCGCTATATCCCAAGCTATTTTTTTACTTTTGTTTTGACTTTCGATAAAGTTAGAGAAAGACATTTCGTTAGCTTTATCATCTTCTTCCATTATTACAAAATCAGGAGTAATGTCATTTTTAATTAATGAATGCATTGCTAGATTAAGCCCACAAATTGAGTTTAATCTGAGTCTTCCTCCTGTTCTAGGCTCTGGAAAAGAAACGATACATATTGGTTTTTGAATCGATTTAGCAAAGTTTAAGAGAAACTTAGCATCAGTAAAGGTTGTTTGAAAGAGAAAAATCTTCTCAAAATCATTACTATTAAAAAATGATAAGGCGCTATCTGCACCTTCATCATTCGTTATGAGATTTTCAAAGCCAATTGCATCTGGTGATAATGACAATAGAAGTGATTTTGCAATCTTAAATTTAGATTCAGCGTACTCTACATCAAAAGTCTCTCTCGCAAGGGCTAAATATCCAATCATTCAAAACCTCCAAAATCTTTAGTGAACTTCTCAGGATTATCAATTTTAAATCCATTATTAAAAAAAGTATCAAGAGATTGAGCATTTCTTGCAGTTAGTTCATTGAGCTTCTTTACATAAGAAACGGAAGCATTTTTAAGGCCTTCTTCTACTTTCTCGATATTTGGATAGTTTTTAAAGGCATCTAGCCAAATAGTTCTTCCTGCAAGATAACCTGAAGCGCCATTTATGTATGCAAGCTCTAAACACTTATAAAAGGAATCTTTATCCATTCCTGAGGATAGTACAACCCATGGTTTGTCATTAGTTGCTTCTGCAAGATCACTAAATGCTTTTTCAGTCTCATTAGTTATGTCACCCGCAAGCATACTGCTGTCGACAGGACTTTCAAGCTTGAAGATATCAACCTTATATTCGTCTTTTGCGAACTCTTTAACGCTGTCAATAACATGCTGAGTTTTTTTCTGTTTTTGTTCTTGGTATTCCGTGGTGTGGTTTTCATCATCTTTGAATGGATATACAAGAAGTTCAAGAAGAAAAGGGATACTATATTTTTCGCACTCTTCGCCTATTTTTTTTACATATTCTTGTTGATGCTCAATAGACTCCTCATCTGCATCAGGCCTATACCAGGCGAGAACTTTAACTGCATCACCACCAGCTTTTTTTATTTTTTCCACACTCCAGTTATCTATATTTCTTGAATAACGGCCCTTTTGAGTTTCAATAAAACTATGCTCTTCAAGGGTTATAACAAGACCTTTTGATTGATTAAATCTAAGAATATTTGATAATGAATAGTGAGGATCCATTAAGATTGCTGTAGCAAGTTTAGACAAGTGTTGTGTGATTAATCTCTTACATTCAACAACTTGAGAATATGTATAGCTTTGTCCAGTTGAGTCAGTGATGAGATTAAAAATTGGCGGCCTTTGGTCGACTGCTAGCATTTGAAAATGATTTTTATCAGTACAAAGTTTTTTTAAATGTATAAGTTTTCCTAGGTTGTTATTTTTCATTATTTAGGATTATTGTTAAAAAAAAGAATAAAGCTTTTGACACTCTAGTTTTACATAGTGGAACACTGTACCAAAATCTAGTTTTTTTATTTTACTGCTATATATGAATTCATGTATACTCCAATTTGATTAATTTCATATATTTTTTAACTTTTCCTTTATTTTGTATGAAGTTAGTCGACAAAAATAAATTACATTCTTTGTGATTTTTCATTAATAACAACTGGAGAGAGATATGAAAAAAAGTATTTTTTTGGCATCTGTTCTTGCCGTCTCCTCGTTTAGCATTAACGCTGCAGAAATTAAATTTGTATGCTATCAAGATGCTAATGAGTGCGATGTCTTAGAGCAAATGGCATCGGTTTGGGAGAACTCTACTGGTAATACTGTTAACTTTGAAGTGGTTGGTTATGATGTCGTTAGAGATCAACTTGAAAACCAACTAGAAGCTGGTTCTGCGCCGGATGTTGCGCGTATCACCAACCTAGGTGGATTGAATCAGTACTACCTTGACTTAACTCCTTATGTAGATGCGGGAGCTTGGGAAGCAAACTATGGCGCAACGCTTCCATGGTATAGAAAACCATCTGGAGATAATGGAATTTATGGCTGGCAGACTCAGCTAACGGTTACTGGTCCATATGTTAACGTCACTATGTTTGAAGATGCTGGCGTAGATATGCCAGAAGAAGGAGCGACTTGGGATGATTGGGCTGACGCTCTAAGAGTGGTTAAGTCAGAGCTTGGACTAACATCAGGTCTTGCAATGGACAGAACTGCACATAGATGGGCTGGTCCTGCATTTTCTTATGGAGCTAAATTCCATGAGAATGGTGTTCCTATCCTAGTTGATGAAGGCTTTAGAGCCTTTGCAGAAACATTTGTTGGATGGCACGAGGAAGGCTTAATGCCTGCTGAAGGTTGGCCAGCTGGTGGTGGTACTGCTTATAGAAATGCAGCACCTCTTTTCCTTGATGGAACTGTAGCTATGCATATGTCTGGATCATGGATGCTTGGTAACTATGATGCAAACATTACTGACTTTGAGTGGAAAGTAGTTCCAATTCCTTGCGGTACTGGCGGTTGCGGTGCAATGCCTGGCGGATCTGGAATTGTTGCATTTAATTCAACTGACCATCCAGAAGAAGCAGCATCATTCGTTGACTTTATGTCACAAGCTGGAAGAGCTGGTTACTTTGCAGCGAACACTGGGAACATTACTGCTCACCAAGGTCTTCAGAAAGCGGGTATCGACTACTCAGGTGTAAGCCAAAGAGTATCAGAAGGTCTTTCGACTTTCGCAGCTAACGCTGGTAAAGCAGCAGAATCAACACCACAAGCGTATTGGTTCCAAGGTTACAACAAGAACTTTGCGATTTATGGCATCGTTCCTGACTACATAACTAAAGCAATTACGGGTGAAATGAGCCTAGATGACGCTTTGGCAGCAATTGATGCTGACGTAGCAGCTAAGATAGCTGAATAAACAATATTCAGTTATACTAAAGTTCTAAACTTTAAGGCCGTCTCTTGAGGCGGCCTTAATTTTATTTAAAATTCAATCCTGATAATGTTTGAGTCTGTTTTAAATCTTAATAGTTGGTTTGTGTTCTTTACTGTCTATCTTTTGATTGGCTTTGTGCTCTCAAAAGAAGTCTATGGTTTTGTGCCCAAACTAATGTCTAGTATAGGTTGGCCAATAGAATTTACTCAAAAATTATTCGGCACCAAGTCACTACCTTATTTATTTTTATTCCCAAATATTCTGATATTTGGTTTATTTACATTCCTTCCATTGTTTATGAATTTTGGTTTCTCGGTAACCGATGGAACAAGCATAAACTTTGAATCTCGAGACTTCTCTGGTCTTGATAATCTTGCAAGAATTACCCAAGAAGTTCAAATTGATACGGGCGGAATTAATGTCGAGAATGATAAATTCCAGGCGGCTCTTTATGACACCTTTGTTTTTGTTATTCTTCAAGTTCCAATTATGATTCTTATTGCACTATTCACTGCCATCGTTCTGAATAGAGAGATTATTGGAAGAGGTTTTTGG
>Ga0209425_10002249_pt1 | contig 21665 bp, 21 predicted proteins | sample COG_05_FD_184749 | JGI IMG/M metagenome (GOLD analysis project Ga0209425, IMG submission 184749) | Pelagic Microbial community sample from North Sea - COGITO 998_met_05 (SPAdes) (version 2) | ecosystem: Environmental > Aquatic > Marine > Neritic zone/Coastal water | place: Helgoland, sampling...
TGAAGTTAGATTTGCTGATCCTGCGGATCCAAAAAACTTTGAGAAATTAACTGATGATAAAACAAGAGCTTACTACGGTGAGTCTTGTCCAAATCCTTACCTTCGAGTTTTTCCAATTAAAGAAGTATCAGATATCGGTAGAAAAAAAGGAATACCTTTAATCATCGATAACACTGCTTCACCTGTAATTTGTAAGCCTTTAGCTCATGGTGCTGCTATAGTAATGCATTCATTGACAAAATATATTGGAGGTCATGGAACTTCGATTGGAGGAATAATTGTTGATGGTGGAAATTTTGATTGGATTAAAGATCGAAAAAGGCAACCATTAATGAACGAGCCAGATCAAAGTTATGGTGGCGCAATATGGGCTGATGCAGTTCCTCAATTAACAGGTGCTAATATTCCTTTTGCAATAAGAGCGAGAGTAGTTTTACTAAGAGACTTAGGTGCTCCTTTGAGTCCATTTAATGCTTGGCAAATCATACAAGGTTTGGAAACTGTAGGACTAAGAATGAAACAACACTGTGCTAATGCAGAAAAAGTTGTAACGTTTTTAGAAACACAGAAAAAAGTTCAAAATGTAATCTATCCCACAAATCACCAAGGTGAAATTAAAGATAGAGCCTTAAGATATATGAAAGGTGGATACGGATCATTAGTTGGAATGGATGTTGGTACTAAAGAAAATGGTGCTAAGTTCATTGATAACTTAAAGATGCTTTATCATGTTGCTAACATTGGTGATGCTAGAAGTTTAGCTATTCACCCAGCTACTACAACTCATAGTCAATTAAGTGAGAAAGAATTATTAGCTGCAGGTGTAACACCAGGTTACGTAAGACTGTCAATAGGTATCGAACATCCAGATGATATAATTGCAGACATTAAGCAAGCTTTAGCTGCTTAATAATTTGATTTATAGCCCCATTAAATTATAGTGGGGCTATCACATGATCAAACAAATTAAATCTTCTGAAATTAAAAATTTTATAAGCGAAGATAAAAATGTTGAGCTTTTAGATGTTAGAACTCAAGAAGAATGGGATAACATCGGCAAACCTGATGGAGAAAAATTAGGCTTTAAAACTCACTTTGTAACTATTGCTAGATCTCCAGATCCAAACATGAATAAAGAATTTATTGAAGAAGTGAAAAAAAAAATTGATCCTAATAAACAACTTCTGATTATTTGTAAGGCTGGTGGAAGATCGATGATGGCAGCTCAATTACTTTCTCAAGAGCAAATAAAATGTATTAATATTAGTGATGGTTTTGAGGGAAATGGTGAAAGTCTTGGTTGGAAGAGTGAAAACCTACCTTTTAAATAATTATTGATATAAACGATTTGTTCTAGATCTTTGAATTCTTTCTAGCCATCTTTCATCATATTTTTTTATTTTAGTCTTCATTGTTATAAAAAACTCTTTTGTAAATTTTTTAGATTTATCTAAGCTGCTAACTTCCTGTTTAACTTTAATAGATTTGTCAACAAAAGCTTGAGCTGTTTTTTTTATGTTAGTCTGTGTAGTAGATGCTTTTTTTATTAAATTAGATTTAGCTAAAGATATTTGTTTTCTTGCAATCATGCAGGCTTCCGAATTTGTTTTTTCAATGAAAGAAATACACTTCTCTTTTTTTTTATTTGGATTCTTCTCTTCAGCATAAGCTAAAGCATGTTGCATCGGAGTTTTACCTGTTTGTTTTTTTACCCCATAACTTACAGCTGAATTTAAAGAAGATTGAAGCATTTTTCCATTCGATGCACCTGATAAAGGGCCTAACAGAGCCATGGTCTCGGCGCAACCTACTAATAAAAACGTTGATGCTAATAAAATAGATAATTTTTTCATTAAACTTTAGTTAATTTTTGATTCTTTGTTTTTTGATTAGAATGATTTTTATCATTTAAACTAAATTAAAAAAACAAATAGTTTCGCCTTTGTAGATTATTTAACACAACCTGTAAGAGTATTAACAAAAATAAAAATAAAATATTTCTTCTTAAATTTTCGCGCTCAGGTAGTTTAGTCTAAATACTTAATTTCAAATTTTTTATCAATAGATGATCGTAAAGACTTTGTGATTTGTATTGAAGGTTCAAGGGGGGACTTATTTTTTTTTATTACTTTTTGGGCAGCAGCTATTTTTTCTTTCGTCATTAAACAAATGTCTAATTTTTGTTTATTAGTAAAAGATCCACATGAGTCTTGTTTGTTTTTAAGATTTTTTTTTTTGCTATAAGCTAGAGCATGTCCCATGGGAGTTTTGCCTGTTTCTGCTTTTATCCCATAACTTATTCCAGTATTGATAGTAGACTGAACCATTTTACCATTTACAGCACCTGTTCCTAATAAGGCCATGGACTCGGCACAACCCAATAATAAGAACATCGATCCTAATAAAACAAATATTTTTTTCATTCTCTCCCAAAGAATTTTTATTTTAATTTAATTATTGCGCGAATTTACTAAAATAAAAATAAGTAATAAGTTCATACTGAGTATATCAATACAACTTAGAATTGCACTATTTATTTAGATTAATTTTCTCAGGGGCTTGTTTTTAAAACAAGAGTCTAAGTTTTCCAGCATCTGATTATAAAATAATGCATAATTTTCCACTGTTACATAACCTAGATGAGGTAATAATAGAGCATTAGGTAAAAATCTTAACTTATGATCCTGTGGAAGAGGTTCTTTATCATAAACATCTAAACCTACGCCCGCTATAATTTCATCATCTAATGCTTTAATAAGATCTAACTCATTAATAATTGATCCCCTTGAAGTATTAATTAAGAAAGAACTTTTTTTCATAAGTTTAAATTCTTTCGAAGTAATTAAGTTTTTGTACCTTTCGCTTAAAACAACATGAATAGAAATAAAATCCGAGGTAGATAGAAGGTCTTCTTTTGTCATCGGTAAAACACCTATTTTATTCGCGTGAGTTAGATCTAAATTTTCACTCCAAGCAGAAACTTGCATTCCAAATGCCTTGGCGATAGTAGCCATTTGCGTACCTATCTTACCTAGCCCAATCAATCCAAGCATTTTACCTTTTAACTCTAGACCAATACTTGATTGCCAGTATCCTTGAAACATATTATCGACTTCTTGTTTAATATTTCGAGCAAGACCTAAAATTAATGCCCAGGCTAACTCTGCAGTTGGATTTGGATTCATTTCAGTTCCACAAACTATAATATTTTTACTTTTTGTAGCTTCAAGATCAATTGCTTTATTTCTCATCCCGCTCGTCATAATATATTTAAGATTAGGCAAGTTCTCAATCAAAGATCTTGTAATTGGGGTTCTTTCTCTCATGATTAAAAGAGCCTCAAAATTCTGCAAAGCAACAATGATTGCTGCTTCACTTGTAAAAGGTTCATTAAAAATTTGAAAATCATATTTGTCTTTGTACACATTCGTATCAATAATATGTTCGAAAACATTTTGATAGTCATCTAACACTGCAACTCTAATCATTTACTTTCCTATTTGATAAATAAATACCTGTTACTATAAATCCAGCTCCAAGGAAATGATACATTTCAAATTTTTCTTTAAATACTACAACTGCCATTATGGCTCCAAACAAAGGCATTAAATGTAAAAAAATACTTGAGCGATTCGCTCCAATTAATTCAATAGATTTATTCCAAGCATAAAAAGCAAAGATGGACGGAAAGATCGCGACAAATGCTAAGATTAAAAAGAAAGCTTTGTTAAAAGTTACTTCTTTGCCGCTAATATGTTCGCCTAAATATTGTGGTAATAAAAAAAAAAGACCAATCGTTATTAAAATTTGTAATAAAGTTAAACCTTTAAAGGGAAGTTTTCTTTTCTTTAGCAAAGTTGAGTAAGTTGCCCAAGAAAAAACAGCAACTAACATCCATAAATCTCCTTTGTTGAAAATTAAAGATAAAATTTTATTTAAATCTGCTTTCGATATAATTACTAAGACACCTATTAATGAGATAATTAAACCTAACAACTGAAATAAATTAAATTTTTCTATTTTGAGCGTTGATGAAAGGAAAATAATAATTACGGGAATTATAGAAATCATAAGAACTGCATTTATTACCTGCGTAAAATTAAGAGCATAATAAACAACAGAATTAAAAATGCTAACACCAGTGACACCTAAAACAAGAAGCAGGCTAATATTTTTTTTTATTTCAGGAATTTTTTTTAAAATTTCTTGATAGGTAAAAGGTAAAATTAAAAACCAGACTAAAACCCATCTATAAAAATTTAAAGTTAAGGGTGGGACCTGAAATAATGTTGATAGTTTGCCTACGATAAAATTAGCCGACCAAACAAAAGTTGCAGTTATTAAGAGGGTATAAGCTAACGTATTTTTCGACAAATAATTTCCTAATTAAATCTTGAAGAATGATAGGGAATTAAATCTAAATTAGTTTTTTCTTCCGCAACTATTCCTGAAATAATTTTGCCAGTGATTGCACCAAGTGTCCATCCTAAGTGATGGTGACCAAATGCGTAGATAATATTTTTATTTTTTAACGATGGACCTAAAACAGGTAAAAAATCAGGTAACGTAGGTCTAAAGCCTAGCCATTCGTCTTCGTGTTTATCTAATTGAGGTAATAATTCTTTTGCGCAACGAACAATGTAATCAATTCTTTTTTTGGATGGAGGGTTTTTCAGGCCACCTAACTCTACAGTACCAACAGCTCGCATTCCTTGATTCATGGGTGTCAAACCAAAGCCACGATCTAAATTAATCACGGCTCTAGAAAGAAGATGGTCCATACCTTTGAAATGAACATGATAACCTCTTTCAGTATCAAGTGGAATTTTTTCACCTAGTTGATCTGTTAATTTTTTAGAAAATGCTCCGCATGCAATAACTGTTTTCTCAAATGTATAATCTTTAAAATCTGTCTTGATCAAAGTTTCATTAGAATTAATCTGGTTTATATGATTGACATTTTCTTTAATAAATTTCCCACCTCTTTTTATGTAAAGTTCAAATAATTTTTTTGAAATAGCATAAGGATCTCTTGCATGCCATGCATAATCAAATAATACACCGGAATCAAAAATTGGTTGTAAATTAGGTTCTAAATCTGAAATTTCTTTTTTTGAAATTAAAGTTTGTTTAACTCCAAGATCATCTCTAACTTTAATTTCTAAATTTCTACTTTTTAAATTCTCATTTGTCCAAGCGTAGATTATGCCTTTTTTTTCTACAAGACCTGATGTGTCAATCTCTTTAAAAACATCTTCGTAAGCATCTAAGGATAAATCTAATATTTGATGCATATACTTGGCAGTGTGAAGCATAGACTTCGAGTTGCAATTTTTAACAAACTTCCACATCCATGGAATCATTTTTGGTATATAATTCCATTTAAGTGCTAAAGGTCCATAAGAACTGAATAACATTTGAGGAATATTGACTAAAATATCTGGTCTATTAAATTGTAAAACAGCATAAGGGGAAAAATGTCCTGCATTGCCATATGATGCCATCTTCGCTGGATCATTTTTGTCAAAAATAGTAACTGGAATTTTTTTTTTAAGCAGCTGCAAACCAGTGCAAATTCCTTGGATACCAGCACCAACGATGCCAGCAGATTTACAAATATAATTACTCATAAGAACTTATATTCTAGAATTACAATTTTGTGCTGTGATATTTTGTACAAGAGAAGCTTGCTTGTAGCCTAGTCTTTTTTAAGGAATGTTTTTCTAACTGCTTTTGTTGTGTCTAGAAAATTAGTTACTTTATTTTCAATTTTAGCAAGTGGCACTTTTTTAACCATTCCATCTAATCTAGCTCCATCATCAACTCTTAGATTTTCAGTAAATGATAAATCTCCTTTAATTTCTCCTGTTGGTCCGATTACTATTTTTTGTGCAGATACAGTTCCGTCAACAAACCCATGAACCTCTACAGTCTCGGCATTAATGTCGCCAATAACAGATCCCTTTTCTTTTATGTGAAGTGCTTTAACGTTTACAGGTCCTTTAACAGAACCACCTAGTTCAACATCACCAGCAGAATTGACTAATCCTTCAATTGTAAAGTCTGCCCCAATAGTTGATTTCTCTACTACTAATTTTATTAGCTTATCTTTGTTATCACCAAACATATTATCTGTAAATTTAACCATGTAATAACCTTATATGCAAGACATGATTCGATCAATCTAGATTATAAATTATATAGATAAATATTAGCTGACAACGTTGTTTTTATAAACATTACAAGACATAACTACTCCAAGCCCGAACATAATAGCCAGCATTGATGATCCACCATAAGAAAGTATTGGTAGTGGCGCCCCTACAATGGGTAATAATCCTAAGACCATACACATATTGACAGTAACATAAATAAAAAATGCGGTGGAAAACCCGTAACAAAAAAGTTTGCCAAATATACTTCTTGTTACGTTGCCAATATGAACGATTCGGTAGGTAATTAAAAAATATAATAATACCATGAGGACTGAGCCAAAAAAACCAAACTCTTCAGCATACAATGTAAAAATAAAATCAGTATGTTTTTCGGGTAAAAAATCTAAATAAGCTTGAGAACCATTTAAAAAACCCTTGCCAAAAAGTCCACCCGATCCAATTGCTATTTTTGATTGAATAATTTGATAGCCAGCACCTAGAGGGTCTAAGTCAGGATTTAAAAAACTTAAAATTCTATTTTTTTGATAAGGCTTTAAAAAAGAAATGGCTACAGGTGCTAATACTAAACCTATTAGAAAAAGATAGGCAAATATTTTCCATCTAACTCCTGCAAGCCAAGTAACTACTATACCGCTAAATAAGATTAAAAGTGCAGTACCAAGATCTGGTTGAGTCACCACTAATGTAAAAGGAACAAATATAGCAACTACTGGAACGAGTAGATATTTAATTTTATTAATATCGTTTGATGAAGTTCGATGATAATAATTGGCAAGAAATAAAATAATTCCAATTTTCATTAATTCTGAAGGTTGGAGCACAAATACAAATAAATTGATCCAACGTCTTGAACCCTGGGATTGTAAGCCAAATAATTTAACAGCTAAAAGGAGTAAAATAAAACTTAGAAAAATTACAAAACTAAATCTATTCCAAAAACTTATATTAACAAATGAGATTGCTAAAAAAAAAATAAAGAACACCAGAAATCTTATTGCATGATTTATTGAGTGAGACTCCCATTGACCACCGCTTGATGAATATTGAGCAAAAATACTGATAATTCCTAGTGCTAATATCGAAAACAACAAGATAAAATCAAAATTAGAAAATTTATCTTTAATGGCAAATGGAGTATATAAAGACGATCTACTATATAGCATTAAATATTTTCACCTGTGTTTCCATTAATCGTAACTTTTCTAATTTCATGACGATCTATTACTTTTTTAATAACTTTTTTTGCCACAGGTGCGGCCGCACTACTACCAGACCCCCCATGCTCAACTAAAACACTAATAGCGTATTTTGGATCTTGAACAGGTGCATAGGCAACAAACCAGGCATGATCTCTTTCTTTGTAGAGAATATCAGTTTGTTTTACTTCTGTTCTTCTCTGTTCTTCAGTAAATCTTTTAATTTGAGAAGAGCCAGTTTTACCCGCAAACATAAATTTTTTATCTCTATGTCTAGAAGCATAAGAAGTTCCACCTGGTTCGTTTGAAGCTGCAAACATAGCATCTTTTACAAAGTTTATGTTTTCTTGATTTCTAAAAAGAGGTTTTAAATTAAAATTCCACACTTGTTGATCAATGGAGAGTAGATCATTCGGATTTTTTTTTCTAAAATCTAAATATTCTTGCAGGTTGTTAGGTTGAGTTTTTTCATCAATAATTATTCTTGGTTTAATTTCAAATCCACCATTAGCTAACTGAGCTGTCATTAAACATAATTGAAGAGGCGTGCTTAAAAAGTATCCTTGGCCAATACCTGCGTGAAGCGTTTCACCTAAATACCAATTTTTTCCAATCTGATTTAATTTCCATTTTGTATTGGGCACTACCCCAACTTTCTCTTCAGCAAAACCGTTTAAAACTTTTTGTCCAAGCCCAAACTTTTTGGCAGTTTTAGATAGTCTGTCTACACCAAGTTTTCGAGCTACTTCATAAAAATAAACATCACAAGAACGCTTTATAGCTCCTTTTAGATTAAGTACGCCGTGGCCTCCCTTTTTCCAGCAGTGAAACTTTTCTCCATAAAAATCGATAAAACCTTTGCACTTAATTAGTTGATTAGGGTTTACAATATCATTTTCTAAGGCGCTTAAAGCTGTCAAAATCTTAATGGTTGAACCTGGTGGGTATAGTCCTGACATCGCTTTATTCAACATAGGCTTATCTATATTTTTTTGCAGATCTTTCCATTCTTGTTCATTAATACCATGAACAAAAGAGTTAGGATTAAAATTTGGAGATGATACCATGCTCACTATGTCTCCATTGTAAATATCCATTACACAAACAGCGCCACTAACGCCCGTTAGAGACTCTGCAGATGTTTTTTGAATATCAAGATCAAGCGTAGTTTTAAAAGTTTTTCCTTTCAATCCTTCGTTGGTTGAAACTTGCTTTATTCTTTTGCCGTAAGCATTTACCTCGTATCTAAGATAACCTGGGGTGCCTAACATTTCTTCGTCAAGCGAGGACTCTAAGCCAGTTTTTCCAATTGCAACCCCAGCAATATTTAGATTAGTTAAATATTTTTTTTTTCTAAGATCCCTGGCGCTAATTTCAGATACATAACCAACAATATGCGCAGATGAACTATCTTTATAATATCTAGCAACCGACACTACTGGTTCAGCACCCTGTAATTCATGTAAAAATAGATTTAATCTAGAAAATTCCGACCATGTTAAATTATCCGATATAATTACCGCTTCCCAAATTTTTTGCTTAGCTATTCTTCTTTTCAAAACATAGATTTTTTGATCAGTTAAATTAATCAAACTCTTTAGCCTCACAAAAAGTTCATCTATATTGGGTGTATTTTCAGGAACAATATGAAGTTGGTATATTTTTTGATTAGAGGCGATTTCATTACCAAAATAATCCTGAATTATTCCTCTTGGGGGAGCAATTTTAGTTTCTCTAAATCTATTTTTGTCTGCTAAGGATTTATATTTACGTGTCTCAGTAATTTGAAGCGACGTTAACCTTCCTACTATCCCAAGTAGAACTACTGTTTTAAAACAAGTTACTAAAAACATTCTACGGCTAATAGTTCTTGTTTTGCTGGCGATATTTGACGAATTAAAACTTAGCATTAATCATTTTTAAATTGTTTTTGGTAGTTAACGAATAAAAAGTAAAAGACTGGAAAAAATAAAAAAGTAAAAAAAGAATTTGTTAACAGTTCAATATAATAAAAAGATAAATTTGAAAAATTATTAATAATTACGAAGAAAACAAGATTGGAGAAAAATATAGCAGGAATAAAGGTGAACCATTCAGCTGACATTTTAGATCTAAGTGTTACATTTTTGATGTAAGTGGTAAAAAAACACATTATTAAAAAAGATAAAGAACTAGAGCCAAGTGGTGTGCCGATGACCACATCATTAATAATACCAGCTACAAAAATATGTCCTATTCCTAAATACTCTGGGAACTTTAGAATATAAAAATAAATAATAATCATGTGAAAGTTGAAAGAAAACAAAACAAGATTTGGGAATTGTTTTAAAGACTCAAAGCTACTGAAAGATAAAAAATATAAAAGAATTACTGGTAAAGATTTTGATAATACTTCTTTTATAGATTTTAAAGTATACATAGTTAATTTCTAAATTGTCCTTTAGTTACGCGGACGATTGAAGCCTGTTGTGGATCAGTTAATGATTTTACTTTTACTTCATTTTTTTTATTTAGATAGGTCTCAGCTACAGGCATCCCAGTTTTCAAAAACCCACCTTTGCCAGAAGTGAAGATAATTTTATTAGGCTGTAATTGGTAATCATCAGGTAAATATTCTAAAATGAAATCATTTTTATTACCGTTCCCCGTTAGAATAATATTGATATCTGAGTCTTCAATTATTGTCGGTATTTTACTATTCAAATCAGTAATCAATAAAACTCTTGAGCTCAAATAGTTAGACTCGATTACAGTTCCAATTAGGTATTTTTTACTAAAAACTGTCATCCCTTTAGAGATGTTGTGCTTTGTCCCTTTGTTGATTATTATTGACTTTAAAAAAGGACTTTCTTGATCAATTATTACTTTTGCTACTGTAGCACTGCCTTCTTCCGTATCTTGAATTGCTTCTAAACCAAGAGCCATCTTCAAATTTTTATTTTCAGTTTTTAAAAAAGAATTATCAAACTCATTTTTTTTTAACACTTCAATTTCCTCTCTTAAGACTCTATTTTCATCATAAATATTGAAATGCTCTTTTGCTTTTGAGCCAGTATAAAGTATAAATTTTCCTGGAGAAGATGCTATCACTGTAACTCGATAAACTACATCTTTTAACGTTGTTTTTATAAAGCCTATCGGAGGAATAGTGAGTTTATCTAAAACAACAATAAAAATAGAAAATATAATTAAAAAGAATAGAGAAAATTTTTGTTTTGTTCCTTTTTTTAAAAGGGAATAACGTATAGCTATTATAAAGTCATCTCTGCTGTCAGACATTTAATTTTTTATTCTAAATTAATATTCGGACATCATTGTAGAAAACAATTCTTCATTTTCTAGCGCTTTTCCCGTGCCTAAAGCAACACATTCTAAAGGATTGTCTGCGATAGTTACTGGTAAGCCTGTGTCTTTAGAAATTAACTTGTCAATATTTTTTAGTAAAGCTCCACCTCCTGTTAAAACTAATCCCATATCTACCAAGTCAGCAGATAATTCTGGGGGCGTGCTTTCCAAAGCCTCTTTAATCGCAGCTAACATTTGTGATAAGATTGGCATTAAAGCTTCGCATGCATCTTCTTCAGTGAGTGATATTTCTTTTGGTGTTCCTGTTCTAATATCTCTACCTTTCATTAAGAAAACATTGTTTGATGTTGGAATTGCTGTTCCAATTTCTTTTTTTATCTTCTCTGCTGTAGACTCACCAATTAATAAGTTGAATTTTTTTCTCATATAATTAATGATAGCGCCGTCCATCGAGTCACCTGCAACACGTAAAGATTTAGAAAACACAACTCCACCTAAGGACATTACGGCGATCTCTGTAGTCCCGCCGCCTATATCAACAATCATTGAACCAGTTGCCTCTGAAATAGGAAGGCCAGCTCCAATAGCTGCTGCTATTGGTTCTTCAATTAGTTGAACTCTTCTTGCTCCAGCTGCTAATGCTGAATCTTGAATGGCTTTTCTCTCTACCGGTGTAGATCCTGTTGGAACACAAATTAATATTCTCGGATTAGCAAAAGTATTTTTTATATGCACTTTTTTTATGAAGTGTTTAATCATTTCTTCAGTTACTATAAAATCCGCTATTACTCCATCTCTCAAAGGTCTAATTGCTTGAATGTTTCCTGGTGTTCTTCCTAACATGGTTTTTGCTTCATCACCTACTGCAAGAACTGTTTTTTTTCCCATTTCATTAATTATAGCTACTACTGATGGCTCATTAAGAACTACACCTTTGCTTTTCACAACAACTAAAGTATTTGCTGTCCCTAAGTCTATAGCCATATCTTGTGACCACATTTGTTGAAGTTTTTTCCACATTTTTTATCCTTTATGCCGAGACGCTTACACTGTCGTCTGGAGCTTTACGTTTACGTTTGATTATTAACTTGTTTAATGCGTTTAAATAAGCCTCAGCTGAAGCGACTAAAGTGTCTGTATTTGCTGCCTGGCCTACAGTTGTTTTACCATTTTCTTCTATTCTTACACTAACTGTTGCTTGCGCATCTGTTCCTTCTGTTACTGCATGAACTTGGTATAACTGCAAATTAGTTTCATGTTTATATAATTTTTTAATACATTTAAATATTGCATCAACTGGTCCGTCACCAGTGTCAGACCCAGTTTTAATTTCACCCAATATTTCAAGTGTCATCTCAGCTGTTTGTGATACACCTGTTCCAGCAACAACTTTTAGAGATTTTAAATTAATAACATTTTCTTCTTTGATTAAGCTGTCATCAACTAAAGCAGCAATATCTTCGTCATAAACATGTTTTTTTTTATCAGCTAAAATTTTAAACTTACCAAATGCTAATTGAACAATATCATCAGTTATTCCAACATAACCAAGATCGTTCAACTTATCTTTGAAGGCATGTCTGCCAGAATGTTTACCCATAACTAAAGAAGTTTTTTTTACTCCAACGCTTTCTGGCGTCATAATTTCATATGTATTTCTATTCTTCAACATACCATCTTGGTGAATGCCTGACTCATGTGCAAAAGCATTTTTTCCAACTATTGCCTTATTGTATTGTACTGGAAAACCAGTTGCATTTGATACAACTTTTGATGCCTTACTAATTAATTTTGTGTTGATCCCAGTGGTAAATGGCATCAAATCATTTCTAGTTTTCATTGCCATTACAATTTCTTCGAGTGCTGCATTACCTGCTCGCTCTCCAATACCATTAATTGTACATTCGACTTGTCTTGCGCCTGCTGTTACTCCTGCTAAAGAGTTTGCAACAGCTAATCCAAGATCATTATGACAATGAGTTGAGAGAATAGCTTTATCAATATTTGGAACTTTATTTATTAACGTTTCAATAATAGTTTTAAATTCTGAAGGGACTGAATAACCAACAGTATCTGGAATATTTATAGTTGTTGCTCCTGATTTAATAGCAAGTTCAACAGTTCTACACATGTAATCCATGTCCGTTCTTGTTCCGTCTTCACATGACCATTCAACATCGTCAGTAAATTTTTTTGCATAAGTTACACTTTCTTTAATTGCGTCTAAAACTTCTTCAGAAGATTTATTAAGTTTATGTTTCATATGAAGAGCACTTGTCGAGATAAAGGTATGTATTCTAAAATTTTTAGAATGACCTAAAGCTTCTTTGCATGCATCAATATCTTTTTTAGTTGCCCTAGCTAAACCGCATGGAGTAGATTTTTTTAATATTTTACTTATCTCTGTTACAGCTTCAAAGTCTCCTGGTGAAGCTATTGGAAAACCCGCTTCGATAACATCAATTCCAAGTTCGTCAAATACTCGAGAAATTTGAATTTTTTCCTCTAGACTCATAGATGCCCCTGGTGATTGTTCACCATCACGCATAGTGGTATCGAAAATTATAATTCTATTTTTGTCGCTCATATCCCTCTTTTGGATTTAATATTTTGATAAAATTGAAAATATTTAATCAATTAATAATACAATCAAAAAGGGAGTTTGCCAAATATTTTGTATATTTTAAAGACTAAAACGGGCCCTAGTTCTTAGATTGATCTACTAATTTGTTTTTACCAATCCAAGGCATCATGCCTCTAAGCTTTTTACCCACCTCTTCGATCGGATGTTTAGCTAAATCAGCTCTCATCTTAAGGAAATTTTTTTGTCCATTTTCGCACTCTTTCATCCAATCTTTGGTGAACTTGCCTGATTGAATGTCTTTTAAAACTTCTTTCATTTTTTCTTTGGATTTGCTGTCTACTATTTTCTTACCAGATACATATTCTCCATATTCTGCTGTATTCGATATTGAGTAATTCATATTTGCTATTCCACCTTCGTAGATTAAATCAACAATTAATTTTACTTCGTGAAGAACTTCAAAATAGGCCATCTCAGGTGGGTAGCCAGCTTCTGTCAATGTTTCAAAACCATTTTTAATTAATTCGACTAATCCTCCACATAAAACTGTTTGTTCGCCAAATAAATCTGTTTCACATTCATCTTTAAAATTTGTTTCAATAATTCCAGATTTGCCGCCACCAATACAAGCAGCATAAGACATCGCTAAATCTCTGGCTTTACCAGAGCTATCTTTGTGTACTGCCATCAAGCAGGGTACTCCACCACCTTTTTGAAACTCACTTCGTACTAAATGACCAGGGCCTTTTGGTGCCACCATGAACACATCTAAATCTTTTCTTGCTTCGATTAACTTATAATGAATATTTAATCCATGTGCGAAAGCTAAACTTGTTCCTTCTCTCATTCTCTGTTCAACATGGTTTTTATAAATTTGAGCCTGCAATTCATCTGGAGTTAAAATCATAACTACGTCCGCCCAAGCCGCAGCATCAGATAAAGACATAACTTTTAAACCCGCTGACTCAGCTTTTTTAACACTAGAAGAATTTTCCCTAAGAGCAACAACAACTTCTTTTACTCCACTATCTTTTAAATTTAACGCATGAGCATGACCTTGGCTTCCATATCCAAAAATAGCAACTTTTTTTTGTTTAATTAAATTAACATCAGAATCTTTTTCGTAATACATTTTCATTTTTCTCTCCTAATTTATTTAAATACTTCTGATCCTCTAGTCATCGCTACAGCCCCAGTTCTTGAGATGCTAACTAACCCCCAAGGTTTAATAGTAGTAATTAATTTATCAATTTCTCTTCTTAAAGCAGTTATCTGAATAACGAAAGACTTTTTTGATTTATCTAAGATTACAGAATTATATTTTTTGCACGCTTTTTTAACTTTTTCTTGATTTTTTGAGGAAGAAACAATTTTAAATAGTGCTAATTCTCTAAACAATATATCTGGATCATTTCTATTAAAATCAGCGACTCTATGTACACAAAGAAGTTTTCTTAATTGTAATTTTATCTGTTCTATAACTTGAGGGGTTCCAATTGAAACAATTGTAATTCTGGATAGATGTTTTAGTTTGTCTACCTCTGCTACAGCTAGAGACTCAATATTGTAACCTCTGCCAGAAAATAATCCTATAACTCTAGCTAAGACTCCAGTTTCATTATCTACCCAAACGACAATAATATGGTGATCAGATTTTCCAAGTTTTGTTGGTTCACTATAAGCAGACTTTGATTTTGCCATTAAACTAAAGTTTTCCCTTCTGCTGAAATTTCTTCTTTTTCATCCTCAGGACCTAAAAGCATTTGGTTGTGAGCTTTTCCAGAGGGTATCATGGGATAACAATTTTCCATTTTGTCCACCATGCAGTCAAAAATAACTGGCCTATCAGTATTCATCATTTCGTGAATTTTTTCGTCTAATTCACTTGGTTTGGTTGCTCGAATACCGACGCATCCATAAGCTTCTGCTAATTTTACAAAGTCAGGTAAAGCGGCTGTGTAACTTTCAGAATAATTTTTTTCATGTAAGAGTTCTTGCCATTGTCTAACCATTCCCATGTACTCATTATTCAGAATAAAAATTTTAATCGGAAGTTTATATTGAACAGCAGTAGACATTTCTTGCATAGTCATAAGAACTGATGCTTCTCCCGCAATATCGATAACTAACTTGCCTGGATGAGCTATTTGAACCCCTATTGCAGCAGGCAGACCAAATCCCATAGTACCGAGTCCTCCTGAAGTCATCCATCTATTTGGCTCATCAAATTTATAGTGTTGGGCTGCCCACATCTGATGCTGACCTACTTCTGTTGTTATGTATGTCTCTTTATTTTTGGTTAGTTCATAAAGTCTCTGCACAGCAAATTGGGGCTTGATGGTTTTATCGCTCTTTATAAATCCTAGTGATTTTTTCTCTCGCCATTTATCAATTTGTGTCCACCACTTATCAATATTTTTTTTATTTACATCTATAAAATTTTTATTTTTGGCTTTAAATCTCTTAATTAAATTTGAAAGAAATATATTTACATCGCTGACTAATGCTAGATCTACTTTTACATTCTTCCCAATCGAGGAAGGGTCAATATCTACATGAATTTTTTTTGATTTTGGAGAAAACTCATCAATCTTTCCAGTTATCCTATCGTCAAATCTTGCTCCAATATTGATCATTAAATCACAGTCATGCATAGCATTATTGGCTTCATAAGTTCCGTGCATACCTAGCATTCCTAAAAAATTAGAATCACTTCCTGGAAAGGCACCAAGTCCTTGTAAAGTAGATGTGATAGGAAAGCCTGTTATAGATACTAATTCTCTCAATAATTTGCTAGCCTCCGGTCCTGAGTTAATTACACCTCCACCAGTATAAAAAATAGGTTTAGATGATTTTTTCATCATCTCTATAAATTGATCTAGTTCTTTTTCAGAAATTTTTTTATTTTTAGAACCGTTTAATTTTAAATTCTTATTTTTTTGAAATTCGTACGTTCCTTTTTTAAATTGAATGTCTTTTGGAATATCCACTAAAACGGGTCCAGGCCTTCCAGAAACTGCAACTTCAAATGCTGTGTGCAAAATTTTAGCTAGATCATTTATATCTTTTACCAACCAATTATACTTTGTACATGGTCTTGTGATTCCAGTTGTGTCACATTCTTGAAATGCATCAGTTCCAATTAAATGTGTTGGGACTTGTCCGCTGATACAGACCAACGGAATTGAGTCCATGTATGCGTCAGCTAAAGCAGTAACTACATTTGTTGCACCCGGTCCAGATGTAACCAAAACAACACCTGGTTTTCCTGATGATCTCGCGTATCCTTCGGCAGCATGACCAGCTCCTTGTTCGTGTCTTGCTAAAATATGTTTAATTGTTTTATGATTTTTTAACTCATCATAAATAGGAAGAACAGCTCCACCGGGATAACCGAAAATATATTCGACTTTTTGATCTTCTAAGGCTTTAAAAACAATTTCTGCACCTGACAATAATTTTGGCATTACTGCAATCTATCGGAGAAATTACTTTGGTCAAGTTTTAGCTTAGAAGTTTTAAAATATTTTTAGAAAGTTCGCTAAAACTGTTTGAATATTCTCTTTTCCAATCAATCATGTGGCCTCTAGACCATGTCACTTGTCTTTTAGCATACTGTCTGGTTTTTATATTGATAAGCTCTATAACTTGATTTAGATCAATTTTTTGATCTAAATAGTCTTTAACTTCCTTAACACCTATTATTTTATTAACTGATAATGATGGGTCAATTTTTAATTTTAAAAAATTTTTAACTTCATCTATACAATTATTTTTAATCATTCCTTTAGTTCTTTTAGAAATATTTTTAAGTATTTTTTCTCTTGGAGAATTTAAAAATATTTTATAAATCTCAAACTCCTTAAAATCTGACTTTGTTAATTTATACCATTCATAAATTGATTTTTTTGTAAATTTTTTTACTTCATATGCTCTGATTGATCTTTGCATGTCAAAACGTTCAATTTTATTTTTTACTAAAGGATCTAGTTTCAAAAGTTTTTTATAAAATTCTTTTTGTCCTAATTTAACTTGCAAATCTCTAATTATATTTCTTTTTTTAAAATCAATATTAGGAATTTTACTCATGCCTTTTGTAATGGCTTCAAAATATAAGCCAGTTCCACCTACAAGAATTGGTATTTTTTTTTTTTTTAAACATAATTTAATCTTTTCTTTTGCTAAAGATAACCAAGCTCCAGTTGAAAAATGTTTTTTTGAGGATATGAATCCATAAAGGTGATGTTTTATTTTTTTTAAATCTTTTTTTAATGGTCTAGAAGAAAGTATAGAAAAGTCTCTATAAACTTGCATGCTATCTGCATTTATAATTTCTCCGTCAATTTTATTTGCTATTTCAATTGCAAGTTTTGATTTTCCCGAAGCAGTTGGGCCGGCAAGAAGTATGATTTTCTTAGACAAACTTATTTAGTTTTAACACCAAGGTATCTTCTTTGGTTGTTTTTATTAATTATCGCAAGCAATATTGTTTTTTCACCTTTTTTGTAAATATTTTCAATTAATGTACTAAAATCTCTAGAGTTTAAAATTTTATTTTTTTGTACTTCAAGAATAATATCTCCAACCTGAAGGTAGCTTGCTACAGGACTTTTGTTTGAAATATATGTTATGACGACACCTTTAAGGTTTTTATTTAATTTTCTAGTTTCAATATCGTCAGACGTAGTATCTCGGACAGAAATTTTTAAAGATTCAATTTCTGTATCTTTTGTTTTTGGTTTTGGTTTAGATGTTTTCGTCTCTGCTTTAAAATCTTCAGATGACTCTAATCTTCCTAGTTTTAATTTTTTTGTTAATACTTTTTTATTTCGCCAAATCTCTAGATTTACAGTTTTACCAACTTCTGCTCGTGAAACTAGCTTTGGTAATGTTCTCATTGTATCTATTTTTTTTCCATCAAACTTTAAAATTATGTCACCTGCTTTAAGTCCAGCTTTGTCCGCAGGACTTTTCTCACCGACGCTTGCAATTAGTGCGCCTTGTGTATTTTTTAATCCTTCAACGTCTGCAATTTCTTTAGTTACTTCCTGAATTCTAACTCCTAGCCAACCTCTTCTAGTCTCACCATATTTAATTAATTGATCAACAACATCAGAAGCTGCATTAGCTGGGATTGCAAAACCTATACCTACTGAACCTCCTTGTCCTATAATAGCTGTGTTTACGCCTATAACGTCGCCATTTAAATTAAAAAGTGGCCCACCAGAATTTCCTTGATTAATAGATGCATCTGTTTGGATAAAATCATCGTAACGAGTTAAATTTATATCTCTATTTCTCGCTGAAATAATTCCTGAAGTCACTGTTCCTCCTAATCCAAAAGGGTTACCTATTGCTATCACCCAGTCACCAACTCTAGCTTTGTCAGAATTTCCAAACTTTACTGGTTTAAAAATATCTTTCGAGTCTATTTTCAAAACTGCAACGTCAGCATAGGGATCGGCTCCTATAATCTTAGCTTTATATTCTTTGTCACCAACCTTGACGACGATATCATCCGCATTATTAATAACGTGGTTATTAGTAATTACAGTACCGTTCTTATTGATTATAAACCCTGACCCTAAAGAAGAAGCTTTTCTTTCTTTGGGTTGATTATAATCTTTAAACATTTCTTCAAAAGGTGAGCCTGGAGGAAATTGAAAAGGAAAAGGATTGGCAGTAGTTTTTATGGTCTGTGTTGTGGAGATATTTACTACAGATGGCATTAATTTTTCTGCAAGATCTGCAAAAGAATCTGGAACCTGTTTAGCAGTTAATAAGTTTACAAATACCAGATTAAATAAGACTAAACTAAATAATATTTTTTTAAAATTTTGCATTTAATTTTTTATATACCAAACTATTAAAAACCCTAATAACAAAAAGAAAGTTCCAATGCTCCTTAATTTAGTTGGGGGAATACCATCAATTGATTTAAGCATATTTTTGATTCTCGTTGGGAAAACGGCTAAAAATAATCCCTCTATAAAAAGTAACAACCCTAGAGCTGTTATGAGGTCTTTCATTTTTAAATTTAAGGTTTTTTCCTTGTAGTTCCTATTTTGCCAAAAAACTTAAAGAATTCGCTATCAGGGGAAAGAACTAAAGATGTTTCTCCTCCAATTAAAGCAGTTTCGTATGCTTGCATTGCTCTATAGAAACTAAAGAACTGCGCGTCTCGTCCAAAAGCGTTAGCAAAAATTTTATTTCTTTGACCGTCACCTTCTCCTTTTAAAATTTGTGATTGTTTGTTTGCATTAGCTAAAAGTACCGTTACATCTTTGTCAGCCGTTGATGTTATTTTTGCAGCTATCTCTGCTCCTTCTGCTCTAAATTCTTTGGCTTCTCTTTGTCTTTCAGTCTGCATCCTTTTGTAAATAGCCTCACTATTTGCTTGTGGTAAGTCAGCTCTTTTAATTCTTACATCTACAATTTTAATTCCAAAACTTTTAGCTTCTTCGTTTACATCATTTTGAATAATTGTCATTTGTTTGGCTCTTTCAGTTGAGAGCAAAGTAGCTAATTCTTGCGTTCCTAACACACCTCTAATTCTTGAATTGATAATTGTTGATAATCTTGATCTGGCAACTCTCTCGTTACCCACTGAGATATAAAACTTTAATGGATCAACAATTTGAAATCTTGCAAAAGCATCAACAATTAATCTTTTTTGATCTGCGGCAATTACTTCCTCCGGCTGATTGTCTAAATTAAGAACCCGTCTATCTAAGTAAACAACGTTTTGAATAAAAGGTAATTTTACTTTTAAACCTGGTTCTGTAATTATTCTTTTTGGATTACCAAACTGTAACACAATAGCTTGATTTATTTCCTTAACTATAAAAAGAGATTGGAAGACAACAACTCCGATTAAAATAATTGCTGGTACTAAAAGTTTTGAAATTTTCATTAATTAGTACTTCCTTTCTTTTTTAATTCTGGAAGCGCTAAGTAAGGAACTACCCCTTGTCCTGAACTTTTATCAATTAAAACTTTATCTATATCAGCTAAAACTTTTTCCATTGTTTCGAAATACATACGTTCTTGCGTTACTTGTTTTGCGTTTTTATACTCATCATAAATCGCAAGAAACCTGCTGGCTTCCCCTTCAGCTGCAGCTACCACTTGTTGTTTGTAAGCATCAGCTTCTTGTAAAATTTTTTCTGCTTCACCTCGTGCTCTTGGAATTACATCGTTAGCATAAGCTTCTGCTTCATTTTTAGATCTCTCTCTGTCAGCTCTTGCTGCTTGCACATCTCTGAATGCATCAATTACTTGGCTAGGTGGATCTGCTTTTTGTGTTTGCACTTGAGTAATTTGAATTCCAGAACCATATTCATCTAAAATATTTTGAATTATTACCTGTACATCTGTTTCGATTTGCAATCTTCCTTCTGTTAAGATTGATTGAATTGGACTTCTAGCAATAACCTCTCTCATTGCTGTCTCTGAAGCGGCTTTAACTGTTTCTACAGGACTCTGAATATTAAATAAAAATTTTCCAGCATCTTTAATTAACCAAAATACAGAATAGTTTATGTCGACGATATTTTCGTCTCCTGTTAGCATTAAACTTTCTTCAGGAACGTTACCAACGCCTGAAACTCTTCCGCTATCACTTGCAGGTCTGAATCCTATATCAATTCTATTAACTTTGGTTACTTTAGGTGTTAACGCTCTTTCGATAGGTAATGGTAAGTGATAATTCAATCCTGGTTGAGTAGTTTTAATAAATTTTCCAAATCGTAAAACAACACCTTGTTCATCAGGTAACACTCTATAAAGACCACTTGCTAACCAGAGTAAAACTAAAATTATCAAACCCATTATAATAGGTTTGCTTCCACCAGATTTTCCACCTGGGAAAAATTGATTAATTTTTTTTTGAATATTAGCTATAATCTCATCAAGATTTGGTGGTTGGTTTGTGTTTCCTGAGCCGTTATTATTATTGTCTGACCCAGACCCCCAAGGAGATTGATTCTTAAAAATTCTGTCTTTGAAATTCATGACACTTTATATAGTTACTTTATGAGCAAAAACAAGTTAACTTAAAGCGTTATTATGTCCGGAAAAAAAGCAGAAAAGAGCTAAGCAATGAAGGAAAAGCCAGCACCCAAGATTTTTGTTAGGAATCCAATAAAAGGTACCAAATATACTGTAATGGTTTCTAGTGCTAAGGGAGGTGTCGGTAAATCCACTTTTGCTGTGAACCTGGCCTTTGCATTAAAACAACTGGGTAAAAAAGTTGGCCTGCTTGACGCTGATATTTACGGACCATCACTTCCAAAATTAATTGGTAAAAATGAAAAACCAGAAAATAAAGATGGAAAGTATATTGTACCTATCGATAGTCATGGAGTTCAATGTATGTCGATGGGATTTTTAGTTGAAGAAACT
>Ga0209425_10002250_pt1 | contig 21664 bp, 19 predicted proteins | sample COG_05_FD_184749 | JGI IMG/M metagenome (GOLD analysis project Ga0209425, IMG submission 184749) | Pelagic Microbial community sample from North Sea - COGITO 998_met_05 (SPAdes) (version 2) | ecosystem: Environmental > Aquatic > Marine > Neritic zone/Coastal water | place: Helgoland, sampling...
AAATGCAGATCGACTTAAAGTTTGTGATGTTGATGTGGGAGAAAAAGAAATAAAAAAAGTTGTATGTGGAGCAGCTAATGCAAGAGAGGGATTGATAACAATATATGCCCCACCAGGAGCTGTTGTCCCGAAAAGCAAAGTAAAGTTAGTGGTGGCTAAAATTAGAGATGTCACTTCTTATGGAATGCTTTGCTCTGAGTCTGAATTAAATTTATCTGATGAAAGCGACGGAATAACAGAATTGTCATCAAAAAAATATGAAAAGAGTGTTGGAAAAAGTTATTTTTCAAAATCAGCCTCTAATCTTATTGATTTGTCAATTACCCCTAATAGACCAGATTGTCTTGGTGTTAGAGGAATAGCGAGAGACCTTGCTGCCTCAGGTTTTGGAAAATTAAAAAATTTTAAAGAAAAAAAAATTAAATCAAAAACTAAGCAAAATGTAAAAGTAAAAATTAATAAAGAAAAAAATCAAGGCTGTAGTGTATTTGGAAGTTGTTTGATCACTAATGTAAAAAACACCGAAAGTCCTAAATGGCTAAAAGATAAATTAGTTTCAATTGGGCAAAAACCAATTTCAGCAATAGTTGATATTACTAATTATGTGATGCTTGATATTAATCGTCCGTTACATGCTTATGATGCTGATAAAATTGAAAAAGGAATTGTAGTCCGTAACTCAAAATTTGGAGAAGAATTCACAGCTCTAGATAAAAAAAATTATAAGTTAGATGATGGAATGTGTGTAATTAGTGACAGTAAGGGCGTATTGGGACTAGGTGGAATTATTGGAGGCATAAGATCTGGTACAGAATTTGACACTAAAAACATTTTATTAGAGTCAGCATATTTCGAGCCTAGATCTATTAGGAGTACATCAAAAAAACTAAACTTAGATACAGATGCAAAGTTCAGATTTGAAAGAGGTATTGATCCATTATCTATTGAAGATGGGTTAAATAAAGCAGCATTATTAATTAAAGAAATTTGTGGTGGAGAAATTAGTAAAATTGATATTCAAAGAATTGAAACAGGAAAAACTAAAACTATTAAATTTGACACTAATTTATTTGAAAAAATAACTGGATTTAAAATTTCAACAAATGAGATGTCTAAAATCCTAGAAGGCCTTGGTTTCAAAATTAAAAAAGAAAAAAGATATTTAAAATTAACTATTCCAACATGGAGACCAGATATTTTACAGGAAATAGATATTGTTGAAGAGCTGGTAAGAATAACAGGCTATGATAAAATAAAGATTATAGATCCAATTAAAGAAAGAACCAAATCTACTCTGACTAAGTCTCAAAAGTTATTTCATTTTTTACAAAGAGCAATTGCTTCCAAAGGTTATTTAGAGGCAATAACGTGGTCATTCACTGACTCAAATTACAATGATCATTTTAAAGATAAACATAAAGAAATTAAAATTATAAATCCCATAAGTTCAGAGTTGGGTGTTTTGAGAAACTCAATATTTTCAAATTTAATTATGTATATGAATAAAAATTTAGACAGAGGCTTTAAAGATTTATCAATATTTGAAATAGGGCCAATTTTTACTGGTTCAAATCCAGGAGAACAAAATACAGTAGTCTGTGGTTTGTCAGCAGGTAAAAGATCAAGATTATCGTGGATTGAAAAAGATAGAAATGTTGATGTATTTGATGTTAAAAGAGATGTAGTCCAAACTTTAGTTGAAGCAGGATATAGTTCGAATAAATTTTTTATAGATACTGAAACACCAAATTATTATCATCCAGGCAAGTCTGGCAGATTATTTTTAAATAAAGGTAAAGATCAAATAGCAGCTTATTTTGGAGAGATTCATCCAAATATTATAAAAAAAGTAGATATTAAAACAGAGTCTTTAGTGGGTTTTGAAATCTTTTTAGATAATTTAAAATTACCAAAAAAAACATTAAAAGACCAAAAAACTAAATTTGAAGTATCAGATTATCAAAAGTCTGAGAGAGACTTTGCATTTATAGTTAATAAAGATGTTAAAGCTCAAGATTTAATTGATGCTGTTTCAAGTGTGGATCAAACGCTAATTTCTAATATTAAAGTTTTTGATGTTTATGAGGGTGAAAATATTCCAGAAAACCAAAAATCCATAGCAATTAGTGTAAATATACAATCATCTGAAAAAACATTGAATGATAATGATTTAGAAAACATTAATAATTCTATAATTAAAACAGTTGAAAAAAAAACTGGTGCTAAAATTCGATCCTAAAATTAAATGAGCACTATTGACAATATAAGAAACTTTGCAATTATTGCTCATATCGATCACGGTAAATCGACAATAGCGGACAGAATTATTCATAAGTGTGGCGGTTTAACAGAGAGAGAGATGAAAGCTCAAGTTCTTGACTCTATGGACATTGAAAGAGAAAGAGGAATAACCATCAAAGCACAAACTGTAAAACTACATTATAAAGCAAAAAATGGAAAAAATTATATTTTAAATATTATAGATACTCCAGGGCACGTCGACTTTAGTTATGAGGTAAGTAGATCCCTGTATGCTTGTGAAGGATCAATATTAATTGTAGACAGTACTCAAGGAGTAGAGGCACAAACTCTAGCGAATGTTTATCAAGCACTTGATATTAACCATGAAATTATTCCAGTATTGAATAAGATTGATTTACCAGCATCAGATTTAGAGAGAACAAATAAACAAATTGAAGATGTGATTGGCATAGATACTGAAAATGCAGTTCCATGCTCAGGAAAAACAGGTGAGGGTATTTCAGAAATTTTAGAGCAGATTATAAGCCAACTACCTGGACCAAAAGGAGATCCTAATGCAGATTTAAAATGTCTATTAGTTGACAGTTGGTATGACACTTATTTAGGAGTTGTAATTTTAGTAAGAGTTATAAACGGAAAAATAACTAAAAATATGAAGATCAAAATGCTTTCAACGAATCAAGATCATGTAGTTGAAAAAGTTGGAGTTTTTACACCAAAAGCAAAAGATATTAATGAATTGAATACTGGTGAGATTGGTTTTATTACCACTGGTATTAAAGTTTTATCTGAAACAAAAGTGGGTGATACAATTTGTGATGCAACAAAATCATCAGTTGAAGCATTGCCTGGCTTTAAACCAAGCAAACCAGTAGTGTTTTGTGGATTATTTCCCGTTGATAGTTCAGAGTATCAAAAATTAAAAGATGGATTGGCAAAATTACAATTAAATGATGCAAGTTTTTCATTTGAAGCCGAGTCTTCATCAGCACTAGGCTTAGGTTTTAGATGTGGATTTTTGGGATTACTTCATCTTGAAATAATTACTGAAAGATTAGAAAGGGAATTTGATGTAAACTTACTAACAACAACCCCGGGAGTTGTATACAAAGTAAACTTAAATAGTGGAGATATTATTGACTTGCAAAATCCATCAAGTCTTCCAGATCCAACATTGATTAAATTAATTGAAGAACCATGGATAAAGGCAACAATTATAACACCTGACGAATATCTTGGGTCAATTATTAAACTATGTCAGGATAAAAGAGGAATTCAAACAAACTTGAGTTATTCAGGTAATAGAGCTGTTTTAAGTTATGAACTTCCCTTAAATGAAGTGGTTTTTGATTTTAATGATCGTATTAAATCTATGACAAGTGGATATGCTAGTTTTGATTATGAGATAATTGAACATAGAGAAGGTGAACTGGTAAAATTAGGTATTTTAGTTAACGGTGAACCAGTAGACGCACTTGCTATGATGATACATAAAGATTTTGCTCAAAGAATTGGCAGAGAAGTTTGTGAAAAGTTAAAAGACTTGATACCTCGCCATAATTTTATGATACCTGTTCAGGCAGCAATTGGAGGTAAAATAATAGCAAGAGAAACAATAAAAGGTTTTAAAAAAGATGTATTAACTAAAATTCATGGTGGAGGAGCTACTGATAGAAAAAGAAAATTATTAGAAAAACAAAAAAAAGGTAAAGCTAGATCAAAACAATTTGGAAGAGTTGAAATACCTCAAGAGGCATTCATAGGTGTTTTAAAAATAAATAAAGAAAAATAAAATGAATAAAGTTTTTGATTGTGTAACATTTTTTCAAGAAAACTTACAAATGGAGTTAAGATTTTCTATTTTAAATGAAGTAGTTGATAAGTTTGTTGTTTGTGAGTCAATTTATGATCATAGAGGAAACCCTAAAAAAATTAATTTTTCTAAAGAAAAATTTCATAAATTTAAAGATAAAATAACACATGTAGTTGTCGAAGAAAAATTTCCTAAAAAAAATACTCCTTGGCAAAATCAAGCATTACAGAGAGAATGTATTTTCGATGGAATTAAAGAAGCATCTAAAGAGGATTATATAATGTTTTCTGATCCAGATGAAATTCCAAATCCCATAAAGATAAAAAACATATCTTTAAAAAAAAAATTCGGTATTTTTTTTCAAAAAATGTACACATATAAAATGAATTTATTCAACAAATATGAGTCACCTTGGGAGGGAACACGAATATGTAAAAAGAAAAATTTAAAATCAGTCGATTGGCTTAGACATAAAGTTTTGTATAAAAATTTAAAATATGGATTTTGGAGATTCGATAAAGAAAGAAATATTGAAATAATAGATAACGGTGGATGGCATTTTAATTATTTATTAAAACCAGAAGAGATTGCAAAAAAATTTAAAAGTTTGGCTGAAACTAGTTGGGATAATGAAAAATATTATAATGAGAAAAATATAAGAGACAAAATAAACCAAAAAATGGATTTATTTGGACGGGGACATATTTTTGAAAACGTAAAAATTGATGATACCTTCCCTGATTATATAAAAAAAAATCTAAATAAATATGCTGAATGGATCTTATAATGAGTAAAAAAATTCTATCAAAAAACTTTTATGATCTTGAAAGCTACATAAGAAAAAAAAAATATATTTATCAAAGTGGAAAACCTTACCCACATATTGTAATAAAAAATTATTTTGATAAAAATTTTTTGAGCAAAGTACTTGATGAATTTCCAAATCTTTCTAAAATAAGTTCTTCTAAAAATTATAACAATAAAAATGAAATAAAATTCTCAAATAATAAAAAAAAAAATTTTAAAAAAAATACAAAAATTCTTTTTAAATTTTTAAATTCTAAATTATTTTTAAATTTTGTTCAAAACCTAGCATCGATAAATGAAAAACTATTACCAGATTTTGAGTTGAATGGTGGGGGGTTACATGAAATTAAAAGAGGAGGTGTTTTGAAGATTCATACTGATTTTAATAAACATCCTTATAAAAATATTGATAGAAGAATTAATGTTCTAATTTATCTTAATAAGCAGTGGAAAAAAAATTACGGAGGAAATCTCGAATTATGGAATAAAAGTATGAAAAAATGTGTAAAAAAAATTGCACCAAATTTCAATACGATGGTAATTTTTTCAACTAATGATTTTACTAATCATGGACATCCCAACCCTTTGAAATGTCCAGAAACAATTTCTAGAAAATCGATAGCAACATATTATTTTTCTAAAGGAAGACCATTAAAAGAAATTTTAAAAGTAAGAAAAAAAAATACTACTAATTTTAAAAATAGATATGGAGACAAAAATGATGTTTTTATAAAAAAAGAATATTTAAAAAATTTTTTTAGAAAATTTAATTTTTATCATGACTTAAAAAATCTTGAAAAAAAATATTTAAGAACTGGTAATTCAAAAATAAAAAGAAAAAACTGATATGGAGAGGTGGCCGAGTGGTTGAAGGCGCACGCTTGGAAAGTGTGTATGGGGGCAACTCTATCGTGGGTTCGAATCCCACTCTCTCCGCCATATTAATAATTTAAGATAGAGTTGATCAAAGTAAATTGATATAAAAAATATATGACTTCATTAAAAATGTACTGTTTCTCTTTAAATAGTTCAAATCTAGATAAAATAAAAAAACTTAACTATGTTCCAGTTGGACTTGGAAAAGAAAATTTTAGCAAAGATTGGATAACAGATGATACAAAAGATCATATAAGTAAAAAAAATAGCTGGTATGGTGAAAACACATTTTATTATTGGCTTTGGAAAAATAATCTTGATTCTTTTTCTGATGCTGATTGGACAGGCTTCTGCCATTACCGCCGTTTTTGGATAAAAAATACTAATAATTTAAATGAGATTGACCTGAAACAATCTATTATTCAAGAAGTTCCTAATGAGTGGAGCAATCATGAAGTTGTACTTAGAGATGAAATTTTTGTTAATTCAACCAAATTAAGTAAGATACTAAAACACGGCAGGGCACAATTAATGAAAAATCCTTTTGTTTTTTTTTCTAAAAAGAAAATGACCGTAAAAGTTCATTATGATATGTATCATGGACCTGGTGAGCTAGATAAAGCTATAGAATTATTAGATAATGAAAATAGGGAAGATTTCAGAAATTGGGTAAATACTTCACAGTCATTTAATGCAAACAATGTTTTTATTTGCAGGTCTCGCTCGCTCTATAATGATTACTGTAAGTCTTTATTTCAATGGTTAGAAAAATGTGAAACTTTATTTGGGTTTGATCCTAACAGATCATATAGCAGGATAAGGGTATATGCTTTTTTGTCAGAAAGATATCTTAGTTATTGGTTTAAAAAAAATTCAAATTATATAGAATGTCCGATGAATTTTCATGACATTACTAATGATAAAATTAATTTTTAATATTAATAAATGAAAAAAAAAATCTTTTTATCTGGTGTAGGAGGTATGTTAGGTGAAGCGTTTTATGAGGTCTTTTCAAAAAAATATACACTAAAATGCACAGATAAAGACGTAAATGAAGATTGGTTAGAGCGCTTAGATTTTTGTGACTCAGAAAAATACAGACTAACAGTAGAAGAGTTTTTCCCTGACTATCTATTTCATATTGGAGCTTTCACAGATTTAGAATATTGTGAAAATAATCGGCAAGCTACATTTGAAACAAATACAGAGTCAGTTAAAACAGCAGTAAAAATATCTAATAATTTAAACATACCTTTACTTTATATAAGTACTGCAGGAATATTTGATGGTTTAAAAGAATTTTATGATGAAAACGATGAACCAAAACCAATGGGAGTATATGCAATATCTAAATATGAAGCAGAGAAATTTGTAGTCCAAAATAGTAAAAAATTTATTATTTGTAGAGCAGGCTGGATGATGGGTGGTGGTCCAAAAAAAGATAAAAAATTTGTTAAAAAAATACTTCAGCAATTAAAGGATGGTAAAAAAGAATTATTTATTGTTGATGATAAATTTGGAACCCCAACGTATACAAACGATTTTGCTAAAAATACATTAGCCTTGATAGAGAGTAACAATTTTGGCTTATATAATATGGCATGTGAAGGAAATACAAGTAGATTAGAAGTAACAGAAGAGATTTTAAAAATCTTAAATTTAAGTAAAAAAATTAAAATAAACAAAGTAAATTCAGATTATTTTTCTAAAACTTTCTTTGCAAAAAGACCAAATTGCGAAAATTTATTAAATAAAAAATTAAATGATAAAAAACTTAATTTAATGAGACCCTGGAAAGAGACTTTAAGAGAATATTTAAAAAGTTCTTATTCAGATTATTTATAATGAAAATTGTTAAAAAAATTGCACCAAAAATTAATGCATATTTTAGGAACTTAAGGTTTTCACATTATATAAAATTAAAATCTCCAAAAACAAAGTTAGTTGATTTGAAATTATTTAATAAAGATTACTTAAACAAAGATAATATTTTAACTCAAATAATGAATAATTATGGAAGTGATAAAGGAAGCACACATCATAACTATACTGATTTTTATCATTTTTTATTTGAAAATTTAAGAAATAAAAAATTGAATATTTTCGAAGTGGGATTGGGTTCAATTGATCCTAATTTTTCTTTTAATATGACTCTTGTGCAAAAAAATTCACCCTTGTGTTCATTAAGAGCTTGGAAAGAGTACTTTCCAGACTCACAAATTTTTGGAGCCGATATAGACACTAGTATTTTAGATAATGAAGAAAGAATAAAAACTTTTTTTGTAGATATGCTTTCAAAAGATACTATTTTTCTTATGTGGAAAAAGATTAATCAGAAAATGGATATAATCATTGATGATGGCTTCCATTCATTTGAAGCTAACACAACCTTTTTTGAAAATTCGATTGCTTACCTTAATGATGACGGAATTTACATTATAGAAGATATTCACAGAAACCCAAAAATTATAAAAAAATATGTTAACTATTTTAATAAAATAGGTTTTTCATGGCAATTTGTAGATATTAAAAATTTAAACAATGTTAGGGACAACTGTTTGATATTAATTAAAAAAAATATTTAATATTTAAAATCTTGGAATTTTAACCCCATCTTGTCTTTCTTTGAAAGAACCGGCTTTTTTACGGGCCACTTAATATTAAGAACACTATCATCCCATTTTATTGTGGTTTCACTGGATTTATTTCTATAATTTGAGCATTTATAATAAACAGCGCAGTTTTTGGACAAGCATAAAAACCCATGTGCAAAATTTTCTGGAACAAAAAGAGAGAAATCAGAATTTTGTGACATTTCAATAGAAAAATGTTTCCCATAAGTAGAAGAATTTTTTCTAAGATCAACAACAACATCTAAAATTTTACCTTGAACAACAGTTATAAACTTTGCTTGACTTTTTGTGGTTTGCAAATGCAATCCTCTCAAAGTATTTTTTTTTGAATATGAAAAACAGTCAAAAACAAATTTTTTTTTTAAAATATTTTTTTTTTCTATCTCTTTAAAAAAACCTCTTTTATCACTAAAAACTTTAGATTTTACTAAAACAAGGTCTTTTAATTTTGTTTTAATTATTTTCATTGTAAAACATATTTATAATTTTTTTTTCTATTTCTATATCAGGTTTCCATTTCATCAAAACCTTTAATTTAGATTTTTTTATCTTATCAACTTTATAATTCAAATATTTAGTTTTCAGTTTTCTTATTAAAACTTTATTTATTTTTAAAATTAAATTTGAAATTTTAGTATTTTTTTTTTGACTCAAACAATACGATCCACTTTTAAAGTTATTTTTTAATATAATAAAAATTGCGTTAATTATATCATTAACATGAATTATGTTTAATTCTAATTTTTTTGAGTTAACTTTTGTTATTATTTTTTTTTTATAGTTAGAAAATAATATTGGAATCAATTTTTTTCTTTGATCTTTTTCAGAAAAACTCTCATAAAATTTCAAATTATAAAATTTAATATTTTTATAAGTAGTTGTATAAAAATTTAGTATCATTTCAAAAGCAGATTTAGTAGATGCATAAAAATTTTTTGGAGTATGATTTTTTCCATCAGAGTGTTGCATCATAGTACCAAAATTAATAATTTTTTTTACTTTTGAACATATGAGATCAAGAATTATAGATGGAAATTCAATATTAGAATTCGTGAATTTTAAAATATCGTTATGATTGTGATTATTTTTATATAATGTTGCAAAATTTATAAAATAATCAATTTTTTCATTTTTTAATTTTTTTTCAATTTCACTATTATTTTTAAAAAAAATTGATTTATACGTATTGGCATATTTTTTTCTTAAAAAATTTAAATCTTTATTTGATTTATTTTTAAGTCGCAAAATATCAACTACCTTAAATCCTTTACTTAAGGCATTTTCTAAAAAAAACTTACCCAAGAAACCTGATGAACCAGTAATGAAAATTATTTTCTTTTTCAAATTACAATTTTTTTAAATAATTACTATACTCATTATTTCCATAAAACTTTAAATTTTGCATAATATTTTTTTTAGTAATCCATTTTTTAGATAAAGCTATTTCTTCTAGACATGCAATTTTAATTCCCTGAACCTTCTCAATAGATCTAACATAATTAGAAACATTAGTTAAATCTTCGATTTTACCCGCATCGGACCAAACTGCTCCTCTTCCTATTAGTTCAAAATTCAATTTTTTAGTTTTTTGATATTCTTTGATTAAGTCGGTAATTTCTAATTCTCCTCTTTTTGAAGGCTTAAGTTTGCCAGAATATTTTGAGACATTTTTATCGAAAAAGTATAAACCTGTAATTGCATTTCTGGATATAAATTTTTTTGGTTTTTCAACGATTTTTTGAATTTTATTTTTTTTTATTTTTGCAACTCCATAATTTTCAGGCTCAGTTACCTCTTTTAAAAAAATTGTTGCCCCAGTTTTATGTTTTGCGGACTTCTCAAGCTTTTGTGCTAAACTTTGACCATAAAAGAAATTATCACCAAGAATTAAAGCAACATTGTCACTACCAATAAATGACTTGCCTAAGTTGAAAGCGTCCGGCAGACCTCGGGGTTTGAGCTGAATTTTATAATTAATTTTAATTCCATATTTAGAACCATCTCCTAATAAGCTTTTAAAACTATCAATTTGACCAGGATTAACGATCAATAAAATATTTCTTATGTTAGCCAACATCATTACAGACAGTGGATAAAATATCATAGGTTTGTCATGAATAGGTAAAAGCTGTTTATTAACAGCTTTGGTTAATGGGCTTAGCCGAGTACCAGAACCACCTGCTAGAATAATACCTTTTTTAATCATTAAAATTTATTCGAATATACATATATTAATTCTTATCTATTTAAAAAGCTTAATTTGTGTTATTATAAATCTTTCCATAAATGAAAAATAATAATTATCAAGCAGATTCAATTAAGGTCTTAAAAGGTCTGGAAGCAGTTAGAAAAAGACCTGGTATGTATATTGGTGATACCGATGATGGCACAGGCCTGCATCATATGGTTTATGAAGTTGTAGATAACTCAATAGATGAAGCGCTGGCCGGATATTGCAAGATCATAAAAGTTCAAATTAATTCTGATGGAACAGTAACAGTTAAAGATGATGGACGTGGTATTCCAGTGGATATGCACAAAGGTGAAAAAAAATCTGCCGCTGAGGTAATCATGACACAATTACATGCTGGTGGAAAATTTGATCATGATTCTTATAAAGTATCAGGTGGACTGCACGGCGTAGGTGTTTCAGTAGTAAATGCATTATCTGAAAAACTTAAATTAGAAATAAATAGAGATGGTAAAAAACATTATATTGAATTTAAAAATGGTGAAGCAAAAGCACCTCTTAAAGTAATTGGAAAATCTCAAGAGACTGGTACACAAATAACTTTTTTACCTTCAAAAGAAATTTTTTCGTCTATAAAATTTACAAGCAGTATTCTCATTAAGAGAATGAGAGAGTTAGCTTTCTTGAACAAAGGTATTAAAATTATTTTTACAGACCTAAGTCAGAAAAAAGAAAAGACTCAAGAATTTAGATTTGAAGGAGGTGTTTTAGAATTTGTTGATTTTTTAGATGAAAAAAGGGAAAAACTTCAAAACAAAAATGGTAATGACCTTTTTAAAAAGCCAATCTACATTGAAGGAAAAAAAGATAATGTAGAAATTGAATGCTCTTTAAAATGGAATGCAGGTTATTCAGAGGATGTTCTTCCGTATACCAATAACATTTATCAAAAAGATGGTGGAACACATTTACTTGGTTTTAGGAGTGCTTTAACAAGAATTATAAATAAGTATGCTAATGAAAATAATCTTCTAAAGAAAAATAAATTAGCAATATCTGGGGATGACATTAAAGAAGGACTAACTTGCGTATTATCTACAAAAATTCCAGATCCTAAATTTTCATCTCAAACTAAAGATAAATTAGTTTCTTCAGAGATAAGAATGATTGTAGAGACAGTCATTAATGAAAAATTATCAATTTGGTTTGATCAAAATCCTTCAGTTGCAAAAGTAATACTTTCAAAAGTTATTCAAGCAGCAATGGCAAGAGATGTTGCCAGAAAAGCAAGAGAAAATGTTAGAAGAAAAGGTGCGCTCGAGCTTAGTGGTCTTCCTGGAAAATTGGCAGATTGTCAAATAGGAAAACAAGAGGGAACTGAATTATTTATTGTTGAGGGTGACTCAGCTGGTGGATCAGCAAAACAAGGAAGAAATAGATCTAATCAGGCAGTATTACCCTTAAGAGGAAAAATTTTAAATACTTACGTAGAAGATGCTCAATTAAAAAAAAATAAAAAAGATAATGGAAATGAACAGAGAACTAAAGCTTTATCAAAAATGATTTCCTCTAGCGAGATAGTAACACTGATAAATGCATTAGGTTTAGATCCAAAAATGCAAGAAATTGATTTAAAAGATTTAAGATATGGTAAAATTATTATTATGACCGATGCTGATGTTGATGGCTCTCACATTAGAGCATTGTTATTAACATTCTTTAATAACAAACCATTTAACAAATTAATAGAACATGGTCATGTCTATTTAGCTCAGCCGCCACTTTTTAAGATAAACAAAGGATCCAAGGGCGTCTATATCAAAGATGAAAAAGAATTAGAAGATTACATTGTTAATAATAATAAAGACTTGAAGAAGATGAAAAGGGGATCTAAGGATTTTATTAAAGAGCTTGATTTAGAAAAATCAAAAATGAACATTCAAAGATTTAAAGGGCTAGGGGAAATGAATCCAGAAGAACTTTGGAACACAACACTTGATCCAGAAACAAGAAATTTACTACAAGTAAAGTATTCTAAGGACACAAACAAAGATCAAAATTTGATACATACATTAATGGGCAATGATGTTGCTTTGAGAAAAGATTTTATAATTTCTAATGCAATTAATGTACAAAATTTAGATATTTAGAAATGAAGTTTTTCGAAACTTCAAAATACTATTCCTTAAAAAAATCAACTTATATAAATTTAAGATGGATAGGTATAGTTGGACAATTAATATCAGTAAACTTTGTATTTTTCTTTTTAAATTTTGAGTTTAATTTTTTTTATTCAAATTTAATAATATTTATTGGAATTTTGAGTAATTTATATTTAATTTACTTTTATAAAAAAACACAATTATCAGATAGATCTGCCATTATCTTTTTAACTATTGATATCTTGCAATTAAGTCTCTTACTGTTTTTAACAGGAGGAATTAAAAATCCATTTGTAATATTTCTATTAATTCCTAGTGTTTTTTCGTCATCTAACTTGAGCTTGAGGACTAATTCATTAATTGTTATTTTTACAATAATATCAATTATTTTTCTTACATTTTACTCACATGATTTACCAAAACCTATCAATAAGCATTTCCATGTAAGCCAGTACTATTACTTCTCAATACCAGTTGCGCTGGTTGTAGCACTAATTTTTTTAAATTATTTTTCTATGACATTTGGAACTCAATTTCGTCTCAGAAAAGATGCTTTAGCAAAAATGGAAGAAGTAATGGCACAAGAACACGAGCTTCTTTCATTAGGAGGTCAGGCAGCAGCTGCCGCTCATTCTTTAGGCACCCCACTTTCAACGATTAAATTAGTTACTCAGGAGCTCGCAGATCAATTTAAAGGTCAAAAAGATGTCGAGAAAGATTTTGAATTATTATCAAGTCAAGTTGAAAGATGTAATGAAATTTTAAAACGTTTAAGTCTAAATCCAGTAGAAGAAGACAATTTTATTGATATAGAATTAAGCATGAGAGAATATCTTAAAGAAATTATTACCTCTTTTAAAGAGATTAGTGATAAAGAATTTATATTTAATTATGAATTAGATGATAATAGTAAAAAAATTTCAAAATCCATTGAAGTAGTTTACGGCTTAAGAAATTTTATTGGGAATGCCAATAAATTTTCAAATAAAAAAGTAAATATAAATCTTAAAAGTAATGATGAAATTACAGAAATATTAATTGAAGATGATGGCCATGGGTATTCTAGAAATATTATGTCAAAAATTGGAGAACCATACCTAAGATCGAATGAGATTGATAAAAAGTCAGCCACAGGTTTGGGGCTTGGGATATTTATTGGCAAAACTTTATTGGAAAAAAATTTTGCAAAGATTGATTTTAGTAACTCTAAAACTAGCGGTGGTGCAAAAGTTACCATAAGATGGGCTAATAAAAATTTATTTAATATTTAATGTAATCTTTTTTTTGTATCAAATAATGAACTCAGTTGAGAGATCATAACGTCTCCTAACTCATTTACATCAGTTATCTTTATTGCTTTATTGTAGTACCTTGATACATCATGTCCAATTCCTATAGCTAAAATATCTATTTCAGTTTTATCTTCTATAAACTTGACCATTTTTTTTAAATGTTTTTCCAAGAAGTCACCAGAATTTACTGACAAAGTGGAATCATCAACCGGTGCTCCATCTGAAATCACCATTAATATTTTTCTTTCTTCTTTTCGTTTTTTTAATCTACTAAAAGCCCAAGAAATTGCCTCTCCATCAATATTTTCTTTTAATAAACCTTCTTTAAGCATTAATCCCAGGTTTTTCTTAGATTGTCTCCAGTGTGAGTCGGCTCCCTTGTAAATTATGTGTCTCAAATCATTTAATCTTCCAGGTGTTTTTAATTTGCCTTGTCTATTCCAAAGTTCTCTGCTTTGGCCCCCTTTCCAATTTTTTGTTGTAAAACCTAAAATTTCTACTTTAACAGAACATCGCTCCAAAGTTCTTGAAAGAATATCTGCGCATATCGCTGCAATAGTAATTGGCCGACCTCTCATAGAGCCAGAATTATCTATAAGCAAAGTAACAACCGTATCTTTAAAATCTAAATCTTTTTCCTTTTTAAATGAAAGAGAGTTGTAAGGATCCATAATAATTCTAGGAAGTTTAGAACTGTCTAATAAACCCTCTTCAAGATCAAATTCCCAAGATCTATTTTGTTTTGCTAACAATTGTCTTTGAAGTTTGTTTGCAAGTTTTGTAATTACATCCTGAAAACCTATCAATTGCTGGTCTAGATTTTTTCTTAGTTTATTTATTTCATCAGCATTTTCTAAATTTTCGGCCTTAGTAACTTCATCAAATTGAGAAGAAAAAATTTTATAATCCAAGTTTAAGTCATTTAAACTTTTTTTCTGAACAACTTGTTCAGTATTTTCTTTATCTGAGTCAGAGTCTGCCAACTGTTCATCCATTTTATGCTCATCAATATTATAATCAGAATCTATACTTGCCTGAGATTCTTCATCAGAATTTTGTTCATTTTCACTTTCTGATTTATTTTCTTCATCATTATTAGATGAATTATTTTGATTTTCTTCTTGATTATCATCTCTAGCCTCTTCTTCATCTTCTGTTTGAAAAATATCCATTTCTTGAAGAATTTGGGAAAAACGTGAACTATAAATATTTTGGTTTTCCACATTGTTTTTTAAAAATTTAATATGTTTATTTAACGACCCATCAAAATCTTTTTCCCAGAAACTTAGAATTTTAGATGACAAGGTATTTAACTCTATATTATGGAAGTTTTTGAGCATGTATAATTCAAATGCCTCAGTAATATTTACATCTTCCTTTGATTGAAGCTGGTCTTTTTTTTTAGATTTAATAATTTGACTATAATTTTCTTTAAAATTTTTTTTTATTCCTTTTAACATTTCACCACCCAAAGTTTCATATCTTATTTTTTCTGCTATTGTATAAAGAGATTTACAAGATGAGTTAGAAGGTGAGTTTTTTTTAAATATTAAATTATTAGAGAATTTTTTTTTAAGCGCCTCAGAGTCAGTCTCCGCTCTAGCTTTAATAAAATCATTCTTACTATTTAATTTGTCTAACTCTAAAAAATTGAATTTTTCTGAATTTTTATTATTTTTTTCATTTTTATTAACTAGCAGGTCATCAGATATTACTCTAACTGTTGATGATAATGCCTGCCTGAGTTTTTCTTTTAGATCAGATTCTTTATTGCTCATTTTAATTGAATATTTACCAATGACTCTTGTAATTCTTCTCCGAAACATCTTTGGTAATATTCTGCAATTGTATTTTTTTCCATTTCATCGCATTTATTTAAAAAGGTAACTCTAAATGCATAACCTGTATCTTTAAATATTTCTGCATTATCTGCCCAATGCAAAACTGTTCTAGGACTCATTACAGTTGATATGTCACCAGCAATAAAACCTTTTCTAGTAAGAGAAGCAACTTTAATCATGTTTGAAACAATCTCTTTACCTTTCGTGTTATTTAGTGATTTATTTTTTGATAAGACAATTTCCATTTCCTTTTCCAAAGCTAAATAGTTTAAGGTTGTTACTATATTCCATCTATCCATTTGACCTTGATTTATTTGTTGAGTTCCATGATATAAACCAGTCGTGTCTCCTAAGCCAACCGTGTTAGATGTTGCAAATAGTCTAAAAAATTTATTTTGTTTTATGACTTTATTTTTATCAAGTAGTGTAAAGTTTCCCTCTGCTTCGAGAACTCTTTGTATAACAAACATAACATCAGGTCTTCCAGCATCATATTCATCAAACACTAACGCAACTGGGTTTTGGATGGACCAAGGCAATATACCCTCATTAAACTGAGTGACTTGTTTACCTTCTTTTAAAACTATTGCATCTTTTCCAATTAAATCGATTCGACTTATGTGGCTATCTAAATTTACTCGTATGCAAGGCCAGTTAAGTCTCGCAGCAACTTGCTCAATATGTGTAGATTTTCCAGTTCCATGGTAACCTTGAACTAGAACTCTTTTATTGAATGCAAATCCTGAAATTATTGCGAGAGTCGTGTCTCGATCAAATTTATAAGCCTTATCTATTTCGGGAACATACTCACTTTTTTTAGAAAAAGCATTAACTTCCATATTAGTTTCGATTCCAAAAGTTTGTTTAATAGAAATCTTTATATCAGGTTGAATGTTTAAATTAGGTGTCAATTTTATCTCTATAAGTTTTTTTTAACTGAGTGTATGCTAAAGTAATTAATTTTAATTTTTCTTCATATTTTGTATTACCAGAATTCATATCAGGGTGAAATTTTTTAACAAGTATTTTGAATTTGTCCTGTATTTTTTTCCACTTTAAGCCTACAGAAATTCCCAATATACCAAAAGCTTTTATATCTTTATGGTCAAATTTAAATTGACGCATATGATTATAATCACCTTTAATTTTATCGCTATCAAGCTCGTCTTTCAATGTGTTATTCCACAAAACTTTAAAAAAATTATCTGATGAACTGAAACTTTGTGTAGGTTTGTGCCAAATCATATCAGATTTTAAAAAATTCATCACCTGATCATCATCCATTCCTGAAAAATAATTCCAATTTTTATTAAATTCTTTTACATGCTTCAAGCAAAGCATTCGATATTTTTTACTATTATCTTTTTCAATTGGAGCTCTATATTCACCATTTTGGTTACATTTATTCCAATCGCAAATATTTTTCATGATATATAATAAATAATATTTATGAATATAAACGAATTAATTGCAATCATAAAAAAAAAATTACAAATTAATATCATAATTGAAAAGATAGAAATTGAAGATAAATCATTTTTACATAAAAAACATGCAGGACATGAAGAAGGAAAATTTCATTTAAAAATAGAAATTTATTCAAAAGAATTAAAAAAATTAAATAAGATTGAAAGTACTAAAAAAATTTACAAAATTTTAGACCAAGAGCTCAAAAAATTTATTCATTCAATACAGATATTAGTTCATTAATTCATGTTTTAGAAATAATTTGATGTTTTTCAATTTATATTGTCCATTGAGTATTGGCAAACCAATCTTTTTTAATAAAATTAAATTTATTAGATTAGAAGTATTTTTTTTATCTTTAGTCATAAATAACAAAATTTTATTCAGATCTTTTAACGAAAAAAAATTTTTGATTTTGGATGGTAAATTTAATTTATTTATATGATTATTAATTGACTCATAATCTTTCTTTTTTAAGTATCTTTTTTTTAAGCTAAATTTTAAAGCCAGGTTTATTCCTAAAATCACAGCTTCACCGTGATTTAGTTTACTTGAATATCCCAAAGTAGCTTCGAGAGCATGCGCGAAGGTATGGCCAAAATTTAAAACTTTTCTGATACCTTTTTCTTTTTCATCTTGTTCCACAACTAGTTTTTTAATTTTACAACTTTCAAATATAGCTTTTTCAATAAATGGTGATCGAAGTTTTTGAATATTTTGAGAGTTATGACTCAGATAATTATAAAATGACCTGTTCTTAATAATAGCGTGCTTTAAAATTTCACCATATCCACATGTAATTTCTCTGTTAGGTAATGTTTTTAGAAATTGAGTATCACTAATAACTAGTTTTGGTTGATAAAAACTTCCAATTAAATTTTTCCCTTGGTTAGTGTTTACACCTGTTTTACCACCCACTGAAGAGTCAACTTGAGATAATAGAGTTGTAGGAATATTTATAAATTGCAAACCTCGTTTAAACATACTAGCCGCAAATCCACTTACATCACCTGTGATTCCTCCTCCAACTGAAATTAAACAATCTTGTCTTGAAAAATTTTTATTCATTAAAATATCTAATATTTTAAATACATTTTTTTGATTTTTATTTTTTTCGCTAGCATTAAAATAGTATTTAATAATTTTTTTTCTTTTTAGAGATTTGGTTAATCCTAGAACATGATTTTTTGAAATATTTTTGTCTATCACCAATAGACATTTATTAAAATTTATAGAATTTTCTTTAAGAAAATAAGAAAAGTTCTTTACTATGTTTGACCCTATAATAATTGGGTATACTTCAGATTTAGTTTTAATTTTAAGTTTAATTATTTTCACAAATAGCTAATATTTTATTGACAATTTCATTTTTTGTAAGTCTTTCACAATTAATTTTATATAGCGCTTTTGAATAAAAGTTAGAACGATTATTTATTAGCTCATTTAACTCTTTTTTTGAGGATTTAAAAGCAACAGGTCGTTTAGTGCTATTTTTTATTCTATCTACTAAAGTTTTAGGGTCCCAATTTAACCAAAATGAAATATGATTTTTTAAAACTTCCCTTTTTATATTTTCATTAAGGAATGCCCCACCACCTAAAGAAATAACACTACTGTTTTTTTTAAGTATTTTTAAGGTCATTTGTTCCTCTAACTTTCTAAAAAAATTTTCACCTTCAATTTCAAAAATTTTTGAAATTTTCATTCCTATCTCTTTTTCTATTTCTTTATCCGTGTCTATAAAGTTTATATTTAATTTTTTTGAAACAATTAAACCTATCGAGGTCTTGCCTGAGCCCATCATTCCTAAAAAAACTAGGTTTTTTTTTGATTTCATAAGTTTCTATATTGAAAAAACACAAATATGTCTTAATTTGAAATTAACTAACGATATATGCAATTTATAAAAAAAACAAGTTATGGAAGAAGTATTCTAGGACTAATAATAAAATTAAGTATATTTTTTATTGTAATCTTTGGAATTATTTTTTTACTTAATACCATAGATTTCCCTACTCCGAAAAAAGAAATAGAAAAAATTATCTCAAATGAAAACTTTAAAATTGTTAAATAGACAATTTTTATCAATTATAGCTTTTACCTTTTTTTTAGGATTTAATTCTTATTCTGAAGAACAGCCAGTTGATATATGGAATCTTGATAAAAAAAAAACAAAAGAAACATCCTCAAATATCACTCCTATAGATAATAATGAAAATGGCAATCAAGCTACCGTGTCAGATATTTATAAAATGCAAGTTCAAAAAGAGACAGATAAAATAAAAATGGAAGAGACGTTGAGTTTAAATAAAACAAAAATTGTAGGACTTTACGATCCAGAAGATTATGATTTAAAAATCGATATGTGGGCTAATTCAGATGGAGATCAACTAAAAAATCTTTTTTCAAATTTAACAAAACTAGATTTATCAAATGATGCTGCAGACCTAATGAATATTTTATTGTTAACAAACGCTTATTATCCAAATAGAAATATAATCGAAGAAGAATTTTTGAAAATCAAATCTGATTGGTTAATTAAGAATCAAGATTTTAATATTATTGAAGAATATTTGATTAAAAATCAAATTTTTGATTTACACCCTAAACTAACAAGATACATATTAGATCAGTATTTATCGATGTCTAACATCAGTAGAGCTTGCAATATATTTTCACAAAATTCACAACAAATTACTGATGAATACTTATCTAAATTCAACCTTTACTGTCTTATAAATCAAGGAAAAAAAGAAGAAGCCCAATTAATTTTAGATTTAAAAAAAGAATTAGGATTTAAAGATGATTATTTTGAAAAAAAAATAAGCTATTTATTAGGATATGTTAAAAAGGCAGATGACTCAATTTCCGAAAAAAGCATTTTAGATTTTCATTTGGCCCACAGGACTATAGAGGAATTTTATTTTGAACCAAAAGAAGATACTAATAAACTAATATGGAAGTATTTAGCTTCATCAAATTTATTGTATAAAATTAACGAAATTGAAATAACAGAAATAAATAAAATTTTATTAATTGAAAAAGCAGCAAATGATAAAAATTATCCTGAAAAAGATTTATTTGAAATATATAAAAGATTTAAATTTAATATTAATCAACTTTTAAATGCTGAAGATGCATATAAAACTTTGACAGGAGTTGAAGCTAGGGCATTAATTTATCAAAGAATATTATTAGAGTCAGAAATTAGTAAAAAAATTGCATTAATTTCAATTTTAAAAGATTTGTTTGATAATGACGATCTTTTAAATATTTTTGACAAAGAATTGAAACAACTATTAGAGAACATGGACCCACAAAAAATTCCACCAAATTATATAACTTTTTACAATAATTATTTAAAGGATAACGAAAAAAATGAAAAAAACATTAAATATAATAATGATGTATTACATCAATCAAAATTAATAAATTATTTCAATGGCGATTATACAGAAGCTAAAATACAAAAAGATTTAAATAATTTTTTAAAGAAAATTAAAAAAAACAAAAAATATTTTTTATCTAAAAAAGATATCATTTTTATAGAGTCCTTAAAATCAGATGGTGTCAAAATCTCAAAAAAATATGATGAACTTTACAACCTTAATGATTCTGAAATTCCCACAGATATTCAAATAATGGTCAATAACAATGAGACTGGTGCCACAATACTTAGAATAATTGAAGTAATTGGACAAGATAATTTAGAAGCTCTTGGGGAAGATACCTTATATTTTATTATTAGTGCACTTAATCAATTAAATATTGATTACATTAGAAACAAAATTTTATTAAAAGTTCTACCTTTAAAAGTTTAAAAATTATATTAAAGTATAACTGTTATGTCAGTCAAAAAAATTCTAACAGAACCTAATAAGATTTTAAGACAAATTTCTAACCCTGTAGAAAAAGTAGGTCAAGAAGAACAACAGCTGATGGATGATATGCTTGAAACCATGTATTCTGCAAATGGAATTGGCCTCGCTGCAATTCAAATTGGAATTCCCAAAAGAATTATTGTGATGGATATAAGTAAAAATGATAATAAAAAGGAGCCAAAATTTTTTGTAAATCCAGTTATTAAAAATAAAGATATTTTAAAAGCTACTTATGAAGAAGGCTGTCTTTCAGTCCCAAATCAATTTGCTGAAATAGATAGGCCAAAAAAATGTGAAGTCGAATATTTAGATTATAATGGTGAAAAAAAAATTTTAAAAGCAGAAGGCTTACTAGCTATTTGTATACAACATGAAATGGATCATTTGGAGGGAATTCTTTTTATTGATTATTTATCAAAATTAAAAAAATCTATGATTA
>Ga0209425_10002257_pt1 | contig 21632 bp, 17 predicted proteins | sample COG_05_FD_184749 | JGI IMG/M metagenome (GOLD analysis project Ga0209425, IMG submission 184749) | Pelagic Microbial community sample from North Sea - COGITO 998_met_05 (SPAdes) (version 2) | ecosystem: Environmental > Aquatic > Marine > Neritic zone/Coastal water | place: Helgoland, sampling...
AGCTTGTTAGAAATAATGCGCAGCACTGGGCATCTTTCTGGATCCAATGCGGCGTATGTTGAAGAATTGTACGAGAGTTTCCTGCTTGATTCAGAGTCTGTTCCATCCGAATGGAAACAGTTCTTTCACTCTCTTGCCGCAGCAAACGATGATTCCGTGCCTGATGTGTCTCATGCTGCCATAGAAAATGAGTTTAAAGCTTTAGGCAGAGTAAGCCGCTACGCACCGCTTCAAAATAATGATGCGGGCGTTCACTCCGTGCATGAGAGCAAGCAAGTTCAGGTCTTACTACTCATTAGCTCCTACCGCGTCCGTGGTCATCAGAAGGCCAGACTCGATCCGCTATCTTTGATGTATCGCGAAAGCGTTCCCGATCTAGAACTCGAATTTCATGATCTTTCCCCGATTGATTATGGGACGGTCTTTCAGACAGGATCACTCTATATCAGTAAGGATACGGCGCCGCTCAAGGAAATAGTTGAGACTCTGGAGCGCATCTACTGTGCTTCTATAGGCTACGAATTCATGCACATTGTGAATCTCGAAGAAAAGCAGTGGATTCAGAAACGCATAGAACGCAATGATGGTAACCCGGTGTTCGAGAGGGAGGTTAAGCGTCATTTGCTGGAAAGATTGTCTGCTGCTGAGGGCCTGGAAAAACATCTGGACTCCAAGTATCCGGGAACCAAGCGTTTCGGGCTTGAAGGTGGCGAGAGTCTTATCCCCGCCTTGGACGAGTTGGTTCAAAGAGCAGGTAAGTACGGTGCTAAAGAGATTGTGCTGGGTATGGCTCACCGAGGCCGGTTAAATGTGCTCGTAAATCTGCTGGGCAAGAATCCAGCTGACTTATTCGATGAGTTCGAAGGCAAGGCCGTCTATGAGAGCTCGGGCGACGTTAAGTATCACCAGGGCTTTTCGTCAAATATCATGACGGCAGGCGGCGAAGTGCACATGGCGATGGCATTTAATCCATCACACTTAGAGATTGTAGCGCCTGTTGTCGAGGGCTCGGTGCGGGCAAGACAGTTTCGAAGAAAAGACAAAGAAGGGCACCTGGTACTTCCGATTATTATTCATGGTGATGCGGCATTTGCAGGACAGGGCGTAGTCATGGAGACATTTCAGATGTCCCAGACCAGAGCCTACAAGACCGGCGGCACTGTCCATATCATCATCAATAATCAAGTCGGTTTTACCACGAGTCGGCAGGACGATGCGCGTTCTACAGAATACTGTACTGATGTGGCTCGCATGATTCAGGCGCCTATCTTTCATGTAAATGCAGATGACCCCGAGGCGGTGTTGTTCATTACGCAGCTGGCTCTGGATTTCCGCTATCAATTTCAGAAAGATGTTGTTATCGATCTTATTTGCTATCGACGCCGAGGCCACAACGAAACCGATGAGCCAGCGTCTACGCAGCCGCTTATGTATGCGGCTATCAAGCGGCATAAGTCGACGCGCGTCCTGTATGCCGAACGGCTTGCAAGCGAGAACGTAGTCTCGACAGAAGAGGCCGATAGCATCAATTTGAATTATAGAACCGCGCTGGATACCGGCGAGCACGTAGCCAAGAGTTTGGTAAAGGAGCCATCGATAGAATTGTTTGTCGATTGGAGTCCTTATCTTGGCCACGATTGGAGCCCACATTTTAGCACTTCGATGCCGCTCAAGAATTTGCAGGCAATCGCGAAGAAGCTGGCGGAAATTCCTAAGGATTTTACTTTGCAACGTCAGGTGAAACGTGTGATCGATGATCGCGCTAAGATGGCAGCAGGTGATATTCCTGTCGACTGGGGTTTTGCCGAGACGCTGGCCTACGCGAGCATTTTAACAACGGGTAACAAGATTCGTATTACCGGCCAGGATGTAGGTCGAGGTACTTTTTCTCATCGACATGCAGTGTTGTTCGATCAGATGACTGGCGATACACATATACCCTTACAGAGTTTAATAGAAGAGGTTGATGGCTTTGCTATCTATGATTCGCTTCTATCCGAAGTGGCTGTGCTTGCCTTCGAATACGGCTATGCTACTACCATGCCAAACGCCTTAGTAGTCTGGGAGGCGCAGTTCGGCGACTTCGCTAATTCGGCGCAGGTGGTAATCGACCAATTCATTACCAGTGGTGAGCATAAGTGGCAGCGGCTTTGCGGATTGACACTTTTATTACCTCATGGATATGAGGGGCAGGGGCCAGAGCATTCCTCAGCGCGCCTTGAGCGCTTCTTGCAACTGTGTGCGGAGCATAATATTCAGGTTTGTCTTCCTACCACCTCTGCGCAAGTTTTTCATATGCTAAGAAAGCAGGTGCTGTGTCCGCTGAGAAAGCCACTAGTTGTTATGTCGCCTAAGAGTCTATTGAGGCACAAAGAAACGGTGTCGTCGCTAAAAGATCTGGCCGAAGGAAGCTTTCAGGTTATTTTGGATGAGACGGACGAGTTTGATCCACTGAAGATGCGTAAGCTTGTCATCTGTAGTGGCAAGGTATACTACGACTTGCGAGCAGAGCGTCGCGAACGTGGTATAGACGATATAGCCATCATTCGACTCGAGCAACTATATCCATTCCCGCAAGATGATTTTGAGCAGTGCCTCAAGCAATACAAAAACTTGAGTTCTATAGTCTGGTGTCAGGAAGAGCCGATGAACCAGGGTGCTTGGTATTCAAGTCAGCATCACCTAAGACGACCGATTCACGACTACTTTCCTGATGTATATCTTGAATACGTGGGCAGAGAAGCATCCGCTGCAGCGGCGGCCGGTTATCCTGCGCTGCATTTAAGCCAGCAAAAAGAATTCATCGATCAAGCTCTAAGCTAGTTTGCCCGCGAAAAATAATTAGAAGGATAGCAAGGATCAATTATGACTATTGAAATAAAAGCCCCCACATTACCCGAATCGGTACCGGATGGGACTATTGCGAACTGGTATAAGAATGTTGGCGATACGGTAACCCGTGACGAGCTACTGGTGGACATCGAGACGGACAAGGTCGTTATCGAGGTGGTTTCACCTACCGATGGAACGCTAAAAGAAATTCTAAAGAATGCCGGCGATACAATTGTGAGTAATCAAGCGATCGGCAGCGTGTTGCCTGGTGAAAAAAAGGCGGCAGCAAAGGAAGAGAAGGTGGGGCAGATAACAAGCGCTACTGACCAGCAGGCAGAGGCGGCATCAGACAGTGAGGCGATTATTAGTCCGGCTGCTAAGAAGCTAATCGAAGAAAATAAGTTAGATGGCTCTACTATCGATGGCAGTGGTAAAGATGGCAGAATCACCAAGGAAGACGTGTTGAATGTGCTCGAGTCGGCCCCAGCGTCTGTTTCCAAGCCAGCCGCAGCCTCGCCAAGCAGTGTAGGAATGTCGAAAGAAGGTCGCTTGGAAGAGCGAGTTCCGATGAGTCGTTTACGCGCTAAGGTAGCCGAGCGATTGCTGCAGGCTAGCCAGTCCACTGCGATGTTGACAACTTTTAATGAAGTTAACATGCAGCCGATCATGGAAATTCGCAATCGTTATAAAGCCGAATTCGAGAAAGTTCATGAAGGCACCCGTCTTGGCTTTATGTCATTTTTTGTGCGTGCCAGCACAGAGGCATTGAAGCGCTACCCTGCCGTGAACGCGTCTCTGGATGGCGATGAAATTATCTATCACGGCTATCAAGATATAGGGGTGGCCGTTTCGTCACCGCGTGGCCTGGTAGTGCCGGTGCTGCGTAATACAGACACTATGGGTTTGGCCCAAGTTGAGCAAGAGATTCGGCAATTTGGCGAGAAGGCGCGAGATGGCAAGCTTTCCATTGAAGAGATGTTAGGTGGTACGTTCACCATTTCTAATGGCGGGGTGTTTGGCTCACTGTTGTCGACTCCTATTCTGAATCCACCACAGACCGCGATATTAGGTATGCACAAGATACAGGAGCGCCCCATGGCGGTCTCAGGTGAGGTGAAAGTTCTCCCGATGATGTATCTGGCGCTTTCCTATGATCACAGAATGATCGATGGCAAAGAAGCGGTTCAGTTTCTGGTAACCGTGAAGGACTTGCTAGAAGATCCGACGCGTCTTCTTCTGGAAATATAGGCAGAATGCACTGACGACTTGCTAGCAATTAGCTGCCTAGCTATTCATTACTTATCTAATTTAGAGATTGAGAAAGACTTATGTCAAACGAATATGATGTTGTGGTTATCGGTTCGGGCCCCGCGGGTTACGTGGCTGCCATTCGGTGCGCGCAACTGGGTTTCAAGACCGCCTGTATAGAGAAGTGGCTGAATAAAGAAGACAAGACCGTATATGGTGGCACCTGCCTCAATGTGGGGTGCATACCTTCGAAGGCCTTGTTAGATAGCTCGCATAAATTTGTGGAAGCGCAAGACCATTTTTCCGCGCACGGTATTAGCGTCGGTAAAGTAGCCATCGATGTTCCGGCGATGATAGCGCGTAAAGATAAAGTCGTAGACCAACTCACTTCGGGCATAAAGGGCTTGTTTACCGCCAATAAAGTAGACGGCATTGAAGGCACGGGCAAGGTTGTAGGGGCTAATAAGGTTACTGTCACCAGCAAGGACGGCAGTCAACAGGAGCTAACGGCGAAGCACATCGTTATAGCCGCCGGTTCTGTGCCAATAGATATCCCGCCCACGCCGATCGATCACGAGACCATCGTCGATTCGACTGGTGCATTGGAGTTTCAAGAAGTTCCAAAGCGCCTCGGCGTTATTGGTGCCGGCGTCATCGGTCTTGAGTTAGGTAGCGTTTGGGCCAGACTTGGCTCTCAAGTGACTGTGCTGGAGGCACTAGACGATTTCTTGCCCGTTGTCGATCGACAAATAGCCAAGGAGTCTATGAAGATTCTTAGTAAGCAGGGGCTCGATATCAAGATGGGTAGCCGAGTTACCGGTAGCAAGCTGAGCAAGGGTGCAAAGAAAACCGTCACAGTTGAGTACACTGATAAAGACGGTGAGCAAACAGAAACGTTCGATAAACTGATTGTAGCAGTAGGTCGCCGACCATTCACCGAATCTTTATTAGATGCGTCGGTAGGCGTTGAGCTGGAAGAGCGCGGATTCATTAAGGTAGATGAGCAATGTGCTACTAACATACCGTCTATCTTTGCGGCTGGAGACGTGGTCAGAGGCCCAATGCTAGCCCATAAGGGTATGGAAGAGGGTGTAATGGTCGCAGAGAGACTTGCCGGCAAGAAGACCCAGGTAAATTATGACTTAGTTCCCTCGGTAATCTATACCCATCCCGAGATAGCCTGGATTGGAAAGAACGAAGAAGAATTGAAAGAGGCAGGTGTTGATTACAATGTCGGTCTATTTCCTTTCGTTGCAAATGGGCGCGCCCTTGCTGCTAACGATGTGGATGGTATGGTCAAACTGCTCGCCGACGCAAAGACCGACAGGATATTGGGCTGCCATATCGTAGGAGCCAGCGCCGCTGATCTACTGCAGCAGATAGTGATTGCTATGGAATTCAGTGCAAGTGCTGAAGACATTGGATTGACGATGTTCTCTCACCCGGCACTTTCAGAAGCCGTTCATGAGGCTGCCCTGGCAGCGAACGGTCACGCAATTCACATTGGGAATCGTAAGCGACGTAAGTAATTTAACCTACGTCGTTACATAGATAGCAGACTAGCTATAAAGCTAAAAGATGGAGCATAAATGAATTTACACGAATATCAGGCGAAGCAACTTTTTGCTGAATACGGACTTCCGGTTTCAGAGGGAATTGCTGTAGACACTGCGGCCGACGCTACCGCTGCGGCGAAGAAGATAGGCGGCAGCAAATGGGTTGTTAAGGCGCAGGTGCATGCGGGCGGGCGTGGTAAGGCCGGCGGTGTAAAACTCGTAGATACGCCTGAAGAGGCCGGGGCTTTCGCCGAGCAATGGATGGGCAAAAATATGGTGACTTACCAAACTGATGCGGGTGGTCAGCCGGTAAGCAAAATCCTAGTTGAGACTTGCACGGATATCGCTCAGGAGCTGTACTTAGGTGCTGTAATCGATCGCTCTTCAAGGCGTATTGTTTTCATGGCGTCAGTAGAAGGTGGTGTAGAGATTGAAAAGGTTGCTGCGGAAACCCCTGAGAAGATACTAAAAGCGACGATAGATCCACTTACCGGTGCGCAGCCCTATCAGGCGCGAGACCTGGCATTCCGTCTGGGGCTGAAAGGCGGACAGATTAAACAGTTCACGAATCTTTTCCTTGGCCTTGCCAAGCTGTTTCAGGATATGGATCTGGCGCTGCTGGAGATTAACCCTCTGGTCATTACAGACGAAGGAAATCTGCACTGCCTTGATGGAAAGATTAATATCGACGGCAATGCCATGTACCGTCAGCCCAAACTGCGTGAAATGCACGACCCGAGTCAGGACGACGAGCGTGAGGCTCAGGCCGCAGAATGGGAGCTTAACTATGTAGCTCTGGACGGCAATATTGGATGCATGGTAAATGGCGCAGGTTTGGCTATGGGAACTATGGACATAGTTCAGTTGCACGGCGGCAGCCCGGCTAACTTTCTCGATGTTGGCGGTGGCGCAACCAAAGAACGTGTAACCGAAGCATTTAAGATTATTCTTTCTGACGAAAATGTCGCCGCGGTGTTGGTCAATATCTTTGGCGGCATCGTGCGTTGCGACCTTATAGCGGAGGGCGTCATTGGCGCGGTAAACGAAGTGGGTGTTGAAGTGCCAGTGGTGGTTCGGCTCGAGGGAAATAGCGCAGAATTAGGTAGGGACGTTTTGAAGAAAAGTGGATTGAATATTATTGCGGCTACTAGCCTTTCCGATGCAGCTGAAAAAGTCGTTGCGGCGGCCGGAGGTGCAGAATGAGCATATTAGTCGATAAGAATACCAAGGTTATCTGTCAGGGCTTCACCGGTGCCCAGGGTACCTTTCATTCAGAGCAGGCCATCGAATACGGCACGAAGATGGTAGGTGGCGTAACGCCAGGAAAGGGTGGCCAGGTGCATCTAGATCTACCCGTCTTTAATACTGTTCGCGAAGCCTTCGATGAAACTGGTGCCGATGCCTCTGTCATCTATGTTCCCGCCGCATTCTGTAAGGACTCAATTCTGGAAGCCGCGGCTTCGGGCATTAAGCTTATTGTCTGCATAACCGAGGGAATTCCAACCCTGGATATGTTGGTCGCTAAAGAAAAATGCGATCAGTTGGGCGTTCAGCTTATCGGGCCTAACTGCCCGGGCGTCATCACGCCAGGTGAATGTAAAATAGGCATTATGCCTGGGCATATTCACAAGCCGGGTAGGGTAGGTATTGTATCTCGTTCTGGCACTCTGACTTATGAAGCAGTTAAGCAGACCACCGATCATGGCTTCGGGCAATCGTCCTGTGTTGGTATTGGCGGGGATCCGATTCCTGGGTCTAACTTTATCGACATTCTGTCATTGTTTCAGCAGGACGAGCAAACTGAGGCGATTGTAATGATAGGCGAGATTGGCGGTACCGCCGAAGAGGAAGCCGCTGCCTATATAAAGGCTAACGTAAGCAAGCCGGTTGTCGCCTATATTGCAGGCGTGACAGCACCGCCAGGCAAACGCATGGGGCATGCTGGTGCAATTATTTCTGGCGGTAAAGGTACCGCTGATGAAAAATTTGCCGCACTTCAGGATGCCGGTGTTAAGACAGTTCGCAGCCTCGCTGAGATCGGAAACGGTCTTTCTGAAATAACTGGCTGGTAAGCCGCTAGCCAGTTATTTCTCGTTGAATTTTTCCTGCCGTTACCCCTTCTCTATGTTACAGGCATCGCGCTTAACTTTTCTGTTTTAAAAGGTTCTAAAAGCGCGATGTAGTGTGATAGTCTTATTCGAAATTCATGCATAAAATGCTGAATTTAAGGGACTATTTAGTTAGTCGTTTTTGGGCTGCTAACAAGTTCAATCGATTGGTTACGAAGCGTCTCAAACTTTCTCGGTTTGGGTAGATTAGTAACCAATGGTCGACTTTGTTTCATGGAAAACTGTCGGACACGAGAGATTTAGAAAAATCACGGAATTCTCAGACAGTTAATTTACATATCAGGCAACTGGTATTTAGGAAAAAATAGTTTGTCGTGTCTGAATTAGTTTCTGCTCAACTTTCGATCAACAGCAGAAGCTTGATAGTTCAGATCTGATTATTTAACAAGAAAATAGGATGGCACATGAAAAACCGTCGAATTACAAATATGAGTATGACTGCTCTAGCATTGCTCATGTCTTGCATCATGGCTTCGGCTCAGGCTGCGGAAATTCTCGTAGACAGCAGTATTCTTGATCAGGCTATGGACGTTATTGGGGTAAAGAACACCGAAGCTGCCGCAGTGCAGGAAGAAATCAACCGCTTGGCGAACTCAACAAGCTCTACGTTTGAAGAATTCAAGCGTCAGAACGACGCGTTAGAGGCACTGCTGGTGCTCAACGCGGGTTTTCGCAAGTCAGTCTCTATCCAAGAGGAGAATATCGCTACCCTTGATGAGTCGATTGCAAGTGTTGAATCGATTACACGCGAGATTCCACTGCTGATGGAAAAGATGCTTTCAAGCATAGAGCAGTTTGTTGAGCTTGATTATCCGTTCCAGGTAGAAGAGAGAGCTAATCGACTGAGGTTTGCCCGTTCTGCCATCGACAATCCGGATGTGTCAATCGCTGAGAAATTTCGCCAAGTGTTGGTCATGTACCAAACCGAGGCCACCTACGGCAGAACTAACGCGACTTACCCCGATACTATTGAGATCGGCGGCGTAGAGCGTGATGTAAACGTGGTTCGAATCGGCCGCGTAGCCTTGATGTATCAATCTACGGATCGTCAAGTGACAGGCGCATGGGATAACAATGCGCGTCAGTGGGTTGAATTACCGGCAGGCGAATATCGCACGGCTGTTCAGAAGGCAATGCGAGTTGCCTCTAATGTCGATGCCCCCAGCATCATTAACCTGCCTGTAGCGGCACCGGAGGCAGCACGATGAGAAATTTTCTAAAACTAACAGGCCTAACAGCCACAGCATGTGCTTTTAGCCTCACTGCAAATTTTGCGGCGGCGCAGGGCGCAACATCTCTTTCTGCTCTACTTGATTTGGTCGAGAACGATCGAGTGTCAGAGTCTGCAGAATACGTACAGCGTCAGCAGGAATTTGAGCAGAACGCTAATCGGCAAGAGCAAATTCTGCAGACCACTAACGAGAGAATCACTGAGCAAGAAACAGAGCAGGCTAGACTCAGTGACCTTTTCGAAGCGAACGAAATCATCATCCGTGACAAGCGTGACATCCTGCGCGATCGTCGTGGTGATTTGAATGAATTGTTTGGCACCCTGCAGGGTGTTGCTGGTGACTTTTTAAGTAATTTTGAAAATTCCTTAATCAGCGGAGAGTTTCCAGGCCGTTCAGAATATCTAGAAGACTTCATTGCAAAAGCCGGTAGTACTATCGAGCAGCTGAACCCAGAAGAAATAGAGCGCTTTTGGTTTTACATGCAGCAAGAAGTCGTAGAGTCAGCACGCGTAGCTACCTTTAATGCGGACGTATCGCTGCCTACAGGCGAAACTGTTAATCGCAGCGTAACCAGAATCGGACTCTACAACGTGGTGTCTGAAGGTGAATACCTAAGTTACGACGGTGATATAGGGCATTTTCAGGTTCTGCCCAAGCAACCAGCAGCGGGCATCCTATCAGCAGCAGCCGCGTTGGAAAGTTCCACTGGTGGATTCACTAGTGTAGGCATCGACCCTACAGGTGGTGTTGGCGGGCAGGTAATGGCTAACCTGGTCAACTTCCCCTCTGTCGAAGAACAGGTGAGAAACAATTCAGGCACTATCGGATTTATCATCATCGGTGTCGGTGTGGTCGGTATCCTCATTGGCTTCCTACGACTGCTTATTCTGTCGCTAGTGTCTATAAAAGTTCGCGGTCAGCTTAAGAGCGATAAGGCTTCTAAAGGCAATCCTCTAGGCCGTGTGCTACTAGTAGCGGAGTCAAATCCGACCGCTGATACAGAGACGCTGGAACTGAAGCTAGGTGAGGCGATTCTGCAAGAGACGCCGTCACTGGAAAGCATGCTGACGCTAATCAAGATGATTGCGACTATTGCTCCTCTAGGCGGATTGCTGGGTACTGTTACCGGTATGATTCAGGTGTTCCAGCAAATTACCGTGTACGGTGCTGGTGATCCGACAATCATGGCAGGCGGTATTTCATCTGCATTGATGACAACGGTGCTAGGTATTGTTGTGGCTATTCCAACAATCTTCATGCACACAGTTGTTAAGAGCCGTGCTGACAATATCATTCACATCCTGGAAGAACAGGCTACTGGAATGATTGCGCAGAAGGCCGAACAGTCAGCTGGGTAATCCGGTAAAGCCGAGGAAGATACTATGTATTTTGCATTTCTGGATATTATCGACGCGGTATCACTTTTCATGGCACGAGGCGGTCCTGTGTTGACAGTTATCGCCATGTTGCTCCTGGTAAAGTGGTCACTCGTATTCGAAAGAATCTGGTATCTGAACACTACCCACAAGGCCAATGTGAAGAACACATTGGCCGAGTGGAATGCGCGCGCAGACACCAAGTCGTGGAGTGCTCATCAGATTCGCACTATGATGATTTCAAAGATTTCATTAGACGTACGTAACACACTGCCGATCATTGAGGTGTTGGTGACGATATGTCCTTTGTTAGGGCTGATTGGAACGGTAACCGGGATGATCAATGTGTTCTTTGTTATGGCCGTAACCGGTGGTGGTGATGCTAAGTCGATGGCTGGCGGAGTATCTATGGCCACGATTCCGACAATGGCCGGAATGGTTGGCGCTATTTCAGGTATATTTGCATCAAATTACCTGAAAGCAAAAGTAGATAGAGATCTAGAACTGCTTGAAGATCATCTACCGTTAAGCGACTAATTAGTTAATTCAAGGTGAAACCATGAAATCAGGTTTAATGAAGAAGAGGGACGAGGAAGAAGCAGGTGAAATTGATCTCACCCCAATGCTGGACGTCGTATTTATCCTTCTCATATTTTTTATTGTGACTTCAGTATTCGTTAGTGAAGCTGGTATCGAAGTAACCAAGCCAGAAGCATCTACTGCTGAAGGTAAAAAGGGTGACTTGATACTTATCGCAGTGGGTCCATCGGGTGACATCTGGCTCGATGGTGATCAGATCGACCCAAGATTTATTAGGTCTCGTTTTGAGCTACGTTTGGCCGATGCACCAAATTCAGCCGTAATTATTCAGGCTGACGGCGACTCTGCCAACGAACAGGTCATGCTTATTTTAGAAGCAGCGCGCGAAGCCAATATTTCAGACGTTTCAATTTCAGCGGAGGCATAGACTATGATAGTAATTAGATGGGCTCTATCCATGGTAATGGCGGCTGGTATCACACTAGGTCTATTCTATTTTATGCAGGCCTTGATTGCGACGGGAGCGCAGCTCGATCAGCGCGTTACAGTTGTGAAGATTGTTGATGCTACGATGCCGGAAATTGAACTGGAAGTTATTGAAGAGATCGACAAGCCTGAACCAATTCAGGATGACACCGAAGTTGTTGAAGAAGTGCCTGATAGGCAAGTCAATCTGTCAGATGGTCCTTCTCTGAACATCGAGCGTGCCTCGATCGAAATAGATACTGGCTTGCAGCTGAGCAATGCATCTATTTCAGCAACTGATGGTGACTTTTTGCCACTCGTAGCCATCGCGCCGCAATATCCGACGCGTGCAGCACAGCGCGGAATTGAAGGGTGGTGTTTGGTAAGTTTTACGGTGAATGGTCTGGGCAATGTGGAAGAAGATAGCATTGTTGTGGTTGATGCGGAGCCGAGTAACATTTTCGACCGGTCCTCCATACGAGCAGCGACACGCTTCAAATTTCAGCCGCGCGTAGTAGATGGGCAGGGAGTTGCTGTCGAAGGTGTACAGTACGTATTTCGCTATGAACTCGAGGATAATTAACAATGAGAATACTCAACAAGCTTAAGCTGGGATTTCTCGCAGCTATACTTAGCGTGGTCTTGTTGCCTTCGCAGTTTGTTATGGCTGGTGAAGAGCAGAGAGCTCCACCACAGGCAAGATCAGCGGGCACTCTTGGGCCCGCAGTAATGCGTGCCATAACAGAAATTCAGGAATTAATGCAACCGGAAGATGAAGAGGATGAACCTGATCTCGTTCAAGCGAAGATAGAGCTAGATGACCTCTATGAGCGTCGATTCGAGCGTATGAACGATTTTGAGAAATCTACCCTTCTTAACTTCTACACGAACTACTATCTCAATATAGAAGATTATCCAGGTGCTATTGGCATCTTTCAACAGATGCTGGAGATCGAGACTCTGCGTGCCGATATTCGATTACGTACTCACCGCTCTTTAGGGCAGCTGTATGCATCTGAAGAAGATTGGCAGGGTTCGATCGATAACTACGAGCAATGGCGTATTCTATCAGATACGGAAGACGAAATTGTTTACCGTGGCCTCTCCTATGCACATTATCAGTTAGAGAACTTCGAAGAAGCCAAGCCTTTTTGGATAGCTCGCATGGAGTTGTTGTTGGATGCCGGCGAGACATTAGAGCGTGAAGACTATGCTTATCTTAATGGCCTGTATTTTACGCTTGAAGACTTTGAGTCCGCTCTGGATCTCACAAAGACAATGATAGTGTTGTACGATAATCAGACAGATTGGCAAAACCTAAGTGCTATCTATGCCGGTTTAGAGAATGATGATCGAGGCCTGCAGGCATTAAATCTCTATTATCTGAAAGGGATGATGGACGATGACACGCGCTATATTAACCTTGCGCAGTCACTCGCTGGTATCGATCTTCCCTATTCAGGTGGGAAAATTTTAGCCGAAGGTATCGAGAAAGAGATTGTGGAAAAAGACGAGGAGAACCTGACTCGACTGACTCAGATGCATCTGATGGCAAACGAGTTCGATGAGGCGCTGGAACCTGCAATGGAAGCCGCAGAGGCTGATGAGACCGGCAACGGCTACGACACCTTGGGCTATATTCGCTACGTACTCCGCGATTATGAAGGTGCAGCCGAGGCGTTTCGCACAGCTATCGATAAGGGCGACCTCAACGATCGCTCAGATACCCTAATGTTTCTGTCCAGGGCGATGCTTGAATTGCAGAATTTTGATGAGGCAGAGGAAGCTGCAAGGGAAGCTGCCGATGCGGGCGATGAGCGAGGGCGTAAATCTGCGCAGGACTTCATGCGCGCTATTGATGGCCGCCGCTCTTACTACGCAACCATATCCAGCCGAAAGGCCGATGCCATCGATTTCTATCAGCCTTATCCGCCACTTCAATAGCATATTGCAGTGCAGGGCAGCTTGAAAAACTAGGCTAAGCCCCCATAAATAAAACCCAATCTAGTAGTGAATGCTACAGATTGGGTTTTTTTATGAGAGCAGATACAGTCCCAGACGGCAGAATAGACGAGGAAAGATAGATGGCTACAAAAACCGCAGAAACCAGAGGATTTGAGACAGAAGCTAAACAGCTTCTTCACTTAATGATTCACTCTCTTTATAGCAACAAGGAAATTTTCCTAAGAGAGCTTATATCTAACGCCTCCGATGCGGCTGATAAGCTCAGATTCGCAGCATTGTCACAGCCGGACTTACTTACTAGTGGCGGGGAGCCTGAGGTTCAAATAGATTTTGATGCTGAAAAGAACACCCTAACGATCAGCGATAGCGGCATCGGCATGACACGGGATGAAGTGATCAGCAATTTGGGTACTATTGCGAAATCGGGCACAGCTCAATTCCTGGAGTCGCTCACTGGCGACCAGAAGAAAGATTCGCAACTGATAGGGCAGTTTGGTGTTGGCTTTTACTCGGCCTTCATCGTTGCAGATGAAGTCGAAGTATTGACTCGCAAGGCGGGAACACCCGAAGACGAAGCGACTCTATGGGTCTCAAAGGGCGAGGCAGATTACTCTATTGATGAGGCAAACAAAGCCACGGCCGGAACGCAGATCACGCTACATCTTAAGGATGAAGAGAAGGAATACGCGGAGGGCTTTCGTCTCCGTAGCATAGTAAAAAAATATGCTGACCACATCTCCATCCCCGTTCTGATGGAGAAAGAGAGCTTCGGCGCTGAAGAGCCTGATGATGCTGAAGACGCTGAGAAAGTGGTGGAGAAACCCACCGAGAAAGAATACGAAGCAGTAAACCAGGCGAAGGCCCTATGGACACGCTCGCGAAAAGATGTACAAAAAGAAGAATATAAGGAATTCTACAAGTCGGTCAGTCATGACTTCGAAGACCCTTTGGATTGGAGTCATAACAAAGTCGAGGGGAAGCTTGAATATACCAGTCTTCTCTATGTGCCTGCTCGCGCTCCCTATGATCTGTGGAACAGAGATTCTGCAAGCGGCCTAAAGCTTTATGTTCAGCGCGTCTTCATTATGGACGACGCCGAACAATTTCTGCCGCTGTACCTGCGCTTCATGAAAGGCGTTGTCGATTCCAATGATATTTCCTTGAATGTTTCGCGTGAAATATTGCAGAAAGACCCGGTTGTCGATTCCATGCGCAGCGCACTGACCAAGCGTGCCCTGGACATGCTAGAAAAGATGCGCAAGAAGGACAAGGATAAATACAATAAGTTCTGGAGCGAATTTGGTCAGGCCTTGAAAGAAGGCCCGGCGGAAGATGCTGGCAACAAGGAAAAAATTGCGAACTTACTGCAGTTCACCACAACTCATTTCGACGCCGATGCTCAAGACCAGAGTTTAGAAGACTATGTATCACGTATGAAAGAGGGTCAAGAAAAGATCTACTTTCTCGTTGCTGAGTCTGCAAAAGCAGGCAGAAACAGTCCTCATCTCGAAATTTTCCGCAAGAAGGGTATCGAAGTGATACTAATGCATGATCGCATCGATGAATGGCTGATGAGTCACCTGCAAGAGTTTGATGGACGTCAGTTCCAGGATATTACCCGTGGTGAATTAGACCTTGGTAAGCTAGAAGATGATGAGGACAAAGAAGTACAAGAGAAGACCGAGAAAGAATTCGGAAAACTGGTAGAGCGCATTAAGGAAGATCTAGGCGACAAAGTGAAAGAAGTGCGCCTGACTCATCGATTAACAGATTCGCCGGCATGCTTGGCAGTAGATGATTTTGATATGGGTATGCAGATGCGCAAGATAATGGAGGCATCGGGACAGGCGGTACCTGAGACCAAGCCCATCTTCGAGGTCAACCCAGCTCACCCTCTGGTAGTCAAGTTGGACCAGGAAAAAGATGAGGATCGTTTTAGCGACATCGTATCAATATTGTTCGGCCAAGCCGGGCTAGCGGATGGTGTACAGCTGGAGGATCCAGCGGATTTTTCCACGCGACTCAATAAGCTATTGTTAGAGCTGGTGGACTAGGCCTGGGCTTAGCTCTGAAAGAGCGTCGCAGAAGCTGTTGCTCACTGTGACGCTCTTATCTATCTCGGCTTACATCTGTTCCAGAGTTTCTATTCCAAGAAGACCGAGGCCCTGTTGCAGCGTTGCAGCTGCGAGAGCGCTTAGCGCCAGTCGCGAATCTCGCAGTTCGGGCTCGGCTTTCAATATCGGGCATGACTCATAGAAGCGCATGAATAAGCCCGCGAGTTCATAGAGGTAATTACAGAGAAAATTCGGGTAGCAATCCCTTGCAACCATGTCGACAATTTCAGGCAGCTGCAATATTTTCAATAGTAGATTTCTCTCAGCCGCTTCTGTAGCAGTTGTGATCTGTATGTTTTCCAGCCTCGATTCCTGCTTTCTCAGTATGCTACGAATTCTTGCGTAGGCATACATCAGGTAGGGAGCAGTATTGCCTTCGAAGGACAGCATGCTAGACCAATCGAAGACATAGTCACTGGTTCTGTTCTTTGACAGATCTGCGTATTTAACTGCGGCAATGCCGACCTTTTCCGCTATTTCTGAATAGGCTGCGTCCTCTAACCCAGGATTTTTTCCGGCTACTAATTCATGCGCGCGCCGAATGGCTTCGTCTAAGAGGTCTACGAGTTTTATGGTATCTCCCGAGCGCGTCTTGAACGGGCGTCCATCTTTTCCCATCATTGTGCCGTAGGCGATATGTTCTAGCGAAATATTCTCGGAGGCAAATCCTGCTGCGCGCGCAACGGCAAATACTTGTTGAAAGTGAAGTGACTGCCTTGCGTCTACGACATACAAGGAGCGGTCGGCTTGTAAAGTAAATGATCGGTAGGCAACAGCGGCGAGATCAGTAGTCGCGTAAAGATAGCCCCCGTCCGTCTTTTGGATGATAACTGGTAGTGGCTCACCATCTTTGCCAGTGAACTCGGGTAAGAACACGCAGCGTGCGCCATCGGAAACAGAGAGCAGGGCGGCGTCTTCTAATTTCTTAACCACTCCCTCGAGTTCTTTATTGTAGAAACTCTCGGCCTTTAGATCTTTACGGCTCAGGGTAACGTTAAGCTTGTCGTAGACTGCCTGGCAGTGCTTCAGTGATTCATCGATGAATAGTTGCCAGGCGGTTAGATGTTCCTCGTCACCACCCTGCAGCTTAACCACACTAGAGCGCGCGATATTCGCAAATTCCGGATCTTCATCGAAGCGCTGCTTCGCCGCTCTATAGAAGGATTCAAGATCCGCGAGCTGTGTCGGTAAATCTCCCTGTGCTTCGCCTATCTCTCGCATATAGGAAATCAACATGCCGAACTGAGTACCCCAGTCGCCCACGTGGTTCTGTCTAATTATTTCGTGGCCCTGTCTTTCCAGCACGCGAGCTAGACAGTCTCCGATTATCGTTCCGCGCAAATGTCCCACATGCATTTCTTTAGCTAAATTCGGGGAAGAGTAGTCGACAACAATTTTCTTTGGCGCATCGGCTTGCGGGATCAGTTTCCCCAGGTCGCCCTCGATCTCATTGGCACGTTGAATCAATGCGGCATCGGACAGATGAATGTTGATAAAGCCTGGGCCTGCAACCTCGAGCCTCTCGATGAGGGGGTTAGATTGGGCTGCGATCGCCTCGACTACTAGATTGGCTAGCTCTCTGGGTTTGCTGCCAATCTTCTTGGCGACCGACATGACGCCATTGCTCTGGTAGTCGCCGAACTCCGGTTTAGAAGCGGTGATGACATTGGGGTCGCAATTTTCGAGGCCAGAGGCTTCGCTTAGTGCGTCGCCGGCGATCTGACTCAGTGTTAGTTTCAGGGTATTCATGGATTTAGACATGTGCAAAAAGGAGAGAATTGTACACCATTATTCGAGGCGCAGATTGGTGTAAGATACCGAAACTCCGAATTTTCTCACCCTAGCCAGAGGAAGGCCGTGAATAGCGAAAGTAATGCCAGCGATGGTGTGCAGTTGGTAAGAGTTGAAAAGGCCTATATTGGCCAGCGCCTCGATAACTTCCTGATTAGACAGCTTAAGGGCGTGCCCAGAACACGCATATACCGAATAATTCGTCGGGGCGAAGTTAGGGTCAACAAGAAGCGCTGTAAGCCAGAGCACAAGCTGGAGATGGGTGATGAGGTGCGTATTCCGCCGTATACGTCCAAGTACAGCCCGCAGGTCGGAAAACCAAGCCCAGCGCTGCAGGAGTTCCTCTTAGGCAGCATCCTCTTTGAAAATGAGCAGTTATTGGTGATAAATAAACCTGCGGGTATGGCGGTTCATGGGGGCACCAGTGTGGCTATGGGATTGATCGAAGCACTGCGTCAGTGCAAGCCCGAATGGGCTGAGCTCGAGCTTGCTCACAGGATCGACAGGGCCACTACTGGATGTCTTGTCGTAACTAAAAACTCCATTATTTTAAGGCATATACAGCGAGAACTTAAAGCTAAAAATGTCAAAAAGCATTATCTAGCCTTGGTTCATGGAACCTGGCCAGATTCCTTAGAGGTGGTCGCTGCACCACTACAAAAAGATCCCCTTGGCGATAGTGGGCGCATTGTTCGGGTGCGCGATAGTGGCAAGCCGTCGCTGACCCGCTTCGCTGTGAAGCAGCGGTTCGAGGGGGCTACCTTGCTTGAGGCTATGCCTGAAACTGGCCGGACGCATCAGATTCGCGTGCATTGCCAGCACTCTGGAAACGGCATAGTGGGGGATGACAAATACACGGCGAAGACGAAAAATGCCGCCCTGGAGAAGGTCAAAAACCTCTGTCTGCATGCGTGGAAAATCGAATTTGAAATGCCGAATGGCGCCGCAGCGGTAAGTGTGCAGGCGCCAATACCAAATCAACTAGATGCTTTGCTTCGAAAATTGGATAAAAGTGATTAAATACAGGTAGTTGAATCAGTTATCCACAGTGCCGACCTTTACATAAATCTTTGACAGATGGCGGCCATACGCCTATTATGCGCGCCTGATGTCAGATAGCTCTATTCCAGCCTACGCGGACACCCGTAAGATCTTCCTCCAAGAGGGGAATATCAGTGGAACTTTGAGTTTAGACAGACTGCCTCGATTCTGTAAAAGTTTAGCGGATAAGAACGGTTCTGTGTCGATTGAGCTGAAATTTTCGCTCAATAACGCGAAAGAGCGGCTAATCTCGGGGAGTCTGCGGGCCGAGGTAAATGTTTTCTGTCAGCGCTGTCTAAAACCTCTAGCTATAGCGCTTGCGGACGACATAAATCTGGCACTGGTGAGAGATGAAGAGGCGGCTAAGCAATTGGACGCTGAATATGATCCCTGGATTTGCGAGGATCATAAGCTGGACTTGGCCGAAATGGTCGAAGAGCAGTTGATACTTTGTATGCCCCTGGTGAGTTACCACGATAGTGGTGACTGCTTGAGTTTAAAGAATTATGTGTCAGGCGCGCACATTGAGGAGGACGCAGCTAGCTCCGCCTCTAAAGAAAGCCCGTTTGCAGTGCTTAGATCGCTTAAAGATAATGACTCAAGCACTTGAAATGTTTAACAAAGAATTTGTATTAGGAGACTGAAATGGCAGTTCAAAAAAGCAAGGTCACCCGTTCACGGCGTGGCAAGCGACGAACTCACGATTCCCTCACAGGACCGACCTTATCTACGGATCAAACCACCGGTGAAATTCACCGTCGTCACCATGTAACGGCTGACGGATTCTACAAAGGCAAGAAAGTACTGGATCTGGGCGAAGACTAGAGCTCTGAGCCTTGAGTTTGTCTAAGCGCATAGCCATCGATGCTATGGGCGGAGAAGGGGGGGTTAAGGTTACCCTTCCTGCCGCTTTGCATGCCCTCGAATTAAATTCCGATCTCTCTATCTGTCTGGTTGGCGATAAAAGCCAGATACAACCCTATCTTAAGTCTACTTCGTCCGCTCTTCTTGACCGAATCCAGGTGGTTCACACCCTGGATGTAGTTCGTGATGAGGACAATCCCTCTCATGTGCTGCGTAACGGCAAGTCATCCTCTATGTACATGGCTGTTGAATTGCTGCAGTCAGAGCGCGTAGAGGCGATGGTGAGTGCCGGGAATACCGGCGCACTGCTGATGATCGGTAGACATCTGCTAAAGACCATTAGTGGTATCCAAAGACCAGCAATTGTCGTCAGCATCCCTGGGGCCACTCGTCAGTGTTTTCTATTAGACGTGGGCGCCAATCTGGAGTGCAGCGCCCAGCAGTTGTTCGAATTTGCTGTTATGGGCTCTGTGCTGGCCGAATCGCTACAGGGAGAGGTTGCCAGCGTTGGCTTGTTAAATATCGGCTCTGAGCAGTTCAAGGGCACTGACGACGTTCGCGAAGCCGGATTGTTAATGGATAGTTGCCCCGCGTTTAACTATGTCGGCTTTATTGAGGCGAATGAACTATTTGAGGGGAAGGCAGACGTCGTGGTGTGCGATGGCTTTGTAGGCAATGTAACAATTAAGACTAGCGCCGGGGTAGCCAATGTAGTGAAAAGGCTGCTTTCTTCTCAGGTATTCCTTGATGCGGCCAATGCCTCCGAAGACGGAAGCGCCGCAAAGCTGATGCGCATCCTCAGCGATCAGATCAATCCGCACCGTTTTAACGGAGCGAGTCTGCTAGGCCTGAAGGGCAGCATAATAAAGAGTCATGGCAATGCAACGATAGAAGGATTTGCCTACGCGATTCAGCAGGCCGTCAGAGAGGCTGAAAACGCAGTACCTGAATTGATAAGGGGGAAAGTAGCTGCCATTATTGCAGCCAGTTAAGGACGCTCAGATGGGGCTGGTGGGCAATCATTCTAATAAGAACCAAGTAAGGATCAAATCAAAATGAAGAATCTTGGGTTTGTCTTCCCCGGACAGGGATCTCAGAAGGTAGGCATGCTGGCGGATCTGGCATCTGGTTTTGCCCTAATCGAAGAAACTTTTAGCGAGGCGTCGGCTGCGCTAGGAATAGATCTTTGGCAAATAGTACAGCTCGACGCGCAGCAGGAGCTAAATCGGACAGATATCACTCAGCCCGCGCTGCTTGCTGCATCCGTCGCCATCTGGCGGGTTTGGCAGAGTCTGGATGGGCCACAGGCGGCGATTCTGGCTGGACACAGTCTGGGCGAGTACTCCGCTCTGGTCTGCTCCGGTGTCCTGCCTTTTGCCGATGCAGTCCAGCTTGTGCATCAGCGTGGACGCTTCATGCAGTCTGCCGTGAGCACCGATGCCGGAAAGATGGCGGCAATCGTTGGTCTGGACGATGAAAAAATAGCGCTGCTATGTCAGCAGGCTAGTGAGGGACAGGTTGTGTCTCCCGCTAATTTCAATTCACCGGGGCAAACGGTTATCGCCGGTGATGCAGATGCCGTCGAACGAGCCATGGTCCTTTGCAAGGAGGCGGGTGCGAAGCGAGCTCTGCCATTGAACGTCAGTGTTCCTTCGCACTGCGCACTGATGAAGCCTGCGGCAGAAAAGCTGCAGGCAGAATTAGATAAAGTTGAATTCGTGCAAGGGCAGATTCCGGTGCTGCAAAATGTGGATGCACAAGCCAGCGCCGACCCTGAAGTCATAAAAAAAAACCTGATAAAACAGTTGTATGCCCCTGTCCTGTGGGTAGATTCTATAAAAGCTATGCGCGAGTCTGGCATTGAAAGAATTATAGAATGTGGGCCGGGCAAAGTCCTAAGCGGTCTTATCAGGCGAATCGAATCGGACATTGTTTGCTGCGCTGTCGATGAGAGCGCAAGCCTGAAAAGCGCAATTGAAGAGGCTTCAGCTTAGTGTGGCGAACAATGTAAGCAAGTCAATAATTTTAGCGAGAAGGGAAGAAACATGAATGATTCTATGACAGTCGCTCTGGTTACCGGCGCGAGTCGGGGCATAGGCCAGGCCATAGCTCTGAATCTCGGGAACCGCGGTTTTACCGTAGTCGGTACAGCGACCTCTGAGTCCGGTGCAGCGAATATAAGCGCCTATCTCGCTGAGCACTCGATCATGGGTGAGGGGGTGTGTCTCGACGTGTCCTCGGATGAGTCTGTCGCGGCCCTCATGGAGAATATTTCTGTGAAATACGCTCTACCCACGGTGTTGGTAAATAATGCCGGCATCACTAAAGATAATCTGCTGATGCGGATGAAGGTGGATGAGTGGTCAGATGTTATCGATACTAACCTCAGTTCCATGTATCGGTTGTGTAAGGCCTGTGTCAAAGGCATGACCAAGGCCCGCTGGGGGCGAATCATTAATATAAGCTCTGTAGTTGGCTC
>Ga0209425_10002259_pt1 | contig 21613 bp, 20 predicted proteins | sample COG_05_FD_184749 | JGI IMG/M metagenome (GOLD analysis project Ga0209425, IMG submission 184749) | Pelagic Microbial community sample from North Sea - COGITO 998_met_05 (SPAdes) (version 2) | ecosystem: Environmental > Aquatic > Marine > Neritic zone/Coastal water | place: Helgoland, sampling...
GAGACCTCTATGATTTCTAAAGATTTTGTTAATAGAGGGTTTGAAAAAGTAAAATATAAAGAATATGCTGACTTCTACGTGCTGAACACATGTTCAGTAACCGATAATGCAGATAAAGAAGCAAGAAAACTAATCCGTCAAGCAAAAAGATCTAATCCTAATGCTAAAATAGCCGTTATTGGATGTTATGCCCAGTTAAATCCAGTAGAAATTTCTAATATTAAAGGAGTTGATCTAGTGGTTGGCTCAGAAAATAAATTCAACTTATTAGATGAGCTTGACAGGCTTGTTCTTAATGGAGGAAGTAAGGTAGTTAGATCGAATATTAAAGAGACAAACTCTTTTATTCCTTCATATTCTATTGGCGACAGAACACGAACCTATTTAAAAATTCAGGATGGCTGTGATTATGTTTGTTCATTCTGTACTATCCCTTTGGCTCGTGGAAAAAGCAGAAGTGATTCAATTAAGAAAACAATTGATCTTGCTAATCAGGCAATAAATGAGGGTGCAAAAGAATTAGTTCTTACTGGAGTTAATATTGGAGATTTTGGTAAACAAACAAATGAAAATTTTTTCGACTTAATTAAGGAGCTGGATAATCTTGATGTGGATAGGTTGCGAATATCTTCAATAGAGCCAAATTTACTTACCAAAGAAATTATTGAGTTTTGTTCAGTTTCAAAAAAATTCGTGCCTCATTTTCATATTCCATTGCAGTCTGGATCCGATAAAATTTTAACTTTGATGCAAAGAAGGTACAAGCGATCAAGATACTTTGATTGCGTTTCAATAATTAAAGATTTAATACCCGATGCAACGATTGGAGCTGATGTAATTGTTGGATTTCCTGGTGAATCAGATAATGACTTCGTTGAAAGTCATCACTTTATTGATGAATTGAAAATTTCATATCTACATGTTTTTACATATTCAGAAAGGGAAAATACGCGTGCAATAAATCTTGAAAATAAAGTTGATAAAAAAATAAGATCAAAGAGAAGTTTAATTCTTAGAAATTTTTCTAAGAAAATATTAGAAGCACATCAAAATAAATTCATTAAATCATCACGACCAGTGCTATTTGAATATTTTAAGAATGATAAAATTATTGGTTATACAGATAATTATATTAAAGTAGCTGTTGAAGCAGATCATTCAATAATAAATACCGTTCAAAATGTAAAACTAGTTAGTTCGGATATGGGTTATATTAAAGGAGAATTAGTACGCTAAGCGCTTTTTAGCTCAACAAGAATTCCATCCCAAAAAATTATTCTTGCTTTCATTGTCATTTTGGCGGCTTCCGCTGCCTCTCTCCATTTTGTTTCATCGTTTTCACACAAAACTTTTACCATTTTTAAAGCTGCGGGTCCGTGTTCATCCTCATCAATGCCTATGTGGCGATCCAAATAGTGGACAAAGCTTCTGAGCTTACCTTTTAAATCTTTATCAATTTTGTTAATAATTGATCGAAACATATTTGGAATAACCTCTTCTCTTCCAAATGTAAACATAGATGCTACAACATGTACGGGTGCATCTTCTAGCATTGAAAATGTAGTCTTTACAAAATTAACCGCTGGCTTAGGCGGGTTTGTTTTGACTAACGATTTATTAATTCCCAAGTGTAGGTTGTTCAAAAAAGATTCAATTTTTTGCGTATTTGCCCCAGCCTCATTCATTGCTTGATAATACATTTCAAAGTGACTTCTATATTCACCGTAGATGTCAATATCAGATTCCTCTTCAGTTACAATTTCATTTAATAGTCTAGCAGGTGTTCCACCGCCTTTCGGTGCCCAGGGAATTTCGGTGCAGGTTAATTCTTTTTGGAGTGTTTTTAGTATTGACATAAAGTCCCAAACTGCAAATATATGGTTTTCCATAAAGATATGAAGGTCATCAATATTCTTAATTGATTTATATATTCTATGTGAAAATAACGCATCTCTTTCATCTTGTGAAGAATCAAGAATTTTTAGTATATCGTTTTTTAAAAAATTAAACACCGTTATAATATATTTAGTTACTTAGTATAGGCGTCAAGAGGAGGGCAGGTACAAACAAGATTTCTATCACCAAAAGCATTATCAACTCTTCCTACGCTTGGCCAATATTTATGTTCCTTAAGCCACGGAGCAGGATAAGCGGCAATTTGTCTTGAATAATTATGATCCCAATTATCAGACATAACAGTAAGCGCTGTATGAGGGGAATTAATAAGCGGGTTATCGTCTGAGTCAAATTTTCCAGATACAACATCATCTATCTCGCGTTTAATTAAAATCATAGCATCACAGAATCTATCCAGCTCAACTAGTGATTCACTTTCAGTAGGCTCAATCATAAGTGTACCTGGAACAGGCCATGACATAGTAGGAGCATGGAAACCGTAATCAATTAATCTTTTAGCGACATCTTCATCGCTAATTCCTGTTTCATTTTTTAGATCTCTCAGATCAATAATAAATTCATGAGCCGAAGTTTTGTTGGAGCCTTGATAAAGAACTTTGTAGTCCTTATTGAGCCTCTTGGCCATATAGTTTGCATTTAAGATTGCAACTTGCGAAGCTTTTTTTAAGCCATCATTTCCAAGCATAGTTATGTATCCCCATGATATAGGAAGAATGCCTGCACTTCCATAAGGGGCAGCTGATACAGCAGTAATGGATTTATCGTTATTTTTAAAATATGGATGGCCTGGAAGAAAAGGAGAGAGGTGTTCAGCAACACAAATTGGACCCATTCCAGGACCTCCACCTCCATGTGGTATCGCAAAGGTTTTGTGAAGATTTATGTGGCATAGATCAGCTCCAAAGTCACCTAGCCTTGAAAGTCCCACCATTGCATTAAGGTTTGCACCGTCAAGGTATACTTGACCACCAAACTCATGAATGATATCACAAATATTAGAAATAGATTCTTCAAAAACACCGTGAGTTGAAGGGTATGTTATCATTAACGCTGACAGTGTTTCTTTATTTTCTTCAGCTTTTTGCTTGAGATCATTTACGTCAATATTTCCAGACTTATCGCATTTTATAACGATTACTTCCATACCAGCCATAACTGCGCTTGCGGGGTTAGTACCATGTGCTGATTCAGGAATTAGGCAAACTTTTCTTTGAGAGTTACCGTTATTTTGATGGTATTCACGAACAACCAGAAGGCCTGCATATTCTCCCTGAGCTCCAGAATTAGGCTGCAATGAACAAGAGTGGAGACCTGTAATATTAACAAGCCAGCTTTCAAGTGATTTGAAAAGTTCTTGATATCCAAGGGTCTGTGATTCGGGAGCAAAAGGGTGAATTGAGCTAAATTCTGGCCATGATATTGGCATCATTTCAGCAGCAGCATTCAATTTCATCGTACACGAACCAAGAGAAATCATGCTTGTATTCAAGCTAAGATCTTTTGTTTCAAGTTTTTTTAAATACCGCATCATTTCAGTCTCTGAATGGTATGAATTAAAGACTTCATGAGTTAAATACTCCGTTGATCTGTTTTCTTTTAAAGCAAAAAAATTATTTGACACCTCATTGCATTCAAAAATTTGAAGAAGTTTTTTAATGTCATCTTCAGAAGTAGTTTCATCTATTGAAACACCAATATCACCACCCTCATAGCTTCTCACATTAATTTTTAGGTTTTCAAAATTGATATTTTTTCCATTTATTCCAAATCTAATGGTGTCAAAAAATTGATCATGCCTAATTTCATAACCATTTTCTTTGAGTGAAGATGCCAGTACTTTAGTATTTTCGTGAATAGTTTTAGCAATTTGAAAAATTCCTTTTGGCCCGTGATAAACGGCATACATACCAGCGATTACTGATAATAAAACCTGTGCAGTACAAATATTAGATGTTGCTTTATCTCTTCTTATGTGTTGCTCTCTAGTTTGCAGCGCCATTCGAAATGCTAGGTTATTTTGACTATCTTTAGATAAGCCAATTAATCTGCCAGGCATTTTTCTTTTGAAGATTTCTTTAGCTGCAAGAAATGCTGCGTGTGGACCGCCAAACCCTAATGGAACACCAAACCTTTGAGAACTTCCTATTGCAATATCAGCATCATAGGAACCCGGCTCAGCTATAAGCGCAAGACTAAGAAGATCTGTTGCTACTGCTATAAATGCACCTGCATCATGTGCAGCTTTTGATAGGGCTTTATAGTTAAACACTTTTCCATCTGATGTTGGACATTGAATTAAACACCCAAAAGTTTCTTCAGTAAATTTGAATTTTTCTGTCGGCATAACCTTAAGATCAATACCGATTGGATTAGACCGTGTTTTTAATACATCAATAGTTTGTGGGTGGCATTGGTCGGATACTAAAAAAGTATTCCTACCTCGTAGCGATCTATACATTAAAACCATAGCTTCTGCAGCTGCAGTTGCCTCATCAAGGAGTGAAGCATTAGAAATCTCAAGCCCTGTCATATCTGTTACCATTGTTTGAAAATTAAGCAGCGCTTCAAGCCGGCCTTGTGAAATTTCAGCTTGATAGGGTGTATATGCTGTATACCAGCCTGGATTTTCTAAAATATTTCTGAGTATTACTGGCGGGGTAATCGTTCCATAATAACCAGTTCCAATATATGTTTTTACAGCTAGATTTTTTTCACCAATCTTTTTGATTGTATTCAAAAAATCATATTCACTTATAGCTTCCCCAATACTAAGAACTTCATTGAATTGAATATCATCTGGTATGGTAGCACTTATTAATGCTTCGATTGAATCAAAACCAAGATATGATAACATTTTATCAATGTCATTATTATTTGGTCCAATATGTCGTCTTGAAAAATTCATAGTATTAAAAACTGTTATTTACGGTTTATATGACAACAAAATTTAAAGTCACTGTTAACTTCTAGGCTATTACAAAAATAAATATTTTCAATGTTTATTTATTTTTTGATTGATTTGAATTTTTCTTTCTTTTAAATACGAATTTAAAAATTCAGTGCAATCAAGGTGTGAGCCTAAAAGCTCTGGGGGGAACACACCTTTTTTTTCAAATAATTTTCTTAAAATAATATTTACTGTAGCGGTTGCAGTAAAACCAGTAGTTCTGGACATCGAGGTAAAGTTTAGCTTTGAATCATATTCATCGAAAAGATCATAAATTATATCTTTATCTTTTCCTTTAATAATTATTTTCATAACTGTTATCTCAGGCTCATTATCTTTTAGTTTCCAAGCAGCAAATAGTTCATCGGAGGTTTTTGATATTTGATCCTTATCAAATTTTCCAGCATTTCTATAATTTGCCATTAAAGCTGCATGTCCGCTATATCTTAAGGTCTTTTCTTTCATATTGTTAATATGTTTCATTGTGAAAAGAATTGATCTTAATCCATCTGTGTTAAATGCTTCCAAGTAACCAATGCTTTCAAAATACATTTTTTCAATTTCTGTAAGAGCTGGTTTCGTAATAATTTTACCATTGATCATCATTCTTGCTGGACGCGTATATTCTTCAATTACATCTATAGGCGAGAACGGTGCTTTGTAAAAAAAGGGAGGTTTAGGGTTTTTAGGTAAACCTCCAACATAATATTCAAATGAATTTATTTTCATTTGAGAATTGTGGTACCCTAGAAGATAATTGGGTATTCCAGGAGCTAAGCCAGCATCAACAACTACTGTAACGCCATTTTTTTTAGCAAGCGGGTCTAGTTTTAAAAAATTTTCATTTGAAAAAGATATATCAACGACATTTTTTTTGGATTCAATGATGGTTCTTAAAGCATTATACCCTAAATGACCTGGAACTGCAAGCAGAACGATATCTGAACCCTGAACGAACCTTTTTAGTGCAGACGAATCAGTAACATCGAGCTTTTTTGTTTCAATATCACTGTTGAGATTTTTTACTATATTAAGCGACTGTTCATCATAATCACCTACAACAATATTATGTTCCTGTGACAGATCATAGGCCATAGTGGTACCTATCATTCCAGAGCCAATCTGAGCAATTCTGCTCATAAATTCAGAGAGCTTTTAACTAATGATTGAAAGTGAAAAACGCCCTGTTCATTTAAAGGTGAAAATTTTCCCTTGTCGTATCCCTCAGACTCAAGTCCTTTTTGAACACTCTCGCATATTAATACATCTTCTTGTTGAACCATTTCACTAAACTCTACATCTTGTTCAATATTAGCTTTTTTAGGATTATCAAAATGATAATCAAAATGGACAACACAGTCTTTCGGTCCCTTAGGCTCAACGATATTAGTTTGAAGACGGCCAGGGGCAATGTTCAAAATTATGTTAGGATAAATTGTAAAATAGAAAGCTTTATTTTGTTGTGGATTATCACTTTTTCCATACGGACTCAATTCGCTATCTAAAGGACACCACTGCACTGAAAACCGGTCATATATTTCGGTCTTGTAAGACTTATAATCTATAACTTTATTTAGTTCAGGGTGAACAAATGGAATATGAAAACCTTCTAAAAAGTTATCCATATAAACTTTCCAGTTGCAGTTAATTTTATATGATTCTCTAAACTTAAAAGTGTAATTTGAAAAATCTATTGGTGAAATGAGACTCTTTATTTTATCAATCTGTTGATTGAGATCGTTAGGCTTCTCAGAAAGGCTTACAAAGACTTGACCCATCCACTCCGTAACACTGATAGCGGTTAGACCGTAATCTTCAATGTTTAATTCTGAATCTTTAAATCCTCGCGCATTTTTGAGTTTGCCATCTAATTTATATACCCATCCATGATATTTACATTGCAGTTTATTCACCGAACAGTTTTCATAAGCCAATGGTCCACCTCTATGTTGACATACATTATAAAAAGCTTTCAAGGTGTTATCTTTCTGACAAGTAATAATTATTGGATTATTAGCAACTTCAGCTACTAGCACTTGACCTGGATTTTTTATTTGCGAGCGAGAACCGATCAATTGCCATTCTTTTAAGAAAATTTCCTTTTTTTCTTTATCAAATAAGTCTTCCTCAAAGTACCAGCTTGATGGTATGGTGAATTGATTATCAATTGTCTTAAGTTTTTTTGGCACCTACTAACTCCTTAAAAATGGACGCGTAAGACAGGTGGGTCCACCTGCACCTTTATTTGAAATTTCTAAACCCGAATATGTAAATATTTCAACACCTTCATCTTCAAGAAGTTTTTTAGTAATACTATTTCCTTCAATCATTATCACTTTCTTTGGAGCAATAGCCAGAACATTGCAACCCATAGACTCATATTCTTCATCAGGAACTTCAACAAGCTTAATTTTTCGACCTAGTAAATATTCTCTGAAACTAACAGGAAGTAATTTTGAGTAGACAAGAAATAGATTTTCATCAATAGGGCTAACATTGCTCATCAAATGAAGGCAATCCGCTGGACCAGTCCAGTGTGGTAAATGTACGGGAATAATTTCATCTATATCATCTGAAAGAATCTGTTTTAACTGTAAAATCCCCTCAAGATTGGATCTATAGCCCACACCAACAGCTACAGTTCTATTATCTATCCAGACAATATCGCCACCTTCAAGTTTTCCTGGAGAAGATATCCTCCCAATTATTGGAATACCTAAAGATTCAAAATAATTAGAAATCATTTCAGGCTCTTTTTTTCTAAGATCTTTTCCCATTGAGCATAATATGACACCTGAGTTTGATACTAAACAGGGGTCATGAGTGTAAATTGAATCAAGGCTTGTAGTATCATCAGAAGGTAAACAATGTATCTCAATTCCATTATTACGTAAAATAGATTGAAATGAATCATAGTCTTTTAGCGATATTTCAAAGTCCGGTTTACCAAAATAATTCAAGTCGTTGTATTGAGCATCAATATTGACTTGATTTTTGTATGCGCTTTTTGGGTCTTTAATTAGCACTCTCCTAATAGTGCTAGTCATATCTTGACAGCCAAACTTTTTATTCAAAACTACCTCCGCACCAATTAACTATCATATTTGCAATAATTTCAGTAGAGATCATTATTTCCTCTATAGTTACATATTCATTTGCTGCATGAGCTAAACGAACATCTCCTGGACCGAATAGAACGCTTGGAATATTAGCATGATTTGTAAAAAGGCGCAAGTCTGATCCATAAGTAACTCCTTCAATTATCGCTTTGCTATTACAGACACTTTTATAAATACCACCTAGCTCTTCAATAAGAGGATCATCAAGTTGTGTTTGACCAGATTCAAACTGCCCTTCAAACCATTCAATTTCAGGGAGATTCTTACATAACCATGGATCATTTTTAGCTATCTTTAAAATATATTCTTCAAAACTTTTTTTTGCATCTTCATTTGATTCGTCCGGAAATACACCTAGTCTGCCTTCAGCTATTACGGACTCTGGAACTGTTGAATGCCATTGTCCAGCCTGAATAGTGCCGATATTTATTGGTGCAACCCTTTCTCTAGATTTATAATGTTCAGTATTAAACGAGTGATGGCGTTGTTTTTCAAAGTCAATAATTGCATGATGAAGATCTGCATATTTTTCTATAGCACTTACTCCATCCCACCTCATAGAGGCATGCGTAGCCTTACCATGAACTATCAATCTAAAAGTCAGAGCACCTGATTGAATCGGAGATAATTTTAATGAAGTTGGTTCTAATATAATTGCTGCATCAGCACGGTAGCCTTTGACAATATTTGCCAAAGTGCCACACCCACCAGACTCTTCTCCCACCACTGATTGAAAAATAATATCACCTTCTGGCTTAAATCCCAAGCTTTTCAATATTGCAATTGCAAATAATCCTGACGACAGTCCGGCTTTCATATCACACGATCCTCTTCCAAAAATCTTTCCATCTATTTCTTTTCCAGACCAAGGACTGTCATTCCATAGATTTTCTGGACCAGTGGGAACAACATCAACATGACCATTTAAAATAAGTGATTTTGAATTTCCAGATCCTTTCCATTTTGCTGTCACATTGATTCGTGATTCAGGTGAAAATCCATCATCGTTAAATGCAGGATGGTGTTCTAATTCGCTAAAAATAACAGGAATTATTTGAGAGTCTAGATTTAAATCCTCAAGCTTTTTATGTATGATATATTGAACACTTGCTTCATCATTAGCAAGGCTTGGCGTTCTAACAATCTTTTTTATAAACGAGATAATTAAATCACGATTATCATTAACCGCACTCTTAATATTTTTCTTTATGTAGTTCATTATTTTTCCAGTATCTATAAAAAGGAAGGCCTGCTAAGATTAAAAGAGCTCCAATAGCTGCATCTCTTGGGGCCTCTAAAATAGTATTAATTGTAAGGAATATTGCAAATAATATAAAAATGATTGGTATCCAGGGATATAGTGGAGTTCGATAAGGCCGCTTAAGGTTAGGGAGTTTCTTTCTTAGGATAATTACAGCACCAGCAGACATAGCATAAAAAATCCAAGATGCAAAAATTATATAGGTAATTAGCTGATTGAATGTTCCAGTTAGTGTTAAGAGGGATGACCAAACACACTGCATCATAAGAGCATTAGTTGGTGATTTGAATTTTTTATGTATTTTTGCAGCTTGCTTGAAGAATAATCCATCTTTTGCCATTGCATAATTTATACGTGCGCTAGTTAGTATAAATCCATTGTTAGCACCAATTAAAGAAATAAGGATTACAATAGTAACGATAGTTGCTCCTTTATTTCCTAAAAATATTGACGCAGCATCTGACATCACTAACTCAGATCCTATCATTCTATCAAAACCCAGAATGTAAACAAGGACATAGTTTAGAGTTAGGTATATAGAAAGAATGATAATCATACATAAGATGATTGATAGTGGTATATTTTTGCCCGGATTCTTTACTTCTCCAGCTACGTAGGTTACAAAAATCCAACCATCAAAAGTCCATAATACCGCTACCATTGCAAGACCCAAGGGACCTACAAGTGAAGAAAAAGACTTATCGGTTAGTATTGGTATAAAATTGCTTGAAGATCCATCACCCAGAAAAAGTCCGAGAAATATTATTATACCAATAGCAGTAATTTTTGCGTAGGTAAAAAGGTTTTGAAACTTTGCTCCGGATTTTACATCAACAATATTTATTATTGTTAAAATTAAAATAGAGATGATCGCAATGCTTTTAACTTCAAAAGAATTAAGAGTAAAAAAGAAACTAAGATACTCCGAAAAAGCCATTGCAACTGCAGCTATTGAAGCAGTGTTAATCACTGCTACCGCAGTCCAGCCGTAAAGAAAACCCCAAATTGGTCCATAGGCCTTATTTAAAAAAACGTACTGACCGCCAGCTTCTGGCATTGATGACCCTAGCTCAGCAACTGATAGGGCTCCAAATAAACTAATAATACCACCTACAATCCATGCTAGAAAAAAAAGAGAGCTCGAAAGAGTATATAGTGCAACCGTAGCCGGTACCATAAAAATACCCGATCCTAAAATTCCACCTACATTTATCATAGTGGCATCTGTAAGCGACAGAACCCTTTTTAAGTTTGACTGTTCGGTCATATCGTCATCAGTATACACAAACTTTACACCAACCCGAAAGAGTAAAATTAAACAATAAACTAAAAATTGCTTATTTTGACACATGAAAAAAGTCGTTGTACTAACTGGAGCTGGCATCAGTGCTGAAAGTGGACTCAAAACGTTTCGTGATAGTAATGGTTTATGGGAAAATCATAAAATCGAAGATGTTGCAACACCTCAAGCATGGAAAGCTAATCCAGAAATAGTTTTAGAATTTTATAATCAAAGGAGATTGCAAGCAAGTAAAGCACAACCTAATGAAGCCCATGTATCTTTAGTAGTATTGGAAAAATATTTTAATGTAACAATCGTTACTCAAAATGTAGATGATTTACATGAACGTGCAGGGTCATCAAATGTAATTCATTTGCACGGTGAATTAAAAAAAGCAAGAAGCAGTAAAAATGCTTCGTTAGTTTATCAAATTAATAAAAAAAGAATAGAAATTGGTGATTTGTGTGAAGAAGGGAATCAGCTTCGCCCTCATATTGTCTGGTTTGGAGAAGAAGTGCCAATGATTCAAAAAGTAATTCCATATTTTCAATTTGCTGAAATAGTAATTGTTGTAGGAACTTCATTATCTGTATACCCGGCCTCCGGATTAGTTGATTATGTATCTTCCAATGCAGATTGTTATTATATTGACCCCAATGCAAAAGAAAATATGAATAATATAAACTTTAAAATTATTCCTCAGAATGCAGAAAAGGGCGTAAAAAATTTGGTTGCTGATCTAAAAAATAAAAAAATTAATTTATGATATACTTGAAACTTGCCCTCGTTGTTTTGTCTACAGTTATACTTGTTTATATATATAATTTTTTTAAGATAAATCGAGAAGCCATATCTAATTTAATAAAGAATTCAATTTTAGGTACAAACCCCTTTTTTTTATACTCAATATTTAGAATTATAGTTCGTTTGATTAGAAGGTTTTTTATTAGATTTTAAAGTTTTATGTACTTTTACTCTCTATTAATTTTATACATAAAAATAAAAAAACCCACTTTAATAAGTGGGTTTTTTTAACGATAAAATAATTTACCGAAGAGTGAGCCGGGTGAGACTCGAACTCACGGCCAATGGCTTAAAAGGCCACTGCTCTACCAACTGAGCTACCGGCTCCGAAATTTATTTAGTTTTTTTGACGGATCTTGCGCTATTAGTTCCTATGCCGGCTCCCAATGCAAGACCTAGAGCAATCCCAAGACCTACATTATCTACAGCTGCACCAAAGACTATTCCTAGCGTTAAACCTATTCCGATAAATTTAGATTGTTTATTTTCAGTAACTTTTTTCATTAGGTTTTCTTTCTTTTAAAAAGAAGCTTCAAAATTAACTAATTTGAATTGTGTTTCATACCAAAAATACTAATCAATTTTTCCTTCAACGCACGTAGTATCAAATCCACCACGAGTATTATAAATAGTTGTTACTTTAATCTTTTTTGTTTCGAGAGCATTTTTTAAATCGTCATGAATTCTTTTTGTAGCACCCTCTTGATAGATACCCACATTTCTAAAGCTAACGAAATAATACTTTAAGGATTTTAGTTCAATACATTTCTTACCTTCTGGATAATATTCAATTTTAACATAAGCTAAATCAGGCAATCCGCTGAATGGGCATACGGCGCTAAATTCATCCGTTTCTGTCATTATATATTGATTAGGACTATTGAACGAGAATGTTTCTAGGAAGTCAGTATTAATTTGATCGTCGCCAGTAAATTCAAAATATTTTCCTTCTGCTTTAGTCATTTTTTCCTCTATATATACAGCCCGATGAGCAGGTTTCTTTCACTTCGATTGCAGTTAAGTGAGCAAGGTTGTCCTTTAGTTTATTCCAAATCCACTTTGCTAAATTTTCACTAGTTGGATTTTCAAGTCCAGCAACATCATTTAAATAGTTGTGGTCAAGTTGATCGTAAATTGGTTTAAAAGTTTTCTTTATATCTGAAAAATCTTTTACCCAGCCTGTTTTTTCATCAACAGGTCCGTCAAGCGTAATCCTAATAAGGAACGAATGACCATGAAGCCTGCTGCACTTGTGGTCTTTTGGCAGGTTCGGCAATAAGTGCGCAGCTTCAAATTTTATATCTTTATATATTATCATTTATCTATCTAAGGAATGCCTACAAATTTATGGGTTTGAAGGCTTAGTCTCCAAAGGGGATGTTCATGGCAGTATTTTATAGTTTTCTGAGTATTCTCATTTAATTTTTTATTATCCATAGGTTGCAACGAAAAATAGTCAAAACTCAAGTTTTCATACTGTGAAGGATTTGAACCATTTTGAGGGAAAACTAATTTTAATTCATTTCCTTCAATTATCTGTAAATGACTACCTGCCTTTGGACTTACACAAATCCAATCTATATTTTTTGGAGCTTTAATAGTTCCGTTTGTTTCAACAGCAATTTCAAACTCATTTGAATGTAACGCTTCAATTAAGTTTTTATCTAGCTGAAGAAGAGGTTCTCCTCCAGTAAAAACAACAAATTTGTTTCCTGTTGATTTTGAAGGCCATTGAGAAAGAATTTTTTTAGTTAAATCACTTGCTGTCTCGAACTTTCCCCCACCGGGACCATCTGTACCAATAAAATCAGTATCGCAAAAATTGCAGATTGCATTTGCGCGATCCTTCTCATGACCTGTCCACAAATTACAGCCTGTGAACCTAACAAAAACCGCACACCTTCCCGTGTGAAAACCTTCACCCTGAATAGTAAAATATATTTCTTTAATTGTATACATTTAATTAGCGTATTGTATTGGATCCCTTTTGTTCGCGCTTTCAAAACCTTCTCTGCGAAGTATACATGCATCGCACGCCCCACAAGAAATACCTTTTTTATCGGGATCATAGCATGAGTGTGTTTTGCTATAATCAACTCCAAGATCAATGCCTTTTTCAATAATCTCTTTTTTGCTTAAATCAATAAGTGGAGTGTGGATTTTAATTTTTGATTTTTCCTCAACACCGGCTTTCGTAGCAAGATTTGACATGGTCTCAAAAGATTTAATATATTTGGGCCTGCAATCTGGATAGCCACTATAATCCAATGCATTCACTCCAATAAAAATGTCTCTAGATTTAATTGTTTCAGCGTAACCAAGAGCAAAAGATAAGAATATGGTATTTCTCGCAGGTACATATGTAATAGGTATTTCACTTTCACTGCTAACGTTCTTTCTATTTTTTGGAACATCGATATTATCTGTTAATGCAGATCCCCCAAAAGCCCTTAAATCAATATCTAATATAACATGATCCTTTACTTGATATAATTGTGCGCACTGTTTCGCTGCTTCAATTTCAAATTCGTGTCGCTGCCCGTATCTGAAAGATAAAGCATAAACATTGTAGTTATTTGATTTTGCGATTGCAAGGCATGTGGTGGAGTCAAGACCCCCAGATAATAGTATTACAGCTTTTTTCATTAATGCAGCTAGAATTAGCTTTTAGAGCAACATAAATATATTACGAATCGATACCATTCTTAATAATATTTTCCATAGCATCAGTAAACCTGTCAATTTCTTCAATAGTTGTATAAACATGCGGAGTCACTCTACAACCAGTAAATTCAGGATGATTAATGGCAACTACAAAAATCCTGTACTTAGTCCAAAGTTCTTTTGCAACAGCCGACGTATCAAGACCTTTTATTTCAACAGTTGCAATTGCGCAGCTCTTTCCAGGCTTAAGACTAGTATGTATTTTAATACGATCGTTATTTATGAGTTTTTTAGCCCAACGATCCCTTAAATAAATTAACCTTTGTTCTTTATTTTTACTTCCAATTCCTTGATGAAAAGTAAGTGCATCTCCAATAGCTATTTTATTTGGACAGGGGTGAGTTCCGATTTCTTCAAATTTTCTGATATCATCAGAAGCGCATTCACCGGCAGCCTGTAAAGGCCAAAGATTAGCTATTTTATCTTTGCGAACGTATAGCATGCCTGTTCCAAAAGGAGCGGAAAGCCATTTGTGTAAACTTGTAGCATAATAGTCGCACTCAAGGTCTTTTACGGTAAAATCAAAATGTGCAAACGTATGAGCTCCATCAACAATTACCGGAATATCATATTTACGTGCCATTCTAACAACTTTTTTTACTGGCAGTATCTGGCCAGTAATATTAATCATGTGACACATTAAAATCATTTTAGTTTTAGGGGTGATATTTTTTTCAAATAATTTTACAATTTCATTATCATTTTCTGCAGGTATCGGGATTTTGAACTGCTTCATTATAATGCCATCTCGGCATTCTCGTTGTTTAAATGTATTAATCATTCGACCGTAGTCTTGCGTAGTTGTAAGCACTTCGTCTCCAGGATTAAGGTCGATTCCATTTTGACAGATTTGCAGGCTTTCTGATGCATTTCTTGTCAGCGCAATTTCTTCAGTGTCACAATCAAAAAATCTAGCCATTCTTTTTCTAACCGTTTCTTTCTGTGGTTCTAAAATTCTCCACATTGAGTAGGCGGGACTTGTATTAGAGAAATCTAAATATCTTTTTAAAGCATTTTGAACTACGGTAGGAGAAGGGCTAACGCCCCCATTGTTTAAATTGATAAGGCCACGATCTGCGGTGTAGCCTTGTTGAATTTCTCTCCAATAGCTTTCATTTCTCGCAATGGACCTAGGGTCGCCAGAGACACCCTCAACCGCCTTAAGAGCTCTTGCCATCAATGTTGGATTAGTTAAAACTACTGAGGCAGCTGCAGCCGGCTTAGCAATAGTTCCTAAAAATTGTCTTCTATCTAATTTATTCATACTTACTCCAATGATAAGGTAGAGTTTACTATACCAAATTAAAGAAGTCAAACTGAGGTGAATCTCCAAAGTATCAATTTTTTTTATTTTTTACATATTCTCTCTTGCCTTCAATTTTTTTCTACATCTATATTAGAGTGTCTCTTTTGACGGAATTCATTAGTGAATTCAAATTAAAGAGGCTGGCAAGTGAAAAAGTAATAAGGCTCTGGGTTGGCGTTCGGAGCCTTATTTTTTTGTTGTTTGAAAATGGGGGCGATCGGTTTCGACGGAATATGCGTCTTTCTAAATGGCATGTCGAGGTCCAGTCTCTCGTTAAAAAACTGGAAAAACCATAAATGCCGATAACGGCTACATGGCCGCTGCTTAAGTAAGTGGCCCATCCTTAGCCTAGCATGCTCATGGCTTAGCTAAAGGGTGTCAAATTAATGAGCTGGTTCTGATTGTGTCTGTGATATCAGAGTAAGAATTAAACAGGCTGTGATTATAATAGTTGCGTCTTCAGGACAGTTATAATCAAGAATAATCTGTTAGACTAAGCATGTAGAAATTTCTTTAGATTCTATCTCGGACGGGAGTTCGATTCTCCCCGCCTCCACTAATTGTTAAAGTCTATTTATAATTGTTTCTAAGCCATTGATTATAAATTGTACAGCGATGACCATTAGAATTAATCCCATCATTCTTTCAATAACTCGCATACCTGCTATTCCAATTTTTTTAGCAAGCAAATTTCCTCCACGTAATATCCAATAGAATAAACCCATTGTTATCATTACGGAAATAAGTAATGTTACAACGCTATAATCTGAAGGGCCTTTTCCAGATAAAATCACAACACCAGTTATTGCGCCTGGTCCTGTGATTAAAGGGACTCCGATTGGACTTATTGCTAACTCTTCGCCATCTTTAAACTCATCCCTCTCGCTTTGGGTGGTTCGGGATCTTCCAACTTGAGCATCAAGCATTCTGAGGCCACTCCTGAAAAATATGATTCCACCCATAATTTGAAAAGCTTCAACAGTAATGCCATAAAACTTAAAAATAAAAGAACCAAGCAGTGTAAAAATTATTAAAACAATAGATCCAGTTAGAATTCCTTTTCTTGCAATTTTAGTCTGATCGTCATTAGAAAAGCTCTCGGTCATAGCAGCAAAAATCGGGGTTATCCCTAAAGGGTTTACTACGGTAAATAAAGTCGACATACAAAACAGTAGGTATTGTATTTCAGTATTAAAATAATCAAACAATTACATTTTCTCCGGCGCTTTTATTCCTAATATTTTAAGTCCATTACTTAGTACATTTTTTGTTGCGCCCGCTAAAGCAGCTCGAGAAATAGTTAGTTCTTCATCTTCGGTTATTATTCTACAATTGGCATAATATTTATGGAATTTTGTAGCAGTTTCCTGAAGATAGTTTGCAATCACTTGAGGTTCTAACAAATCTAATGAGGACAAAACAATGCCTGGGAAAAGCTCCAGTTGCATTAAAAGATCAATTTCAAGCTCATGGGAAAGTAATTTGGGGTTATAAACACTAAAGTCCTTGCTCTGCTTTCCAACTCTTTTAATAATGTTGCAAATTCTAGCATGAGCATATTGAAGATAATATACTGGATTTTTATCTGATTGATCTGCAGCTAAATCCAAATCGAAATTTAAATGCGTATTGATTCCGCGCATTACAAAAAAATATCTTACTACATCCACACCAACTTCACTTATGAGGTTGTTCAAAGATATAAATGTAGCCTTTCGTGTAGACATTTTAATCTTTTCACCTGCTCGTAAAAGTGTAACAAATTGATATAGCAAAACTTTTATGTGGCTGGTTTTAATTCCAAGTGCATCAAGAGCTAGAATTACATCTGGATAAGTATCCATATGATCTGCACCAAATACATCAATAATCAAATCAAAATTACGCTCTACTTTATTCCTATGATATGCTGTATCAGGCAGTCTGTAAGTTGGTTCACCTGAACTCTTAATGTAAACCCTGTCTTTTTCTTTGCCGAGAGAGGTGGTCCTAAACCATGTAGCGCCGTCTTTTTCATATATTAAATCCTTTGTCTTAAGTTCACTAATCAATCTTTCAATAGCGCCATTATCATAAAAGGTTTTTTCGTTCGAGAATTTATCAAAGCTTATACCTAATTCTGTTAAAGTGTTTTTTATGTCGTCAAACATCTTTTTTTCTGGAAAATTTTTAAAAATCAAATCATCCGATTTGAGCTCTTTTCCAAAATCATTAATAATTTCTTTAGCGATGTCATTTATATATTCTCCTTCATATCCATCGTCAGGAAAATCAAACGGCTTATTAATATTTTCAAAATACCTCGCTTTAACAGATTTGCTTAATATTCTCATTTGCCTTCCAGCATCATTAAAGTAATATTCTCTTATAACTGTAAATCCATTCCATTCAAGTATATTTGAAACAACATCTCCGAGTATGGCATTTCTACCATGCCCTACTGTCAAGGGTCCGGTAGGATTTGCGCTTACAAATTCAACGTTGGCGCTTTTATTTTGACCTGAATTATTTTTTCCAAAATCGTTTGTGCTTAAAATATCTTTAAGAATATTATAATAATATTCTTTAGAAATTTTAAAATTGATAAACCCAGGATCGGTTATTGTGATTTTTTTAATAATTTCACCAGATGAAACCATTTCAGACTTGATTTGTTTCGCAATATCTATAGGGTTTTTTTTATGTATTTTTCCTAAAATTAGTGGGACGCTAGATGAAAAGTCTCCGAATTCAGGATTTTTACATTTAGTTACTTTTATATCTACGTTGGAATATCCTAATTTTATTAAGGTGCTGTTTAAATCTTTTGTAACTATTTCAACTATCATCTTCACTATAACCTATGGTTTTAGCGTCGCCCCAAAGTTTTTCTAAATTATAATATTCGCGCTCAATTGTCTTAAAAATATGAACAACAACATCTATATAATCTAGAATAATCCAATTCATTTTTTCATAACCTTCAACCCTAACAGGTTTTGTGGGTGTATTTTTTCTAATATTATCAGCTATTGCTTTTATCTGTACATCTGTATCTGCAGAGCAAATAAGAAAATGATCGGTAATTGACGTAAGACCCTTTAAGTCAATACTAACCACTCTTTCTCCTTTTTTATCAATAGCAAGGTCTGCAATAGTTTTAGCTAGGGTGAGTGAGGAAGTATTACCAGTAGGCACTGATACCAAATTAATTATTTAAATATGATTTAACTGTGTTAATAGTATTAAAATCTTTACCTATGATTAAGGTAATGTCGACGTCAGAATCTGCATCAATTAATATCTTAACTTTTTCTAAGTTTTTTGTATCAAATTTTAAAACATCAGCAACGTATTTTAAGCCATCAGTATTTTCATTTCGCTGAATCAATATAGTATTTTCATAGTCAAAATTGTCAGCATTTTCAGAACGCACAACATCAACACGTTTATCACGTAAAAATTCTGAAAATCTTGCCGCAACACCAGGTTCGCCGCATCCATTAAGAATTTCAACTTCAATATCTAAAACGGGATTAGCTTCGTAAATTTCTGTGGCAAGCTTTGGAGTTTCATTGCTTGAAGGAAAAGTTACAGCTTTAATTGGAACCCCATTTTGAGTCTGCCTGTTAGAGAACGAGAAAATAAATGCAAACAATAAAACAGACATTACACCTATACCGGCATTCACAATCCCCGTTTGTTTAGCTTTTTTTGTATTTGAATTTTTGTTACGATTCAAATTGAACCGTGCTGATTTATTAGAAGTGTATTTAGCCACTATCTTGGCATTAGAGATCTAGAATATGGATTTCTATGGTACCTTGGATAGTTGCTCATAGAAAATTTTATCAACATATTCTCTGTTGGTTTGTAATCAATGCTTGTATCATAATATATTTTTGCACCATTAAGCCCGTTTTGAGAGTAGGGGTTAATTCCGCCAATTGGCGACATTAAGCTAAATTGGGAAGAAAGCCTAATTTTGTCACTAAATAAATAGTTAACGTTTGTATTAAAAGATCCAATTGAAGTAGACTGATTTCCAAAGCTCGACATACTCATACCGAAGCTGTTTGAAATCGAGAGCCTATTTAAATCAAATAAAGGAGAATTTCTTATATGAGATACTCCATGAATATTAACAGGTGGTGATTGGGAAGGGAGTTTAGATCGTAGCTGCCCCATTGCAACTGCAGTTAGAAGTATTATCAATGTTGTGTGCGTGATTATTTTTAACATATCAATTATAAAATTACAAAAAGAAATTAATTGTTTCACCATTTATCGAACTAAGATCTGTTGTTAATTATAGCCCCACCCAGACACACTTCCCCGTCGTAAAAAACAATTGACTGTCCAGGTGTTATGGCAAATTGAGGTGAATTAAACTGCACATTGCATGATGTGTCATCTAGCGCAGTGATTTTACATTTTTGATCTTCCTGACGATATCTTATTTTAGCATAAAGCTTCTTGTTTTGAATTGGCGCAGAACCGCTTACCCAATGCAAAGAATCTGCGCTAAGATTTTTGTGATATAGGGACGGATGATCACAGCCTTGAGAAACAATAAGGGTATTATTTTCAAGATCTTTTTCAGAAACATACCATGCATCCTGGTTATTTCCATAGCCTCCACCTATCCCAAGGCCTTTTCTTTGTCCAATTGTATAGTAGGGCAACCCATCATGTTCTCCGCATATTTCACCATCTGTTGATTTTATTGTACCTGGATTTTTTGGAATATATTTTTTTAAGAATTCTTTAAAAAATTTTTGCTCACCAATGAAACAAACACCAGTACTATCTTTTTTAGCATGATTTAGTAAACCGTTCTGTTTTGCAATTCTTCTAACTTCTTTTTTATTGATCTCACCAATTGGAAATAAACTCTTTGAAAGTGTTTCTTGATTTAGGAGATAAAGGAAATAGCTCTGATCTTTGCTATTGTCAAAACCTTTTAAAAGATGGTATGAATTTTTGGTTTCTTTAATTCTTGCATAATGACCGGTTGCTATTTTTGCACCACCAATAGCTTTGGCGTAATTTAAAAATGCCTTGAACTTTACTTCTTTATTACAAAGTATATCTGGATTTGGGGTTCGACCCTTTGAATACTCGTCTATAAAGTTCTTAAACACATTATCCCAATATTCCTCTGAAAAATTAGTTGATCGTAAAGGTACACCAATTGAGTTGCAAACTGATAGAGCGTCCTTGTAGTCTTGCTCGGCTTCACATTGGTCACTATCACCTTCCCAGTTTTTCATAAAAACACACTCAACATCAAACCCTTGTTCTTTTAATCTAAGTGCGGTTACCGAACTATCAACTCCTCCACTAATTCCAACTATTATTGGATCATTCATTTAATAATTCAAGTATAGATTTAGCTAAATAAGAAACATCTTCAGTGGTATTATCTTTACCAAAGCTTATTCTAATAGTTGATCTATTTACCTCATCCCTAATGCCCATTTCTTTTAAAACTGGTGATAGTCCTACTGTTCCAGATGAGCATGCAGATCCGTTTGAAACTTCAATTCCTTTTCGATCAAGTTTTGCTAAAATTATTTCATTTTTGCAATTGGGTATAGCTATACTGCAAATTCCTGGAGCATAATATTTTTCATTTCCATGAAAGATGATTTCCGGACATTCTTTAATAATTATAGCTTTAAAATATTTTTCAAGTTTACGTAGATGGTCTATTCGACCATCAATTTGTTCGGACACAAGCTGAGAGGCAACTCCGAGTCCAGCAATTCCAGACAGATTTTCAGTCCCTGCCCTAATACTACTTTCTTGTCCACCTCCAATGATTAGCGGCTTAAGAGATAATCCTTTTTTCTTAAAAAGAAAGCCAATTCCCTTTGGTCCATAAAATTTATGAGCAGAAAAACTCATATAGTCAGCTTTAAGTTTTTTTGTTGAAATAGGTATCTTTCCAATAGACTGAACACAATCAGAGTGAAACAAGACAGAGTGTTCTTTTGCGATTTGAATTAATTTTTCAATTTTTTGAACCGTCCCAACTTCATTATTTATGTGCATAATGGAAATTAGTCCTGTATCGCTCTTTATTGCAGACTTTAGGTCTGCAGGATTAATTAGTCCTGTAGAGTCAACTGGTAAAATATCATATGTTAATCCAAAGTGGTTTAATTCAGACAAGACTTTTAAAACTGCTGGATGCTCAATAGCCGAAGTTATTACATGCTTCTTTTTCTGGTGTAATATTGACCAGATAACAATGTTATTAGATTCTGTA
>Ga0209425_10002264_pt1 | contig 21598 bp, 16 predicted proteins | sample COG_05_FD_184749 | JGI IMG/M metagenome (GOLD analysis project Ga0209425, IMG submission 184749) | Pelagic Microbial community sample from North Sea - COGITO 998_met_05 (SPAdes) (version 2) | ecosystem: Environmental > Aquatic > Marine > Neritic zone/Coastal water | place: Helgoland, sampling...
AAGAATAAAATCTGTAGATGGTAGGTTTGAAAAAGTTGGTAATATTAAAAATAAATCAAAAGTAATTTTAGATTATGCACATACACCAGATGCCCTAAAGACTTGTCTTAATAATTTAAAAGAGCAATTTCCAAGTCATAAAATTTCTTTAGTTTTTGGATGCGGAGGTAATAGAGACCAAAATAAAAGAGCTAAAATGGGTAAAATTGCGGATAATTTATCAGATAAAATATATCTTACAGATGATAATCCAAGATTTGAGCAAGCTAGTAAAATAAGAAAAGATATAAAAAAAGGAATAAAAAAACAAAAAGTATTAGAATTTTCAAATAGAGCAAAGGCAATATCTGAAGCAATAAATCATCTAAAAACAGGAGAAATTTTACTTGTTGCAGGTAAAGGCCATGAAACAGTTCAAGAAATTGGTAGAAAAAAAATTTTCTTTTCAGATAAAAAAAATATTCTTAGAGCAATAAAAGAAAAAAATTTAGCTTTATCAAATGATTTAAAAGTAAATATAGTTAAAGAACTTTCTGGAGAAAAAAAAATATCACCAAAGATTTCTTTAAATCAAGCAAGAATTAATTCTAAGGAAATAAAAAAAGGAGATATTTTTTTTGCAATAAAGGGAAAAAAAAATGATGGTAATAAATTTGTAAATGAAGCTTTCAATAAAAAAGCGTCAATTGCAATAGTAAATAGAATTAGTAAAAATAAAAAAAAAAAACCTCAAATTAAAGTAAAGGATTCTTTGAAGTTTTTAACAAATAGCTCTAAAATATTTAGACAAAATATTAATACAAAAATTATAGCTATCACAGGAAGTTGCGGAAAAACTACTTTAAAAGAACTACTCGGAAACTCATTAAAACAAATATCTACAGTAGGTATTTCTCCTAAATCTTATAACAACAAATATGGTGTTCCTTTAAGTCTTTTTAATTTAAATCAAAGAAATGATTTTGGTGTATTGGAAATTGGGATGGATAAAAAGGGTGAAATTGATCATCTCTCTAAAATTGTCCAACCGGACGTTAGTGTAATTACTAATATCAGTTATGCCCATGCTAAAAATTTCAATAATTTAAAGCAAATTGCATTAGCTAAATCAGAAATAATAAATAATACAAAAGACAATGGTTTTATTGTTTTGAACGCTGATGATAGTTTTTTTGCTTTACATAAAAAAATAGCTAATAAAAAAAATCTGAAAATTTTATCATTTGGTATTAAAAATAAAAATTCAAATATAAAGCTTATAAATATTAAAAAATTTATAAATAAATTCAAAGTAACTGTTAAAATTAATAATTTTAAAACTCATTTTTTTACTTCTAATGATTTCGAAAATAATATTTTTAATATTCTGGCTGCTTTATCGGTAATGAGTATTTTTTTAAATATCTCAAAGATAAATAAAAATATTTTTATGAATTTTCAAACTCCAGATGGTAGAGGAGACATTACAAAAATTAAAATAAATAATAAGAGCTTAAATTTAATAGATGAAAGTTATAATTCAAACCCACTATCTCTAAAATCTTCAATTTTAAATTTTGATAAAATTAAAACTAATAAAGCAAAGAAATATTTACTATTAGGGGACATGCTAGAACTTGGAAAACATTCAAAAAAACTTCACCGATCAATTGGCAAAACAATCAATAACTCTAAGATAGATAAAGTCTTTGTTAAGGGAAATAAAATTTTATTAGCTTTCAATTCAATTTCAAAATCAAAAAGAGGTAGAATATTAAACAACAACTCTGAAATAATTAATTTGATTAAAGATGATTTAAATAATAATGATTATCTTATGGTCAAGGCCTCAAATGCGACAGGACTCAATATGATGATAAATAAATTAAAGAGATAATAATAAATGCTTTATCAATTTTTATTAAATTTTGTCGATACTTTTGGTTTTTTAAATGTTTTTAAATACATCACTTTTAGAACGGGATTATCTTTATTTACCTCATTAGTTATTGTTTTAATAATTGGTGGACCTTTTATAAATTTTTTTTCTAATAGAAAAATTGTTAATCCTATACGTGATGATGGCCCAGAAAATCATATAATTAAAAAAATAGGTACCCCTACAATGGGAGGAGTTATTATTTTATTTGGTTTGCTTGTTTCAGTTTTTTGTTGGGGAGATTTATCTAATATAAGCATATTATTTTGTATTTATATTACAATTGCATTTGGTTTGCTTGGAGCAATAGATGATTATAAAAAAATACAACATGATAATTCTTCAGGAGTTTCATTTAAATTTAAAATATTGTCACAAATTCTTTTAGCAATTTTAGGAATTAGTTTTTTTGTATATTTTGTAGATTATCAAGAAATTACCAATTTATATTTTCCATTTTTTAAAAATTTAATAATTAATCTTGGCTGGTTTTTTATTCCCTTTTCAGTATTTGTAATAGTTGGATCATCTAATGCAGTAAATCTTACAGATGGACTCGATGGGTTGGCTACAGTACCGGTAATATTAGTTGCAGGTTGTTTTGCATTTATAAGTTATGTAACTGGTAATATAGTTTTTTCTGATTATTTACATATCCCATATATTGAAGGAGCAGGTGAAATCTCAATTTTTTGTGGAGCCATAATTGGATCATGCCTTGGTTTCTTGTGGTTCAACGCACCACCAGCAAAAATTTTTATGGGTGATACAGGTTCTTTAGCTCTTGGTGGATCTTTAGGGGCAGTAGGAATAATTACAAAACATGAAATTGTATTAGCAATCACAGGTGGACTATTTGTTCTTGAGGCTGTTTCAGTAATGGTTCAAGTAATTTCTTTTAAATTAACTGGAAAACGAATTTTTAGAATGGCACCAATACACCATCATTTTGAAAAGAAAGGATGGCCAGAGTCAACTGTAGTAATCAGATTTTGGATCATTTCAATTATTCTAGCAATGATAGGTTTGGCCACTTTGAAATTAAGATAATGACAAAAAGTAAAAATATTTTTTTGGGAAAAAAAATATTAGTTTATGGACTCGGTAAAAGTGGAATTTCTTCTTATAGATTTTTAAATGATAAAGCCACAGTGTATCTGTTTGATGATGATTTAAAAAAAAAAATCAATTGTAAGTTAAATCAAAGACTTAAGAGTTTTAAAGAAGTATCTAAAATATATTTTGATATAATTATTATTAGCCCAGGTATAGATATTTATAATTGTAAATTAAGTATAATCTTAAAAAAAAACTTATCTAAAATTTATACTGATTTAGACGTTTTTTACTCATTTTATAAAAATAAAAGCATTACCATTACTGGAACTAATGGAAAATCCACTACAGCTAAAGTTTTGCGTGATATTTTGTCTGATCAAAAATATGACACAAGATTAATTGGCAATATTGGTAACCCCGCATTATCAGAAAAAAAAATTACTAAAAAAACTATATTTGTGATTGAAGCTTCATCTTATCAATTAGATTATAGTAAAATATTTACCTCAAAATATGCATTAATAATTAATATTAGCCCTGATCATTTAGAAAGGCATAAAAATTTAAAAAATTATATAAAAGCAAAATTTAAGTTATTGGCTTCGCAAACAAGTAGGTCTATAGCATTGGTAAAAAAAAATGACTCACTGATAAGCAACGTTATTAATAAATCTAATTATAAACAAAAAATTATTAAGGTTGATACTGATAAAAAAGATAAAATATTCAATAAATTAAAAAATCAATACTTTTTATCTTATGGCAATAAGGAAAATTTGTCTTTTATCTTTAAGATTTCAAAAATATTAAAATTAAATATTAAAGATGTAATTACTACTTTAAATAAATTTAAAGGATTAAAATATCGACAACAAATAATCTATCAAAAAAAAAATTTAACTATAATAAATGACTCAAAATCAACTAGCTTTGCATCTTCTGAAAATTTATTAAAGAGTTTAAATAATGTTTACTGGATTTTAGGAGGTATTCCTAAAAAGAATGATAAATTTAAATTGTCAAAAAAAAATTGTAATAATTTTAAAGCTTTTATATTTGGAAATTACTATAAAAAATTTAAAAGAAATTTAAAAAACAAAATGCCTATAAAAAACTTTCAAAGTTTAAATGATGCATTAAAAATAGTTTTTTTTGAAATAAAAAAACAAAAATTAAAAAAGAATATAATTTTTTTTAGCCCAGCTGGCGCCTCATTTGACAATTTCAAAAATTTTGAAGATAGAGGGCTGTATTTTAATCAATTAGTTAAAAAAATCCTTAATGCAAAACGATAGTTTCTTATATAATTTTTTTTACCAATGGTGGAAAAATATAGATAAATCTATTTTTCTAATTGTAGCTCTTTTATTCACAATAGGGTTATTTTTTTCATTAGTCTCAACTTCATTAATAGCTTCAGATAGATTGGACACAAACAGCTATTTCTTTTTTTTTAAGCATCTAATTTATATTTGTATTGGATTATTTATAATATTTATTTTTTCCTCTATTAATACAGATCAACTGTTTAAATATTCTATTATTCTTTTTTTTATTTCTTTAATTTCTCTATTTTTAGTCCCAATAATTGGTATTGAGGTAAAAGGGTCAAAAAGATGGATAGATTTGTTTTTTTTACCAAGGTTTCAACCTATTGAAATATTAAAACCATTTTTAGTTATAATATTAGCTAGTATTTTTTGTAGCAACAGACTCTCTAAACTCTATTTTAAATATTTGATATCAATTATTATAGTATTTGTAATTTCTACACTTTTAATTATCCAACCAGATATTGGTCAAACATTGCTTGTCATAATTTCTTGGGCTATTTTAATTTTTACCTCTGGCATTAACATCTTTTTTCTTTTTGGTTTTTCTTTATTAGTATTAAGTCTACTAACTTATTTAATCGCATATGTTCCTAAGTTTGAATATATACAGGCAAGAATACTCTCTTTTTTTGATAGAAACACTGGGACTCATAATTTTCAATCAGATAAAGCAATTGAGTCAATCACAAGTGGGGGTTTTTTTGGAAAAGGAATTGGTGAAGGTACATTAAAAAATAGAGTGCCAGAGGCACATACAGATTATATAATTTCAGTAATTTCAGAAGAGTTTGGGGTTGTTGCCATAATTATAATATTATTATTATTTTTAATACTTATTTATATGGTTTTTAAAAAAATAAATTATGAAAAAAGTGAAAAAATAAAATTAGTTTTAATAGGTTGTACTAGCTTAATTTTATTACAAGCGACAATTCATATTGGTGTAAATATTAGACTCTTGCCTACTACAGGAATGACATTACCATTTTTAAGTTATGGTGGCTCTTCAATTGTAAGTATTTCAATATTATCAGGTATAATTTTGAATTTAACAAAAAGAAAAATAAACCAATAAAAATGAAAAATAAAATTTTGATTTCTACAGGCGGGTCTGGTGGACATGTTATACCAGCAATTACAATTCATGATCATTTAAAAAATCATTATGCAGTTGTGTTCTCTACTGACTATAGAGGGCTTAAGTATCTAGACAAAGAAAAATACAAAATTTTTTTAATCGACACACCTAGATTAAATAAACTAATTTTTATACCATTTACATTTTTAAAAGTATTTTTTTTAACTATAAAATCTTTATTCTTATTAAAAAAGGAAAAAATCGACATCATGATATCTACAGGAGGGTACATGTCCTTGCCATTATGTTTAGCTGCAAAAATATTAAGAATAAAATTTTTTCTTTTAGAACCAAATATGATTATTGGTAGAGCAAATAAATTTTTCTTAAATTTTTGTGAAAAAATAATATGTTATGATAGTAATATTATTAATTTGCCCAAAAATTTTTTTGGCAAATTAGTTGTATTAAATCCCCTTATAAGAAAAAAATATTATGAAAAAAATTTCAAACTAAATACAGATAAAATATTTACTGTGATTGTTATAGGAGGTAGCCAAGGAGCTCAAGTATTTGATAAATTATTACATGAGTCTTTTATTAAAATTTCTAAAATTAGAGAGTTAAAAGTAATTCATCAAACAAATAAGGCAAATATAAATTTTCTTAAAAATTTTTATTCAAAAAATAATATTAAAAATATTATTTTTAACTTTGATCAAAATTTAGACTCACTTTTAAATCAAGCAGACCTATGTATTACAAGAGCTGGAGCATCTAGTTTAGCTGAAATTACCAGTCTCGAAATTCCTTTTATTGCAATTCCTTTGCCAACTTCAAAAGATAATCACCAGTTTGAAAATGCTAATTATTACAAAAATAAAGACTGCTGTTGGATTATTGATCAAACTAAATTTAATCAACAAGAATTTGAGGATTTATTGATAAGTATATTAAAAAATGATGAAGATTTTAATAAAAAAAAAAATAACTTAAAAAATTTAAATTATCAAAATACTTGGAATAATGTTAATGAAAATTTATTAAAAATAATAAATGAAAATTAAATTAGCTAAATCTGAAATAATACACTTTGTAGGAATTGGTGGAATAGGAATGAGCGGCTTATCTTTAATAATGAAAGGTAAGGGTTTTAAAGTTCAAGGCAGTGATATTTCAAATAATAAGAATATTGAAAGATTAAAAAAAGAGAGAATTAAGATTTCAATTGGCCATAAAAAACAAAATATAAATAAAGCTACTATTGTGGTTGTTTCTTCTGCAATAAAAAAAAATAATCCAGAATTAATTGAGGCTAAAAAAAAACAATTACCTGTTTATAAAAGAGGAGAAATGTTAGCAAACATAGTCTCTTTAACAAAGAATATTGTAGTAGTTGGCTCACATGGAAAAACGACCACAACATCTTTAATTGCTTCAATTTTTCAGGAAACTAAAATAGACCCAACAATAATTAATGGCGGTGTAATTAATTCCATAAATAATTCAGCTAAATTAGGTAAGAGTGATTGGTCCATTTTGGAAGCAGATGAGTCGGATGGTAGTTTCGTATATATTCCACCAACTTATTCAATAATAACTAACATTGATAGAGAGCATATGGATTTTTATAGCTCTATGGATGAACTTAACCAATATTTTATTAAGTTTGTAAACAAAGTTCCTTCATTTGGTAAATCATTTATTTGTTTAGATGATATAAATAATAAAAATTTGATTAAAAAATTTAAAAATAAAAATTTTTACACATATGGTTTAAATTTAAAATCAAATTTTTGTATCAAAAATATTAAACAATTTAGACAATATTCAGAATTTGATTTAAAAATTAAGCTACCGAATATAAAAAATAAATTAATAAAAAGAATTAAAATTCCATTATTAGGCATTCATAATATTAGAAATTCGGTTGCTGCTACAGCGCTATCTTTGACTGTAGGATTGCCAATCCATAGCATCAAAAAAGGACTAAAAAATTTTAAAGGAGTTCAAAGACGATTTAATAAAATTTTTACTTACAAAAAAGTAGATTTTTTTGATGATTACGCACATCATCCAACAGAAATCAAGTTGGTACTAGATGGGGTAAATACCGTTTATAAAGGATACAAAAAAATATGTATTTTCCAACCACATAGAATATCAAGATTGAAAGATTTAAAAAAAGAATTTACACATGCTTTTAAAAATGCTGATCAAGTAATTTTATTTCCCATATATACAGCAGGTGAAAAAATTAAATTAGGATTTAATTACATAAATTTTGCCAAGGAGATAATTAGAAACTCAAAAGTAAAAATGATTTTGATTGAAGATAAGTTTCAACTAGCAAAATATATTAAAAATAATATTTATGGAAAAAAAATAGTTATTGGGATGGGTGCAGGAACTATCTCATCATGGATTAGAGAATTGCCCAAGTTATTAAAATGAATTTAAATATAGAAGGTTTACTGTCTGAATTTAAAGATAATCTTAAATTAGATCATGATTTAAAAAAAAAAAACTGGTTTAACATTGGAGGTAAAACTAAACTTTATTATAAAGCTAATGATTTAAAAGAATTAATAAAATTTTTAAAAAAAGTTAATAATAAAGAAAAAATATTTATTCTCGGAGGTGGCTCCAATACCCTAATAACTGATAAGATGTATGAGGGTATTGTAATAAAACTTTCAAAAAATTTTAACAATATTTCACTTTTACCTAATGATATCATCGTTGCTGGAAGTGCAGTCAGCGACAAATCATTATCAGATTTTGCCATGAATAATGATATAGGAGGATTTGAATTTCTTTCTTGTATTCCTGGCACTATAGGGGGTGGTATAAAAATGAATGCAGGTTGTTTTGGGAGAGAATTTAAAGATATTTTATTATCTATTCAAGCAGTAAATAAATTAGGAAAAGTTGTTACAATAAATGCCAAAGACATCGATTTTAAATATAGAGATAGTAGATTATCTGAAGAACTAATTTTTTTGAGCGCATCCTTCAAAGGTTTTAAAAAAAAATCTGACATAATTAAAAATGAGATTGAATTACTAAAAAATAAAAAAGAGAAGACGCAACCCACAAAAATTAAAACAAGTGGGAGCACTTTTAAAAATCCAATTGATCAGACAGATAAGAAAGTTTGGCAATTAATTAATGAGTCTGTTCCAAGTGGAAAATCTTTTGGAGATGCTCATATTTCTGAAAAACACTGCAATTTTTTTGTCAATAAAGGTGATGCTAAATTTGAAGACATGAAAAAATTGATAAAGTTTGTGTCCGAATGTGTTTTCAAAAAGACTGGTGTTAAGTTAGAAACAGAGATTAAAATTTTAGAATAAATTGAAAAAAAAAATACTTATACTTTCAGGTGGAATTTCAAAGGAAAGACTTATTAGTCTTGATACTGGTTTGCAAGTTGCAAACGAATTAAAGAAAAATGGATATAAAATTAAAATCTGTGAACCAGATTATAATTTATCTCAAAAAATTAGAAAATTTAGACCAAATATTATTTTTAATGCATTGCACGGACAGTTTGGTGAAGATGGATATATTCAAACCATTCTTGAACAATATAGAATACCTTATACACACTCAGGTGTAATTGCATCCTCAATTGCAATGGATAAAGAAATTTCAAAAAAGATTTTTATAAAAAATAAAATTAATACTCCGAAATTTATTAAATATTCATTTAAAAAAAATAATTCAGATTTAATAAAAACAATAGATAAGAAATTAAAGTTTCCGGTTGTTGTAAAACCAATAAACGAAGGTTCAAGTGTAAATGTGTATATTTGTACAAAAAAAAATATTTTAAAGATTTTAAAGTTAATGAAAGACTACAAGCAAGTAATGATAGAAGAATTTATTGGGGGTAGAGAAATCCAGGCTGCAATTATGGGGGATAAAAAGCTTGGTGCGATTGAACTAAAACCAAAAAGAAAATTTTATGACTATCAGGCTAAGTATAATACAAATGCAAAAACTAAACACGTTATTCCAGTAGAGCTATCAAAAAAAAAATTAGATGAAATTATGAATATAGCACTTAAAGTGCATAAAATTATAGGATGCAGGGGTGTAACTAGATCAGATTTTAAATTTTATAAAAATAAGTTTTATTTATTAGAAATTAACACCCAGCCAGGCATGACGAAATTATCACTAGTTCCTGAAATAGCAGCTTATTTTGGAATAAGTTTTATTAAACTAATTGAATGGATTTTAAAAGATGCATCAACGAAAAAGTAAAAAAGTTTTAATTTATTTTTTTTTATTATTTTTAGTAGGTTCGATAAATAATATTGAATTAAATAATGTTAATTTTGGTAAAATTACAGATATCACTATCACAGGATTAGAAGACAATAATAATTTAGTTCTACTTAAAGAGATAAAAAAATTAAATTTAAGAAATATTTTTTCTATTAATGAAAAAGAGATTATAAATCAAATAAATTCAAATAATGTAGTTGAAGAATTTAGAGTTTTCAAAAGATATCCCTCTTCTTTAGATGTTAATGTTGAAAAAACAAAATTTTTAGCAAGAGTAAATTATCAAGGTAAAATTTTTATTTTAGGTTCTAATGGAAAGCTTTCCTCAAATAATTTTTCTAATAGTCAATTACCGTTTATCTTTGGGCAAATCAATATTGCAGAATTTTTAAATATTAAAAAAATTGTTGATCAATCAAAATTTTCTTATGATGAAATTAAAAATTTATATTTTTTCTCATCTAAAAGATGGGATCTTAAGCTTAAAAATGATGTATTAATTAAACTGTCAAAAAATCATACAAAAGAATCTCTTGAGCTAGCATTTGAATTTCTTCAAAATAATGATTTTAGAGATATCAAAATTATTGATACTAGAGTTAAGAATCAAATTATTGTTCATGATTGAAGAAACAGATATTGAAACATATCTTTATCTTTCAAAAGATAAATTTCAAGTTTGTGTATTTGATATAAAAAATCAAACAAATTTATATATGGATGAATTAAATCTCAATATTAGATTTAATTTTCATGATACAAATGATTTATCAGAATTTCTTGATAAAAATGTTTATAAGATTGAAAAATTGGTTAACAATTTTTTAAAGAATGTCTCGTTAATAATTGAATATGAGAAGAATTTAAATGTAAATATTTCGATTAAAAAAAAAAATTATGAAAATTTTGTTAAAAAAAAATATTTAGAAAATAGTTTGATTGAACTTAAGGATTTATTTAATGAAAGCTATCAAGATCGTAAAATTATGCATATGATTATTAATAATTACATTGTAAATGGTAAAAAACATTCATCATTAGTTATTGATCAAGATATTGATCACTTATGCCTCGAAGTAAAGTTTATATCTATTTCAAATGATTTAATTTTAGTATTAGAAAAGCTTATGGAAAAATATCAAATTAAGATTAGCCGATATATATGTGGAAATTATATAAAAAATTATCTTGATGATCGTGATAGTGAATTATCGTCAATAGCTTATAAGTTGAAAAATGGTTTAAATCATAATGAGGTTATTTTGGTTCCAAAAAATAAAGAAAATAAAGGATTTTTTGAAAAATTTTTTCAATTATTAAGTTAAAATTGTTTTTTCTGGTAACATTTGTTGTTTTTATAATTAAGCGCAATTAACATAAAAATTGTTTGTGAATTATTTAACTCAAAAAACAATTAAAAGTAATGTTTCATTTCATGGAGTAGCTCTTCACACTGGTTTAAACGTAAATATTTGCATAAAACCAGCTGAACCTAATTTTGGAATTGTTTTTAAAAGAATAGATATTAAGAAAAACAATTTAGTTTATCCTAATTTTATGAATGTCACAAACACCTCTCTTAACACAACTATAGAAAATGAGTTTGGGATAAAAGTTTCAACAATTGAACATTTAATGGGTGCATTATTTGGTTTAGGTATTGATAATGCGCTAATTGAAATTGATAATGAAGAAGTACCAATTCTTGACGGTTCAGCCAAAGAGTTTATTAATAAAATTATATTTTCAGGAATAGAAATAAGTGACTCTCCAATTAAAATTATAAAGATTAATAAAAAAGTAGAATATAAAGATGGCTCTAGGTTTATTTCAATTCAACCATCTACATTGAGTTTAGATATTGATTTTGAACTAAAATATAAAAACCAAATAATTGGCACCCAAAGAAATAAAGTTAAGGTATATGAAGATGATTTAACTGATATTTTTAATTCTAGAACATTTTGTTTGCATGAAGATATTGAGTTAATCAAAAAAAATGGTTTAGCAAAGGGTGGTAGTTTAGATAATGCTATAGTTGTTAAAGGTAAAGAAATACTGAACCCTGAAGGCTTAAGAAACAATCATGAGTTTGTTAACCACAAAATTTTAGATTGTATTGGTGATCTTTATACATCAGGGTATAGAATTGTAGCTGGGATTATTTGTTCTCAAGGTGGCCATTATTTAACAAATCAACTATTAAGAAAAGTTTTTCAAAACAAAGAAAATTTTTCGATTTTGGAAATTAAAGAAAAGAACCTACCTCATACTCTCATTAATAGAAATTTATTACGATCTATAGCATAATAATAAAGATAACTTTAAAACTACTCTTTAAGTCAGTATAAACTAGAAATGAAAATAAATAATTTTTTTTATTTCTTTCTTTTCATCACTCTTCTTCTGGGGTGCTCAAAAGAAGTGGAAAACAAATCTCTAATAAAAGAAAAAGATTTAGACCTACAAGTTCTTGAAGCATATCAGGAAGGAATGAGAGCATTAAATGATGGAGATGTTTTGTATGCAGCGCAAAAGTTTAATGAAGCAGAAATTTTATATCCACAATCTCAATCAGCTCCAAAATCTGCCTTGATGGCAGCATATTCATATTATAGCCAAGATTATTATGGAGATGTAATAGCAGAATTAAATAGATTTTTAAGAGTGTATCCTAAATATGAAGATTTAGATTATGTTTATTATTTATTGGGTATTTCTTATTATGAGCAAATTGTAGATGAAAAAAAAGATTTACAATCAATAATTAATGCAAAAAAATATTTCAAAATAGTAAATGAGAAATATCCTAATAGTGAATATTCTCTTGATGCAAATTTTAAACTAGATTTTATTAATGATATTCTTGCATCAAAAGAAATGTATATAGGTAGGTACTATTATGATAAAAAAAAATGGATTCCAGCCATCAATAGATTTCAAACAGTTGTAAATGATTATGAAACAACAATTTATACTGAAGAAGCACTACATAGATTGGTTGAAGTTCATTACAGAATAGGCTTGAAAAATGAAGCTCAAAAATATGCAGAATTGCTAGGTTATAATTATCAATCTTCTGAATGGTATGAAAAGTCTTACGCTGTTTTTAATAAAAATTATAAAAAAAATAAAAAAAGAATAAAAAAAGAAAAAAAAGATACTATTTTAAAAAAATTTAAATCTCTTTTAGATTGAGATGAAAAAAGAAGAAGTAGAAAAAACATATAAAAAAAAGATAAAATTATTAAATAAATTTAATAATTTTTACTATGACAAGAGTAATCCAAAGGTTTCTGATAAAGAGTACGATGAATTAAAAAAAGAAATTTTACTATTAGAAAAAGAATATAATTTTTTAAAATCAGATAAATCACCATCAAAAATTGTAGGCTATAAACCGTCAAAAAATTTTACAAAGGTGAAGCATAGAACTCCAATGCTTTCATTAGCTAATGCTTTTAATGAAGAAGATTTATTGAATTTTGAAAAAAAAATTTTAAATTATATATCTCAAAATAAAGATTATAACATTTCATACAGTGTTGAGCCAAAAATTGATGGAATTTCAGCTTCACTTACATATAAAAATAGAGAATTTATTGCTGGATTATCAAGAGGTGATGGAAAAGAGGGAGAAGATATAACAGCCAATCTTAAAACATTAGATGATATTCCAAAAAAAGTTTCATCAAAAGATTTTCCCAATGAAATAGATATTAGAGGAGAAGTATTTATTCAAAATAGTGATTTTAATTTTCTAAAACACAAATTTGCAAATCCAAGAAATGCAGCCTCTGGTTCTTTAAGACAAAAAAATCCTGAAGAAACTAAAAAAATACCTTTAAAGTTTATTGCTTATACTTATGGATTTGAAAAAGGTCTTAATATTGAAAATCAATTTGAATACTTAAAAAAATTAGATAAATGGGGATTCAAAACAAATCCATTCAATAAATTAATTACAGGAGTAAAAAATTTATTAATTTATTACAATAAATTAGAAAAAAAACGATCAGAAATAGATTTTGATATAGATGGTATCGTTTATAAGGTAAATAATTTTGAACTTCAAAAAAGACTAGGAAATGTCTCCAATGCCCCTAGATGGGCAATTGCACATAAATTTTCATCTAATAAAGCTATTTCAAAAATTTTAAATATTGAAATTCAAATTGGAAGAACAGGTGCATTGACACCAGTAGCAAAAATAAAGACAGTCAATATAGGTGGAGTTCAAGTTTCTAACGCAACATTACATAACGAGGATGAAATTGTACGAAAAGATATACGGATTGGAGATACAGTTACTGTTGAAAGAGCAGGGGATGTTATACCACATATATTGTCTGTAGATTTAGACAAAAGATTAGAAAATAGTATAAAATTTGAATTTCCAAAAAAATGTCCATCTTGTGGTTCTAAAACTTTCAAAGAATTTAACAAAATTACAAAAAAAAAAGACGCTGTAAGAAGATGTTCAAGTGAAGGATTTGAATGTGAGAAAATATCTATAGAAAAATTAAAACACTTTGTATCAAAAGATGCATTGAATATAGATGGATTTGGAAAGAAAATTGTTGAAAATTTTTGGAAAATTAAGTTAATAAGATTTCCTCAAGATATTTTTAAACTAAATTATAAAAAAATAGAGCAATTGGAAGGTTGGGGAGAACAATCAGTTGAAAACTTAAAATATTCAATTAATGAAAAAAAGAATGTTTCTTTAGAAAGATTTATTTATTCATTAGGAATTAGGCATATTGGATTAGAAAATGCAAAAATTCTTTCTAAACATTTCAAATCAATATCAAAATTTAAATCTTTATCAAAAAATAATGAATACGAAGATTTATTAAACATTGATGGTATTGGAGAAACCCAAATTAATTCTATCAAATCTTTTTTTTCAAACAAAATTAATACTGATGTTTTAAATGAACTTTATGATATTATGGAAATTAAAGATAAATCAATTGAAAGAAACGGGTCATTAAAAAATAAAACATTCATGTTAACAGGAAAATTACATGGTATAAGTCGTGCAGAAGCAAAATCTTTAATTGAAGAAAATTCTGGTATTACAGTAAGTAGTATTTCAAAAAAATTGAATTATTTAATTGTGGGTGAAAAACCAACAACAAGAAAAATTAAGATGGCAAGAGAGCTTAAAATTATATGTATAGATCAAGCTCAATTCTTAAATATGTTAAATAAAACCAATTAACCATTTACGCTCTTTTTGATTTAAATATTTTGATAATTTTGAATAAATATTCAAGTTATATCTAAATAAATAATTTTTTTCCTCAGAATCTAAAAGTTTATAATTGATTAACTCTTTATCAATGGGAGCAAGTGTTAAATTTTCGAAAAAAATTTTTTTTTTTTGTTTTTTAACAAATATTAAATTTTCAATTCGAATACCAAAACTATTTTTTTTATAGTAACCTGGCTCATTGCTTAAAATCATACCTTCTTTAATCTTAATTTTATTAAATTTAGATATAGATTGAGGTCCCTCATGTACATTAAGAAAAAAACCTACACCATGGCCTGTACCGTGAGGATAATCTAGATTATTTTTTTTTAAAAATTTTCTAGCTCGAATATCAATTTTTTTTCCAGTATTATCCTTCCTTAAATCAGTATTTGCTACGGCAATATGACCTTTTAGAACTTTGGTGAAAATATCTTTGATTATTTTTTTGGGCTTTGAAAAACAAATTGTTCTTGTTACATCTGTTGTGCCATATTTATACTGTCCACCCGAGTCACATAAAAAAATATCATTTTTGTCAATTAATTTAGATTTTTTTTTATCTGCTCTATAATGAATAATAGCACCATTTTTTCCAGAACCTGCAATAGTATTAAAACTTGGATATAGATAATTTTTATTTAATTTTCTAAAACTTTCTAATTTATTTTGCGCCTGTACCTCACTAATTTTTTTTTTATTAATATTTTTTATCCAGTATAAAAATTTAGTTAAAGCGGCACCATCTTGGATGTGTGAATTTATCATATGTTTTATTTCAGTTTTATTTTTAATAGCTTTTAAAATATAAGTTGGATCTTCTCTTTTAGTAATAATAAACTTAGTTTTAATAATATTTTCAAAATAAATAGAACAAGTTTTATTATCTATAATAAATTTCTTACCTTTTAACTGACAGATTTTTTTAATAAAATCATTATCAGAAATTAATTCATCTAATTTTATTTTTTTTTCTTTTATAAGTTTTTTAGCTTTTAGAAATTTACAAATTAAAAATATTTTTTTTGTTTTACTAATAATCAATCTAGAATTAGGAATTGGGCTATTTGGACAGTCCTTTCCTCTTATATTTAGAATCCATGCTACATTCTCAGGAGCAGTTACAAATAAATAATCTGATTTATTTTTTTTAAGATATTTGGAAATTTTGTTAATTTTTGAATTAAAAGTTTCTCCAACTATATTTTTATTTAATGAAAAAAAAGGGTGTTTATCATTAATTATTTTTGCTTCAATTTCGTCAATTAAATTATTACTTATATATTTAATTTTATTGTTTTTTAAAAAAAATTTATTAATTTGGTCATAAGTAAATAATTTTGGATCAATCCCTAAAGTTAAGTTTTTAAATAAACTACAATTAAAAATTTTTTCATAATTAATGATTTTAAAATCTTTTCCAGACTCTATTTGACTTTGAATTGTATATCTCCCATCTGTAAAAAGATAATTTTTATTTTTTAAAATAATAGCAAGCCCTGCTGAACCAGTAAAATTTGATATAATTTTTAACCTATTTTTTTTTGAATATTCTGTAAAATAATCATCATTTTTTGGAACTATATATCCATCAATTTTATATTTATTAAACTTATTTCTTAAGACTTTAATCTTTTTATTCATTTAATTCTTTTTTGGTATCTAAGCCATCCTGGACTTCTAGCGTTATCTTCTATTTCAAAATCTTGATTAAATTCAAAATCTTCAACTTCATTAATTTCCTCGTCAAAAAATGAATTTTTTTCTAAATTTTTTTCTGGTAATTCTTCAATAAATCTTGATGCCATGCTATCGATCCAGTCTCCTTGATAAAATCTGTTCATGGAAAACGAGATAATAGCTTTTTTTTTTGCTCTAGTAATACCTACATAGGCCAATCTTCTTTCCTCTTCTAACCCATTTTGACCTTTTTCTTCTATTGATTTTTGATGAGGAAATAGTCCTTCCTCCCACCCAGGTAAAAAAACCACATCAAATTCTAAACCTTTTGCACCATGCATGGTCATCATATTTATCTTTTCTCCCTCCCATTCTTGATCAATAGAAGTTGCAAGAGAAACATGTTCCAAAAAACTTTCAAGATTATCAAATTCTTTCAACGCACTTAATAACTCTTTAATATTTTCTAATCTATTTTCATTATCTACATCTTTTTTGTTCTTTAACATTGCTGAATAACCAGATTCATCTAAAACAATTTGTAATAATTTGACGTGACTAATTTTTTTGATTGTTAAATCATTTCTCCATTTATTTAGTAAATTAAGAAAAAAACTAAGACCAATTTTAGTTTTTGGTTTTATTAAATTTTGTTCTATCATTTTTATTGAGGCTAATTCTAAGCTTAAATTATTTTCTTTTGCAAACTCATGAACAGTTTTTAATGTAGTGTCGCCTATTGATCTTTTTGGATTATTGACAATTCTTTCAAAAGCTAAATCATCTTTTTCTTGATGTATTAATCTTAGATATGCTACACAATCTTTAATTTCTGCTCTTTCATAAAATTTAGTTCCACCCAAAATTCTATAAGGCATACCAATTTTGAGAAATCTCTCTTCAAATTCTCTAGTTTGAAATATTGCTCTTACTAGAATTGCTATATTATTATATGAAAATCTATTTTTAATTTTTTTTTCAATTTCATCAGAGATCCCGATTGCCTCATCTTTACCATTTTTAAAACAGTTTAATTTTACCAAATCTCCTTCTTCCATATTCGTTGTTAAGGTTTTTCCAACCCTATTTTGATTATTTGATATTAGGCTTGAGGCAACAGATAAAATATTTTGTGAAGATCTATAATTTTGTTCTAGCCTTATAACTTTAGTATTTTGATAAACTTTATCAAATTCTAAAAAATTTTTTATTTCTGCTCCTCTCCAACTATAGATAGATTGATCATCATCACCCACACAGCACAAATTTCTATTTTTTTCAGACAAAAGGTTGAGCCATTTACTTTGTATAAAGTTAGTATCTTGATATTCATCTACTAAAATATATTTGAAGTTATTAGAATAAATTTTTCTTATATCAATATGGTGTTCTAAAATTTTTACTGTATGTAAGATTAAATCACCAAAATCACATGAATTTAAATCAATTAATTTTTGTTGATAAATTTTATAAAGTGGTAAAATAGTTTTTTCGTAAATATCTTTATGATTTATTATTACTTCGGAAGGATAATATCCTTTGTTTTTCCATCTATCAATTATAGCAAGAATGAATCTTGGTGATAATTGTTTAATGTCAATGTCTTCTGCTTTACAGATGTTTTTAATTAGTCTTATTTGATCGTCTGTATCTATAATTGTAAAGTTAGAGTTAAGGTTAGCTGCTGAAGCATGTTTTCTTAACAGTTTTGCACAAATTGAATGGAATGTTCCAAGCCAAGAAAGCCCTGTTGCTGATGAGCCCAACATATTACTAACTCTGTTTTGCATTTCTTTTGCGGCCTTGTTTGTAAAAGTTACTGATAAAATTTGGTTAGGAAATGCTTTTTTTTCCCTAATTATATGAGCAATTCTTGATGTTAAAACCTTTGTTTTTCCGGATCCAGCACCAGCAACAATTAAAAGTGGGCCATCTAAATGCAATACAGCCTCTTTTTGAGCTTTATTTAAGTTTTGAAGATAATCTTTATTTATCATTTAAAAAAATTCTTTATAAGTTTCTATATCTTTTATGCGTAAACATAACTCTTTTATTACTTTTCTACAAAAGCTTAGCTTAACAATAAATAACTCATTAAAAAAAAATTTAAACAAGTTAAACTTAAAAAATTTCATTAATATAGCAAAAAGTAACAAAATTCTTTTTACATTTGTCGCATTAATTATTTTTTCTTTATCATATTTTTTAATACCAAATACTTATGATAAAAATCAAATTAACAAAGAGCTAGAAAGTCAATTACAAAGCAAGTTTGGTTTAAAATTTAATTTATCAAAAAATTTAAAATATAATTTTTTTCCACAACCACATTTCATCTATAAAGATTCTACTTTCTTAATAGGTCAAAATCATGTTTCTCAAATAAAAGATTTAAAAATTTATATTTCTTTAAATAATCTTTTTTCTTTAAGTAATACTAAAATTAATAATTTAATTTTAGAAAAATCAAATATTAATTTAAATAAACAGAATTATAATTTTTTTTCAAAACTTTTGAATCAAGATTTTAAAAATGGTAACTTTATACTTAATGATAGCAATATTTTTTACAGAAACAAAAATGATGAAGTTTTGTTTATAAATAAAATTAAAAAAATGAAATATTATTATGATTTTAAAAATTTAGAAAATGTACTTGAATCAGAAAATGAAGTTTTCAATTTACCTTTTACTTTTAGACAAAGTAAAAAAAAGGATGAAAAAAAAATATTTTCAAAATTAAATTTAAATTTCTTTAAATTAAAAATTAAAAATGAATTAGATTATAATGATTATATTAAAAAAGGATTTGCAGATATTACCTTTGATAAAATTAAAAGTAATATGACCTATGAATTGAACAAAGATAAATTAATTATTAATTTTTTTGATAAGCCCACTAATTCAAAATTTTTTTATAATGGTAATGTTAATTTTAGCCCTTTTTATTCTAGCTTCAATGGTTCAGCATCAGAAATTGATTTATTCTCATTATTAAGTTCAAATAATTTAATTGTACCACTTCTTAAAACAGAAATACTTAATAATAAAAACTTAAACTTTAATTTAAATATTGTCTCAAATAAATTAAAAAAATATCATAATTTTGTTGATTTGGTCTTAAACTCTAAAATTGAAGAAGGGTTGATTGATATTGATAACACAAAAGTTTCTTGGAAAAATATTTCTGATTTTAAAATTAAAGATAGTTTGATCTATCTTAAAAATAACGAATTAGTTTTAGATGGAAAGTTGGATTTAAATATTAAAAATTCTAATGCTATTTTTAAATTTTTACTAACACCTAAAAAATATAGAACAAATCTAAAAAAAATTGAACTTGATTTTGCATATAATTTTGATCAAAACGTTTTAAATTTAAACAATATTAAAGTTAATGAACAACCTAACAAATATATCAATAAAATTCTTAAAGATTTGATATTTAAAGATAACAAGCTTCAAAATAAAGTTTATTTAAAAAGTAAATTTAATAGTGCACTCAAAGCTTATTACGCAGGATAAATCATTTTTTTAGGATCAACAATTTTTTCATAATCTTTCTCATTAATTAACCCTGTTTTTAATGTTTCGTGTTTTAAAGTTGTATTATTTTTTAATGCTGTTTTTGCAATTCTCGCAGCATTATCATAGCCAATTTTAGGAGCTAAAGCTGTAACAAGCATTAAGGAATTATCTAAATGTTCTTGAATTTTTTTCTTATTAGCTTTTATCCCTTTAACACAGTAAAGAGCAAAATTTTTAGTACTGTCAGCTATTAGATCAATTGATTGCAAAACATTATGTGCAATCAAAGGTTTAAAAACATTTAATTCAAAATGCCCATGAGATCCTGCCATGGTGATACCACTATGATTTCCAATTACTTTAACACAAACCATTGTGACAGCTTCACATTGAGTAGGATTTACTTTTCCTGGCATTATAGATGAGCCTGGTTCATTTTCTGGTAAAATTAGTTCACCATATCCAGCTCTAGGTCCTGATCCTAAAAATCGAATATCGTTAGATATTTTCATTAAGGCTACTGCGCAAGTATTTAAAGTTCCAGAAAAATTTACAATAGAATCATGTGCTGCAAGTTCAGCAAATTTATTAGCTGCTGGTTTAAATTTAATTTTTGTAAATTTAGCAATTTCTTTAACAATTTTTTTATCAAAGTTTTTTTTTGAATTAATTCCGGTACCAACAGCAGTTCCACCTTGCGCAAGATAAAAAATTTCTTTTAAAGCGTATTCTATTCTTTCAATGCTTTTTTTCACCTGCACATAATATCCAGAGAATTCTTGTCCAAGAGAAAGTGGAGTTGCGTCCTGAAGATGTGTTCTTCCAATTTTTACTATACTTTTAAATTCTAAAGTTTTTCTTTTTAGTTCTTTTTCTAAAATTTTTAAACTTGGTAATAACTTGCTAATTGTTTCTTTAGCAACAGAGATATGCATCGCTGTAGGAAAGACATCATTAGTTGACTGAGACTTGTTTACATGATCATTTGGATGCACTGGTTTTTTTGTTCCTTTTTTCCCACCTAAAATTTCAATTGCACGATTAGCAATTACTTCATTTACATTCATATTAGTCTGGGTACCAGAACCTGTTTGCCAGACTTTAAGAGGAAAATTTTCATCTAATTTTCCTTTTATAACCTCATCTGAAGCTCTAATTATTGCATTAGATATTTTATTTTCAATTAATTTATCTTTTGCATGCACAATTGCTGCAGATCTTTTAATAATTGCAATAGATTTTATTATTGAAATATTAACTAAAATTTTTCCAATATTAAAAAATTTGTTAGATCTTTGAGTTGATGCACCCCAATATTTATCATTTGGCACATTAACTCTTCCAATACTGTCAAATTCTTTTCTTAATTTCATTGATTAATTTGTAAGTAATAAATAATTATAAACATACAATAATTTTAAAAAAACTTATAGGAGCAAAATGTC
>Ga0209425_10002270_pt1 | contig 21561 bp, 15 predicted proteins | sample COG_05_FD_184749 | JGI IMG/M metagenome (GOLD analysis project Ga0209425, IMG submission 184749) | Pelagic Microbial community sample from North Sea - COGITO 998_met_05 (SPAdes) (version 2) | ecosystem: Environmental > Aquatic > Marine > Neritic zone/Coastal water | place: Helgoland, sampling...
CTAAAAAATTAGTAGCAGATGTTTCACCTGCCTTGGTTAATTCTTGAGAGTTAAAAGTTTCCTCTAAAGTGTAATACACATTATAGTGTTTAATATTATCTGCGCTGTTTGCAGTCCAAGACAATTTTACACTTCTTGTTAATTCTTGTGCAGTAAGACCTTCAACTGCGTCAGGATATGGTGACTTTGATAACGAATTCTCGTAAGCCCCGAGGTCTGGATTTGATCCGGATGGTGAAGGTCTCCTGTTTCCATCAATATCAATTGATGGAGCTTTTATGATGCTACCGCTACCCTTATATAAAAACTCAGCTGCACCCGCACCAATCAATGGACTGCTGTCAGAAAGCTGGAAAGATCCTGCACTTTTAAAATTCGGATCTATACTTGTAGTATTATCTCCAAAATCATAATCAAAGAAGGCTTTAATCTCAGCAATATCTTGAATATTATTGTATCCATTCCAATCGATTACTTGACTACTAACCGGTGGCCCATTAAATGTTTGAAGATAAACTCCATTTGTAGGCTCGTTAGATTGGCCAATGCTTTGATTGCCCCATATAATATTGTTAAACCATAGGTTGTCATGCCCAACAATATTATAGTCTGCAATACCACCACCAAAACTCGACATAGCATTGCCAGAAGGTGCAGCAATATTATTAACAATAGTGTTATTAATTAATCCCACATATCCACTATAAACTGAATTATTTTTATTTATAAGCTGCATATCTATTGCTATTCCACCACCCGATTCATAGGAATAATTACTATCTACCACTGAACCCATCATCACAAAAGGACTTCCGGTATAAATAGCGCCACCTTGAGATGAGTAGCCTGACTCACTTACAGCAACATTTTTAGTGAACCGTGAATTTGATATTTCAAGATGAGCATCTTGCAATGGGTCCCATTGGTTTGATGCATAAATTGCGCCGCCACGTGAGCTATTGAAGCTACCTGCAGCAAAATTCTCATTAAATGTTGAATTGGTGATAATAAAATCCTGACCATTCATGATAGCAATAGCTCCGCCAAGCGATTCTGAATTATTATTACTAAATGCTACATTTCCGTTAAAAGTAGAGTTGCGGATATACGACGTATTTAAATCGCTATCTATGTTACCCGCATAGCTAATTGCGCCACCCTGATTAGCATAATTACTATCGAACACGCAATTTTCAAATATTGGGGTTGCGTTATATGCCATAATTGCACCACCATCACCAAAAGAATTGTTATCACCAACTCGATTATCAACAAATCTACAATCTTCGAATTTTGGTCGCGCTAAAACATCATTTGAAATGAATCCATTGGGAGAGTTTGAGTAAGTCTCAATTAGGATTGATCCGCCTCTTTCTGAGCGACCTCCTCTAAAAGTAAGACCCATGAACTTAAAAGTTGAATCTACTGGTTGATTTTCGCTTGCACGAATCATAAAGTGCCTGCCTTGATTGTTGGCATCAATAATTGTAGATGCAGCACCTTTTTCAGATCTGATGACAAGTTTTTCAAATGATATCTGGGAATAGTTTTCAGTTGCATTATCAAAAGCTAGAATAGGGTAGTTCATTTCATTAAAATTATAAGTACCGGGTTTGAGCATCACGGTATCCCCTGAAGCTGCTTTTCCCATCGCTTCTTGAATACTTGCTAATGGCCCACCAACACTGCCGTCTCCGTTTTGATCGCTTCCATTGGTTGCAACCCACCAAATTGGTCCGGTGTGCGACGGTGAAAGATCGATACTTGCGGGAGCACTTTCAAAACCCGCTTTATTTACAGCGGTCACTTTAAAATAGTAACGCTTAGCGTTATCTAGTCCAGTGGCCGTATAAGTTGGCTCTGGTCTTAATTCAGTAGATATTACTTCCACCAAATTCTCAGGACTTGGAGCTGAAAATGACTGATCGGATTGGTAAATTTTAAATACAGAGTCTGCTTCTGATGTTAAAATCCACTCTAATGTAATTTGCCCGCTACCACCTTTTGCAACCAATCCTTGTACAGGTGGTGGTGCTGGTGATTTACCTAAACCGTTTTCGTATGCACCAAGATCAGGATTGGTTCCTTTTGGAGATGGTCTCTCTTTTCCTGTTATATCATATAGTGGAGCGCTAAGAGCAATATACGTATCCCAGTTTGCGGTACCTTTTCCTAAGGCAAGCGATGTTCCAGATAAGGAGAAGTCACCATTAGCAGGGTCTGTAAATCCAGGATCAACATCATAGGTATAATCAAAAGAAAGCTCTGGGTTAGCTAATAAGGCCTGGTCCAGGTTTTGTATAATATTGTAATCCGATTTTAAATCAAAATTTTCAATTTGAAATGGAGATATATTTTGAGATTCCTTGTTTCCATAAATAATATTATTAAACGCATATACGGTGTGCTTTTCCTCCATTTGAGCACCACCATGGTGTTCGTAATCTCTTAAATATATTCCAGAAACATTATTTTGACCACTAACCTCAGAAGCGTCATTGTTTGCAATGGTATTGTTAATAAATAATGAGTACTTATTATAATACGAAGAAGGAGCTTCAACCCAAATTGCTCCTCTAGCTGAACCTTGTTCAGCTGAAACTAGATTATTATAAAAAAGGGAGTTTGTAATAAAAACCGCTGAATTGGTTGCAATCGCTGAACCCGATGCGCCATACTTACCTTTCACTTCATTTCCTCTAAAAATAGAGGCATTAATTTTATGGGGAGACGATGCATAACTAAGAAGGCCTAGCGCACCACCTTGTGGATTACCATCCAAATTAGTGGTTTTATTATCAATAAATTGGCACTGATCTACATTTAGAACAGCTTCCGCTTCCGCATAAATTGCTGCGCCTGTCCACCCGTTTGTAGACTCATCTATGTTTTGATGAAAAATTACGTTCAAGAATTTAGGACTACTTTTTCCGCCGATACGCACGGATCCACCGGCAGCCTGCCAGTCATTTCCACTAGCTTTTCCACGGTAAAGAGTTATATTCTGTATAACCCAAGAACTATCAGCTTGGGATAGATTTTCGCTATAATTATTATCGGCATTAAATGAGAAGTGTCTTGCTTTGTGTTCAGCATCAATAATTGTTTTATCAGCGCTCTTAGTAGGGTCTCCCGTAATGACAATTTGTTTTTCAATTGATAAATCTCTATTAGGTTGACCACTATGGGTTCCTTCCATCATAATGATGGTATCACCTGCAGCTGCAACATCAAGAGCGTTTGTTAAGTGATTGATTGGATAATTCTTGCTTCCATACTCAGAATTATTTTGATCGTTATTCGGACTTTTCCCTCCACTCGTTGCAACATACCAAGGACCAAGATAGGTTGGTGTAACAGAAACTGGACCTACTCTAGCGCTTACAGAAGAGTCATCCGTTTTTAAAGCAGATACTGAAAAACTATAGGAGGTCCCAAGCGTCAAACCTGTAAAGGTATACAAGGTATCTTTTATCGTGGTAACGAGCTGTCCATCTTGGTAGACCTGGTATTCAATATTATCTTGAGGAGTGCGATCATTAAGACCTTTTGTGCTTGGGGACCATGAAAGCTTTGCTCCATAGCTAATTGGCTTGACAGTGAAATTTGCAGGAGGCATTGGACCGGTCATAGCTGCATTTGCGTTTTCATAAGCACCTAGATCAAGGCTTGATCCGCTCGGACTTGGCCTTACGCTACCTAGGATATCTTTTTGAGGAGCACTAAGGTCCCAGTCGCTCCATGTTAATGAACCCATTCCAATAAGCGGGCTCTTATCGGATAGACTGTAATCTCTACTTGATTTATCTTTATAGCCAGGATCAGTATCGTACACATTATTACCAGCCCAACTCTCATTAACACCATCCTGTATGTTGCTATAATCTGCGTAAACTTTAAAATATTGCGAATATCCTGTACCTACAACAAGACCGTAATCATCTTGGTTTTCGGTAGTACGATTATAAACCTTACCATTTTGAAAGACTCTACTATTTGAAACAATAGTATTGAATATAAACGTTTTTGATCTTGCTTGGTTATATCTTCCATAGCTTATGGTCGCTCCCCATGTAGAGCCCATGTAGGAAGATTTATTATTGATATAATTTCCATCGAAGGTAGAATTTATAATTCTAGTATCTCCTCCGATATATTGCTGCTGTTGGCTGTCATAGCTAGATACCTCTACAGATACCGCTCCACCCGCAACTGTATAGCCATAATTTCCATCGCCTCCTTCAACATAATTTTCAGCAAAAACCGAGTTTACAATTTCGGTTTGTCTTCCAGAATTTAAAGCTCCACCATATGCTTCTGTATCGGATTTGACCCTGTTGTTAAAAAACTTCGAATTAGAAATTTTAGCGAAACTATTTCTCACACTATTTTCATAAGCCTGATCGTAGCTGATCGCTCCACCCGCATAACCTGTCTCATTTTCAGTAAATAGACATGACTCAAAATTGACCTGGGAGCTACTACCAATATTTACAGCTCCTCCATAATATTCGGATGTATTTTTTTCAAAATGAGAATTGCGAAAATCTACAGTAACTGTTCCATAAATGGTGACTGCACCGCCATTATTTTGATCATGGTTACCATTTTTAAACGTGATTCCATCGAAAACAATAGTATTCTCTGAGCTGATTGAAATATAAAAATGGCTATTTTTCCCATCTGCATCAAATATAGTTTGACTTGCGCCACCCGTTCCAAGCATAACAAATGCCTTGCTGTTGAGGTTGCTTATATAGCCATTACTAAAGTCGTACGTTGCAGGTTTTACCTTAACTGTATCTACATAATTTCCTAGCAGGTACGAGTCAAAAACTTTTTGTATTGTTTTAAAAGCTGTAGCTTCAGAATTTCCATTATTATTGTCACTTCCATTCGCTCCGTCTACCCACCAAACAGATGGTACTTGAGCAAATACTACAGAAAAACTAAATAGTAAATAAAATAAATGCTTCATTAGTTAGACCCTCCAGGTAAAACTGGTGGCTCTGGTAGCGGAATTGGATCTTCTACGGTTGCTGCTAAATATGCTGCCGCTCCTCCACCTAGCAATAATGTTGTCCACATCAACCTGCGAAGTGTTTTTCCACCACCCCCTGATTGTTTTGTGTTAGCAGATAATGCTGGGTCTGCAGCGGCTAGTATATCGATTTTGTTTTGCGGGGCTTTTAGTCCAACAATTTCCCAGCCAACAACTTCAATAACCGTAAGTAGATTATCAACAGGACCTTTATACGTTTTACTTACTGTACGAATTGTTGCGCCTGTTTCAACTGAGAACATCTTTGCATCTATCGTATACGAATTACCAAGTTTTCCAAAAGCACCTGATACCATATTTTGAACACCAAGCAAGGCGCCTACTTCTGCGGCACACTCTGATGAGGTACAGCCTGATTGCTGAAAACCTTGTTCATTAAGAATCTCTTCCATTTGATTACGCTCAACCATAATAACCGCATCAGTGTTTACCATTTCACTCATCAAGCGGTCTGTTAACGTTTTTGCTTCAAGCTGACTAATTCCACGCCCTTCAAATTCTAGCAATGCTACCGTCTGCTTGCCTTGAGTGGTTTGCGCATTAACCTGAAAGGTTAGCGCAGCTAAAGCTATAAATGGAGCTGATAGTCGATAAAATGTATTCATAATATTCTCATGTTGTATTAATTGATTAATTTTTCCAAACTAACTACTTCACAAGCGGAGGTAATTCAGCCAATCTTTTATCAATTTCCTCGGATAATTCTCTAACAAATTTCTCTTCTTCACCCTCATGAAACCCTTTGCGCATAAAAGTGAGCTTCCTGTAGCCATCCATTACAAAGAGCCTTGGGAGTTTCATTGCGTTGTATCGCTTCATAGTATGGCCTCTTCGGTCATATAGAATAGGCATGGTCATCCCTTTTTTCTTTAAAAAACCTTCGGCTTCAGGTGCATCAGCATATTTTATACCATATACCTCACCAGGATTATTACGGGTAGCATCTGTGATGTCGATGAGAAAAAATTTAATTCTGGTATCTTTGTACTCTTGATATACTTTTTCAAGCAAAGGGAGTTCTTTCATGCATGGCTGACACCATGTAGCAAAAAAACTAAGAATTACTGCATGCCGATTAGGTTGCGTAACATTTTTACGCAATTTTTTTCCCTCAACTTCTGACCAGTTTTTTAAAAACTGAAATTTACCCGGTGCATACATGAGCGCAAAAGAAGGTGCTTCATCTCCAATTTTCAAGTCAAGTGGATCTAGGGCTGGTTGCTTTTTTGAATCGTCCTGCGCGCTAAGAAGAGTTAGGAATCCAACGATAAAAAATAATTGTAAAAACTTAAGTTTCATAATTTTCCTTATACTGTTAATCTATTAAAATCAGTACTCGACAATTATTGAGCACTTTGTAGTTTCTATTTGCCATATCAATTTTTGATACATCTGCATTGCTAATCGTGATATCTGTTTTGTTTGTACCAGAAGTAGCCACACCTTTAACAATTAGAGGGTTACCCATAACGCGCTGATCCTTTTGAGCTGCTTCAAGAGTTTTAGAATAACCAGCAACTCCATTTTCTACCGCGTATTTACGTGAATATTTTCCAGGGCCGTATATAGGGCTTCCATTCTGATCTAAAATTCTTGGTGCCATAGCGGGGCGCGCATTTAGTCCTCGAGCGTCAATAATAATTCCAGTAACTCCACCAGCAGCGGGGGTATTTGGTTGGGCGGCTGCAGCGGGGGTATTATTTCCTGATTGAGGAGCTACAGGAACTGTGACCGGAGGAAGGACAATATCAGTGATTCCGGCCATTGGAACTGAATACTCCATTTCAACTGAAGTATCGCTTAAATATTTTGGCTGACCTACAGGCCTCGCTCCTCTAATAAACCCTTGAACCTTAGTGCTTATTATATCATCGACCATTGCACCGCTCATTGTAGTTTCACTTGTAAGTGTGACTCCATTTACAATCTCAATCAATTGACGCATCGCATCTTGCTTTGCAATTCTCAAAGCCATCCTCCTTGCTTGACCCGCATTAACTGCATTAGATGGCACAAAGCCAATACCAACTGCATTGATCAATTGCTCGGAATAATTGATACTTCCTTTTTCAAGCTGAGTAACAACCCCTTGAGCGAAAATGCTGCTTAAAATAATAGCATTTAGATATATTAATTTTTTCATACGTATTCCTTATAAATAAAATTACTGAGATACTTCAGCGGTAATCCTATTGCCGCTAAGACCGGTTACTTTAATAGTGAGCCCGTCGGGACTCGTTTGGGCAAGTCCCATAGCTAATGCTTGAGCTTTACCTTCAAATTCAACTTCAAATTCTGCAACACCGTCATTGAGACTTTTAGCATAAGCATTTCGTATTCCAGATACGGTTTGTGCCTTTAAAAATGACTCAAAAGTCATATAAGACATAAAGTCTGCTTTATTTAAAACCACAAAAACTTTGGTAAAGTTGGATTGTTGGGTACTCCACTTTGTTATAAGCTGCGTGATAATATTTTTTCCCAACTCTTCTGCTGCCTGATTTGCTGCCATTGTTCCTGCTGTCGATTCAGATATATGTGGTTTTTTACCTCGCGCTGATGGTACAACAGCAAGGATCTCTCCTGTATCGGTTCGAACTATCTTTCCGTTTGCATCCGCTTGACCAGAAAACATCGGACCAAACTTTCCACCGGATGATATTTTTGCTGTTCCGATAACAATTACCTCTGCTCCCAATTGCGATGCTATCTTTGCCGCTGCAGAGACATTACCTGAAAGCGCACTTGAATAATCGTCACCACCCTTTAGTGCTTGAACCAGTTGCCGATCCACAACATCAAACCCTTTATTATAGAACATAGATAGTAGCTTAGTTTCTGCAAAATTGGTTGACGTTTTGTCAATTAGATTTTCTTCATTCATGAGAAAAATAATGCGCGGACGATTCATTGAATTTAATAACGTTTGAAAGGCAGCTTCATCTGCCATGACTTGATCAATCATATCTGTAACTTCGGCTTCAATGGTAACTTCGAAGTTTCCATCAGGGCCTTTGCTCTCTTTTATGACTTTGAAGGTTTTAACAAATCCTTGCGCTTTGGAATAAATATTATCTTCAATTGAAGTTGCAGTAACTGTAGTTGTTGAAGTCATATAGGCACCTAAACCCTGCTCTACAGCATCTCTTTTTGCTTGTTCAATTGCAGCATCCTTTGTTAATCCATACCCTACGCCAGTTGCTTTTTGCTGAGCAGCCACAAGTGTAAAAACTGATACCAGCATATACAAAAAAATATTTTTCATCTTATTTGTCATTTTTCTCTCGTTTTAATAAAAAGGACGTACCTGTATATATAAAGGACGAACTACCGCAAATTATCCAATTCAGCTTCAGGAAGCAATATATATTGCCCAGGTGTGATGCACGTCAAAATTATAGATTACGCTTATTTTATTTGAAAAAAATTAAAAGTATATTCAGTACACTCAAAAAATTTTAAGGAACGCCTTATGTTAAAAAAGTATGTATCCAATATCTCAATATTATCCCTTGTTTTTCTTGCTGCATGCGCAACTAAGCCTGAAAGCGATGTAGATACTCCAGAATATCATTATAAAGCTGGAATGAGAGCTGTTGAAAACACGGACTACCAACAAGCAATCAAATCGTTTCAACGCTCAATTGATCTCGACAGTAAGTTTGCATTAGGCTTCGGCGGACTGGGGCTTGCAAATGCAAAGCTTGGTAATAATAAAGAGGCTAAAAAATTTGCTTCTACTTGCGCTTCAAAAGGTAGCAAAGACTCAGATGCATTGGCGTTGAGTGCACGTGTTTGGATTAATATGCGTGAATCCGAAAAAAAATGGTTTAAAAGAGCCGAGGGTCATTTAGAAAAATCATTGAAGAGAGACAAGCAGCACGAAGGAACGCAATATTGGTACGGTGTTGCATATCTTTACAGTTATAAATTTAATGAAGCGGAAGATTATTTTAGGGATGTAGTAAACAAGCGAGGTGAGTATTCAGGATTAGCAGATTCAAAGTGGAAATTATCTCAAAAGATTGTTCGTGCAATGCCAGGAACTCCTGTTGGAAAAAAAGTTGCACTAAAAGAACGTATTAATCGCGCAGATCTTGCTGTTCTTTTCTCAGAAGAATTAAAGATAGGAGTTTTGTTTGATAGGATGCCTACCCAGTCAGCAGGATTTCAAAGCCCCGATCAAGCAGCTCAAAATACATCAATTCAAGTGCCAGTAGATTCCAGAAATCATTGGGCAGAAACCTGGATAAAAGATATGATTCGTTACGGCGTAATGAATGTAGAGCCAGATGGAAATTTTTACCCCGACGATAAGATTAATAGAGCAACCTACGCTATGGCTGTCCAGCGATTATTGGTTGTTGCTACACGCGATGAAAGTCTTGAAACAAAATATTTTGGTGAAAGTCAAAGCAGGTTTAGCGATGTGCCCAGCAGTCACTTTGCGTATAACGCAATGGCGGTATGTACAGAAAGGGGTATTATGCAGGTTGATATGATGAATAATCGATTCAATCCCACCGGAGATATTACTGGAGCAGATGCTCTATTAATTATCAGAAATTTGCAAAATTCTTTGCGTATGACATTTTAATTGACTTCTTGTCCGTTACGTTAAAAAAGGGTTGCCTCGGTGACCCTTTTTATTTTTCATAATCTATTATTCTGTTAAATTCATAAATGAGAAAATATAAGCTAGCATTCATTCCAATTTTATGCTTGCTCTTTTTTGGGTGCGTTGAAACTCTTATCACTATTAATGTTCTTCCTGATGCTAGATATCGAATGAGCATCATTTCAAAAGGAGACAAGGAAGATATAGAAGACAATGATTTTAGCCTACCAAAATCCAATGAATGGAGCATTAAAACATTTCAAGAAATTGACGACGAAACAGGTGATATAATTTATTTTTCTAGCAGCGAAGGTTTGCTTGAAGGAACAAATCTTTTAATCAATAATGATCATAAAGGAGCGCTTCGTTATCCAATATCTGTTAGGCTGAAAAAGGGCTTTTTTTCAGATACTTTTATTTTACACCAAATTTTTGAAGGGCGGAAAGTTGATAAAAAATACCCGACACTTACTCAGGCATTAGCAGAACCAAATGACGAAAGCAAGCAGCCTATTGTTTTTACAGAGGTTATACTATATTGCTTAAAAGAATATCTTTATAGTACTAAATCGCAATTCACTATTGAGGTTCTTTTAAAGGAAAGGATTATGAATCATTTTAACGGAGCATTCTATAAAGCCAGTCAAGATAGAAACTTGAAAGAGATATCTCAACACAAAAAAAATGAATCAGCAGATATAATTACCTTACCGGAAAACTTTATACGCTCAAATTTTCAACCGTTTAAAGGTATGCTTCCTGATGGATATATTGATTCATCGTTACTTGGAATGCTTCCGTGCATTGATGAGGCAAATTCAACAATAAAACTTAATGATGATACGTTTAAACTAATTGGCACACTTCCTGGAAGGGTATTTATGAGCAATTCTGATTCAGTTTATAGCGATACATTGCTTTGGTCTTTCGATTTAAAAGATTTTACAAATGATTCTTATATAGTGGAAGCGGCTTCAATTATTTATTATCCTAAAAAGATACAAAAAGCTATATTGATTGGCACTATTATAGTCTTATTTGTGTTATTTTTAATTGCTAAAAGAAAGGCAATATTGTGAAATATGTAATCACTATTATAATGGCATTTGTTACTTTAGTTCATGGAAAACCAAAATTTTCTGATCAGCAGATTGCTGCTATGACACCTCAATATTTTAAACGCAATCATAGCGCACCAAAATTGACAGGGTTAAAAATTTATACCGATAACGGTCAAAGAGTTTATCAAGTTGAAATTAGGGTTAGCAGAAATCGATCAAATGATGATTTAAGCTTTGCTGTTTCTGCCTTAGCTAATATGGGTCAATATGCAAAAAAACCATTCAAGAAGTATGTTGTTGTAATGCACTCAGATGTTAGAGGGAAAACTGTGGACGTATGCGAAGCAAACTCGCGGTGTACCGCAGATTATATGATTCGAAAACAGGTCACCTATGACCACTGGTATAAGAAGTGCGTTACTTTTGCCGCAGGGTGAGGCAAGCATTATTAAATATATACCATTAGCCGTACTCTTATCTTTTGCATTTTCTCAAGAATCAGAGACAGCTTTTTCAGCCTCAAAAGAGTTTTTAAAAAATGATAAAATATTTCATCACCCTGAAAAGGTGCTATTTAAGTCGCGGGCATTTAACCTTGAAGTGTTCATAGGTTTTGATAAAAAACTAATTAAAGAGGTTAGCTTATTTTTTCGTACTGACTCTCAACCAAGATATCGCGAAATCTCTTTCCCTGCTAAAAGTAGAAGATTTTTATACCGCTACAATCCCAAAACAAGTCCAGCAAATTATATTACCTATTTCTTCACTGTAGAATTAAAATCTGGACAAATATATGCAACACCCATAGATAGCTCAGGCCTTTTAAGCCCCATTACAAAAGATCTTGTTGATCCAATTAAATACTACAAAGAAAGAGCGGAAGGTAGATACTAGTGGAGGACAAGAATAGAATAGAGGCTCTCAGAAAAAAAATCGATGATCATAATTACCACTATTACGTTTTAAATAATCCAATTATTTCAGATCAAGAGTATGATAGCTTATTACGCAACCTTCAAACTTTAGAGAACAAGTATCCAGACCAAATAACTCCAGATTCACCAACCCAGCGAGTTGGCGCTGCACCACTAGATGCATTTAATTCAATCAATCATTCTGTTCCAATGCTTTCTTTGGAAAACGCAATGGATTCGGAGGAATTAATTGGCTACTATGAAAGAACAAAGCGTGGACTTAAAACGGAATCAAGTATTGACTTTATTGCAGAACCTAAGCTTGATGGAATTGGAGTAGAGCTCATTTATGAAAACGGTTTATTTAAATTTGGCCTTACCAGAGGCGATGGAATTAAAGGTGAAGATATTACTCAAAATTTAAAAACTATTAATGCGATCCCCCTTTCCCTCAGGACAGATAAACTACCCTGTCCAGAGTTATTAGAAGTAAGAGGAGAGGTTTTCATGGAAAAAAAGAAATTTAAAATTTTCAACGATTACCGCTCAAGAAATGAATTGTCTATTTTTGCTAACCCTAGAAATGCTGCTGCAGGCAGCTTAAGACAGCTTGACTCCAGAGTAACAGCAGAGAGGCCATTATCTATATATTGCTATGAACCTGGAAAAATAAATGGGAAGAATTTTGAAAACCATAGCGACTTTTTAAGTGCGCTATCTGACTGGGGTTTTCCTGTTAATCGCGAAATTAAGCTAGTTAAAAATATTGAAGATATTATATCCTATCACACTAAGCTTGAAGAAAAGAGACATTCCTTACCTTATGAGATAGATGGAACCGTTTTTAAGGTAAATAGTATTAATAAACGCGAAACTCTAGGACTGCGAAGTAGGTCGCCTAGGTGGGCTATAGCGGGTAAATTTAAAGCGGAGCAAGTTACGAGCGTAATTCTCGATATTAATGCATCTATTGGTAGGACTGGGGCAGTAACTCCTGTTGCAAAATTAAACCCTGTTAATGTTGGAGGGGTAGTTGTTACAAACGCAACACTGCATAACCAAGATGAGATAGACCGAAAAGATGTAAGAATTGGTGACACAGTTTTAGTTCAGAGAGCTGGTGATGTCATTCCAGAAGTTGTAAAAGTAATAAATAGCAAAAGACCCCGGAATACATTGAAATATACCCTTCCAAACTCCTGCCCAGTTTGCAGTAAAGAGGTCCTGCGGCCAAAAGGTGAATCTGTAACTCGTTGTAATAATTTATCATGTCCAGCTCAGATAAAAGGACGCATTAAACACTTTATTTCAAAAGGCGGTTTAGACGTTGAAGGTTTTGGAGATAAGCTTGTTGATCAACTTGTTGATAAAGGTTTAATTCAAAACTTTGATGGAATTTTTAAGTTAAGCTTTACGGATCTTGAGTGTCTAGATAGGATGGCAGAGAAATCAACTCAAAATATTATCAATGCTATAAATAATTCCAAAAAAACAACATTTTCTAAATTTATTTACGCACTTGGGATACGAAATGTTGGTGCACATTTATCTAAAGTGCTTGAAGAAAAATTTGATTCAAATATTATGAAATTTCAACAAGCATCAATTGAGCAGCTAGAGCAAATAAATGAAGTGGGTCCAATTGTTGCTGAAGCAATCATACGCTTCTGGTCAGATAAGTCAAATATGGATATGATTAATCAATGCTTTGATTGCGGGGTTGAGCTTTCTCAAAATACTTTACAAAGTCAAATTCTTGCCAATCTTAGCTTTGTATTCACTGGTACATTAAAAAAGATGAAAAGAAGCGAAGCAAGGAGTTATGTAGAATCTAATGGTGGAAGTATAAGCTCATCGGTTAGCAAAAATACAAGTTATCTTGTTGCAGGTGAATCTAGCGGATCAAAATTAAAAAAAGCAACTGAACTCGATATCAAAATAATTGATGAACTTCAATTTTTAAAAATGATTGATAAATAAATCATCGTATTTTTGTTATCATAAATAATACTTTTATTAAAAAATATGTAGGTTAGTTTGAGCTAATGGATGCGATAACAATTAGAAATTTAACAAAGAGCTATTCCGATACCGTAGCACTTAAAGGTGTTGACATAAATATTCGTGAAGGAGAGTTTTTCGGCTTATTGGGTCCCAATGGCGCTGGCAAAACTACTACGATCAATATACTTACAGGACTCGTAAGAAAAGATAGTGGTGAAACTAAAATCTTTGGTTATGATACAGTTAACGATTTTAGGTTTACAAGAAAACAGGTTGGAATTTCCTCGCAGGAGTTTACTCAAGACTGGTTTTTTCCTTTAGATAAACTGCTTTTATTCCAAGCGGGCTATTACGGTATCAAGAGCGAAGATGCGGCAGATCAGGTTGAAAGTCTTTTGGAAAGATTAGGTTTAAAAGATAAGCGAAATGCTAAAATTCGCCATCTATCTGGGGGTATGAAACGTAGGTTTCAAATAGCAAAAGCGCTTGTGCATAACCCAAAAATATTAATACTTGATGAACCTACTGCAGGCGTTGACGTTGAATTAAGGCATGAGTTGTGGGACTTTTTTTCAGAATTACATGATGAAGGAAAAACTATTCTACTAACTACGCATTATATTGAAGAAGCTGAAATGCTTTGTGACAAGGTTGCAATAATTGATTCAGGTAAGGTAATTACCGAAGGTTCGCCAAAAGAGTTAATTGGTAAAGATTCTATGTCGGGAATTACGATACTTCTTTCTGAATCATTTCTAGGCGTAGAAAATATTCTAAATGATTATACTTTTACCCAAGATGACAAAAGAATTCATTTTTCTACAAAAGATCCTGAAGGTGATATGCCAAAGATTATTAGAATTTTAAGTGAAGCTGGTGCTCATATTCAGCGAATTGAAACAGATAAATCTTCTCTTGAAGATGTGTTTCTAAATCTAACTGGAAAAGGAATTAATAAATGAATTGGGTTGGATTTAAAACGCTCACCTTTAGAGAGGTAGGTAGATTTTTTTCTGTATGGAGACAAACAATAGTGCCGGGCCTTATTTCATCAATACTTTATATTTTGATATTTGGATTTACGCTTGAAAAGCGAATTGATAATATTGATGGGATTCCCTATACTCTTTTTATTCTTCCAGGACTGATCATGATGAATGCGCTTACTAACGCAACCTCAAACTCTTCCTCCTCAATGCTTCAAATGAAACTACTTGGACAGTTACCTGATATTTTACAGGCACCTTTATCAAGTTTTGAAATTTCTATGGCTTACATTATCGGAGGAATGGTGCGAGGCACAATTAATGGAATTCTTATTATGATAGTAGGTATTCTTGTAGGTGGATTAACAGTAGAAAGCCCGTTACAAACTATTGCTTTTATTTTCATAGTTTCGTGGGCATTCTCAAGTGTAGGTTTGTTATTAGGTCAACTTTCTGAAAGTTGGGACCAGCTAGCTACAATGCAAAATTTTATTCTTACCCCGCTTAGCTTTTTAGGCGGAATATTTTATTCAATAAAAATGCTGCCTGAATGGGCACAATCACTAAGCATGTTTAATCCTATATATTATATGATTAATGGATTACGATATACAATTTTAGGTATTTCTGATTCTGATCCATTTTATAGTTTTCTAATTGCAACGCTTATGACGCTAATATTTACCATCGCATCAATAAAGGTTATGGAAAATGGTAAAAAAATTAAACAATGAGATTTCTAAAGTTTATTGTTATTGTTCTGGTTTCGATTTTGTATGCTCAAACCGATTCTACAAAATGGAAGCAATACAGTAGAATTGGATCCGTTAGTGTTGATTCAACAAGCGGAGTTTTTGGTTTTTTCCGGTTAAACAGAAAAACTGACGTAACATATAAAGATCTTCGATTATTTGCATACGGAATTCAAAATCAATCGTTTCTGTATTTAAGATACAAATCAAGTAATAAGTATGGAATTGATTCAAAATTTTATAGGTATACAATTACCTCTATAAGAAAAAATACACGTGTAGATATGAATTTTCAATATCATTATAATCAAGGGTTTGGGTATTTTGCAAACCAATACAAAAACGGATTGATTAATATTGAAATCGGACACGGTTTTGATATGTCAGATTATTTAAATGCTACAAGAAAAACTTCATATATAAAAAGCGGTATTTTTTGGGATCATAATGAAACTTGGTTTTCAAGTAAATTTGAATTTGAGCATTTTCAGCAAATAAGCGAAGTTGTTCAAAGTAACTTATCAAGGAATCAATATATATTTGAAGTGATATTGCCAATCAATAAAAGCACGTATGTCAACTTAAACATAGAAGTGGAAGATTTCTTAATTAAGAAACAAACAGATGCTTCATCCCTCACTTTGGCTTTGGGATGGGAAGGTGATATAGGGAAGCTATTTTAGCTTATTTTTTACAAATGCTAATATTGTTCGCGGATATTCATCAACAACTACAATAAAGCCTTTTTTATCTAAACGCACAACCCCTTCCCAGTTCCTAGATTCTTTATTAATTATAAATTGAATTGGTTCAGATGGTGTTCTCTGTATTTTATTTTTATAAATCTTATATTCCACCAGTCTTTCAACATGGTCATGCATTTTATGCGTTCTACCTTCTACTGTATTCGTTAATACCTCGTCAAAAGCAGGCTTAAGTCTTTTTTTCTCACCCGGCCAATAAAAATTTAGAGCCCAAAATCTACTTTTTTTATCTACTCTGGTAGCATCTGTTAATCTATACTCAAGATTTTCAAACTCTAAAAGCTTTGATTCTTTAAGCGACCTACTAAATGAAATTACTTTGGGATCAGGATAAACATTTTTTCCATTAGCTTCAAAAATAACAAGAATTTGATTTCTGAATTTTATTAAACTTTCAAAACCCATATTTTTGATATTAACAGGAACCAATATCTCAGTTAATGAATCATTATCAATTTCAATTACTGAGTTATTTCTATTAATTGCCCCCTTAACTATATAACTTTTCATAATATCATTATCTTTTGATTCAATTAATAGATAAACATTTTTACCATCAAAACATATTGCTTCGAACCCTTGATACCCTTCAATGCTTTTTCTATAATCAGGTAATTTAAGTTTGATTTTCTGCGGCACGATTGGCCCAGGTGACTTTTCATTTAACCAGTCGTTTAAGTGGGATTTTGAAATTGAATAAAAAGCTGGATCATCGTAATCAATATATTGAGGCAACAGTATAAGCTCATCCTTATACCACGTCAAGCCAGACATTTCTAAAGATTTATCTTTTGCAGAGCCTTCAAGCATAATTTCTTTCACCAGCTTTTCCTGGCTGCTTGCAAAAGATACTAAAGCTAAAACTGATAAGACGAAGGAGGTGATTTTATTTAACATATTTTTTATACCAATCTACTAATCTATTCATGTAGTCTAATTGATGAGGCCGTTCAATTAAGCCATGCGGTTCTCTAGGATATAGAACAAATTCTGTTTCTATATTTTTAATTTTTAGCGCCTGCCAAAGTTCCATCCCTTGCTCTGGGTGAACTCTTTCATCTCGCATCCCGTGAATAATTAGTGTTGGCGTTTTTGCTTTATTTATATGAGACAAGGGCGATCTATCCCAATGTAGTTGTTGGTTGTCAAACCACCATTGATTCCAGTGAACAACTGACATTTCATACGGAATATCCGTAGTACCTACAAAGCTTATCATATTAGTTAAACCGGCGCCAACCATTGATGCTTTAAATCTGCTCGAATACCTTGTTGCTGCTAGAGCAGAGAAATATCCTCCGTATGACCACCCTCCAGTTCCAACTTGGTCCTCATCAATAAATCCTTTTTTAATTAAATAATCAATACCTTGAAGAACGTCAATAAATTCTTCACCACCAAGATCGTCGTGATCGGATTTTGAAAACTCTACTCCTCTTCCAGCGCTTCCTCTATAATTTGGTTCTAAAACAAAATAACCATTAGCAGCTAATAACTGAACAGGGTATGTTGGTCTCGTGTTCCATCCATCCTGGCTAACGCCTTCCGGTCCACCATGAATTTGTAATATTAAAGGATATCTTTTACCGTTGCGGTATACCAATGGGTATGTTAATACCCCTTCAATTGTCTTACCATCTCTTGCTTTCCAGGATATTGTTTCTTGTTTTGAGAGCTGTATGTTAGTTAGGGCAGGATTTGAGTATGTTATCCTTTTCATTTTTTTAGAATTGTAAAGCCCAACATACAATTCGTTTGGATTTTTACGACTATTTGCTGTAACAACAAGTTGCTTTGTGTATCTATGAAAAGAAAAGCTAGATATTATCTCGTCAGGCGCTAGTACATCGTTCTGGTTAAATACATCCTCTGGTAAATTGTTTGCCAAGAAAATTGTTGATAAAACAGTTTTTGTTCCTCTTTGCGATAAACCAATAACGGTTTGATCATCAATCCAATCAACGTCTACAAAAGATTCCTTAAAACCTGGGGTGATTAATTTAGATTTACCATTATTAATATTATGAACAAAAATACTCTGAGCTAATGGATCATTGTATGAAGTTGCACCTAAATATACTAGTTGTTCGCTGTTTGGGGATATTGACATATTTGAAAGTTTTCCAGGTGTTTCCGCAATTTTTCTAGGATTTCCATTAGGTGCTTTAACAATATATATCGAACTCTCTAAATACTCGATATCCGTGTTTACTTTTTCCGCTGCTTGAAAAGCTATGAATTTGCTATCATCTGACCATTCAAATAATGACACATTTAAATCCTGCCTAAATATGGTTTCATGTGATTTAGTTTCTACATCATAAATCCACAATCGATTGTAAAGTTGCTCATCGCCCATTACTATCATATCGAACCCATCTTTTTTCTTCTTTTTTATTTCTGAGCTTTCATCGTCTTTTGATGTGAACGCAATCCATCTTCCATTTGGAGACCATTTGTACGAACCAATTCCATTTTTATGATTGGTCATCGGAAACGCTTCGCCGCCATCTGTTGGAATTGTATATATCTGCGTTGATTTATTATGATTTTTTCTCAAAGATAAAAATGAAAGGTTGCCGTTTGGGGTCCATTGTGGGTACCAGCTGTTATTTGGAGATGAGGTAAATTTTCTTTGATTCAATCCATCGACATCTGTTATCCAAATCTCTCTGAAAGAGCTTCTGTTTTTAGAATTTTCAGAAGGGGGAACAATTTTGACATATGCAATCCTTGTTCCACCAATATTAATAACTGGTTGCATAATATTTTCCAGATTAATGATGTTTTTAGCTGTAATCGGCTTATCTGCAAATACAAATGAGAGGCTGACAAAAAATAATAAGAATTTTTTCATAACTTTTCCTTAGTTCCTTTTTCACCCCCAGGTGAATACGATTTAAGTAGATTTAATTTAATATCTTTTAAGCTCATCCAAACTGGTTTCATTTTATTTGTTGAGAATAGTGACGCCTGATCGTTGAAGTGAGTTGAGCTTGAATCAAGTGTAGCAGATCCAAATTGATGTATACTTTGTGAACTTACTTTTCCTTTGGGGCTCCATTCTACAATTTGAAAATAGCAGTCTCCGGCAATTGCTGTTCTTTGGCCTTTGTCTCCCGTTGTATATATTGCCCTAAGAATATCGGGTCCTCCGCTAAGCGCTAAGTTTTTACTGCCACGCTTCAACCTTTGAATATCTCCCCATCTAATATCAAATTTACCAAAATGGTCTTTTGTTTTCTTTATGCTGACCTTTAAGCGTTTCATAATCAATTCATAATCATAAATATAGTCGTCTGGGTTATATACAGGTTTAATTGCATCTAGTGCATACTGTACTCCTATTGCTAAACTGTCTGTTTCATAATTCCAATTATTTAATATGTTTAGAACTTGAGAAACTTCATCGTTTTTGGTTGTTGTTTCAGCTAAAAATCTTTTAAGATTTGTTACTAGTACAGAATTCTCTGAATATTTAGTATCGTATTTATATTTATAAAACTCACTCTTGTCTATGGAGCTATCATTTCCATATATCTCATGGGCTCGAAGCGCGCGGTTGGTTTGAAACCTTTCAATACCAAGATTTTTGCTGTAAAGACTTTCATCGGGGTTGTCGGTTCCTATTGTTGCAAGAAATGGTGAGCTGTTGCAGTTTTGTAAAAAACCGGATTTAGGATTTAATATTTTAGGTAAATCTTTATAGGGTAAATAATCTTTCCATAAATTTTCAGATGTATTTCCTATAAGGGGACTTCCTTCCCAATTATAGCCATCTTTTCTATTAGGAAATAACGCATTATATAAATAAAAAATGTTTCCTGTTTTATCCGCGTAAATCGTGTTGAACATTGGAATCGCCATTAGTTTTAAAGCTTTTTCAAAATCATTGAAATTTTTTGATTTATTCATTCTGTACCATTGCTCTAAATAACGAAATTCATTATGCCCAGAATATCTAACGGCATATGATCCATGGTCATTTTTGATAACCGGTCCATGCTTTGATCTAAAAACTTTTCTTTTAAACGTCCATTTAATTGGTCCCCATATTTTGACTTTTATCTTTGCTTCTGATATTTCAAAATTTTCATACCTACCATCGAAATAATACTGATTGGGGTTTTGTGGATTAATAGTTAATTCATAAGTATCTATTAAATCTGGACTATTTACAGTATGGCTCCACCCAATACTTTCATTATGTCCAACTAATACAACTGGTGAACCAGGGAAAAGGCCGCCTACCATATTCCATCCTTCATTGCTATTCAAGTGCACTTCATACCAAGCCACTGGACCTACCCATGGTTGATGAGAATTAATTAAGATTCTGGTAGATTTATCATCCGTTCTTTCTGGAGATAGTGCAATGACATTTGAACCAAGCATTCTCTGGTTGAGGGCTTTGGATTGATAAGCTGAAGAAGATTTGTCTTTGCTTGGATATTCATTCGAAGCCAATCTTCCTAGAGTGCCATCTAAACCAAACATTAACGGCATTCGATGTATAAAACCAGCAACTATATCTTTTCCTTCTACAGGGAAGACACCTTTAAATGCCTTATCAGGATGAAGCGATGCATAATGATTGATCCCGTCGGCATATGCCTCGCTGATTTTAATCACATCGCTAGATAAACCGTTTTCGTAATTCTCTTCAACAATATCCCAAATTTTTAATAATTGAACCATATAGTCGTTTGCAGCCACAGACCTTCCGTAGTATTTAGCCAAATTCCCTCTAGCAGCAATAAGAATATCTTGAATTGTTTGAAAATCATCTTCCGAGTGAGCATAGCCTAAACCATAAGCAGTGTCTTCATCTTTATCTCCGAAAATGTGAGGCACCCCCCATATATCTCTATAGATTGTTACATTGTATTTTTCATAAGGTTTAGATGAATTCTTATTTTCTTTTGAAATAGTATTTATTTTAAATTCATCATCAATCATTAAAAAAGTAAAAATGAATAGTAATATTTTATTTAGAACGATTACCATTCAAAAGGCCCGTCTATAATTTCCCAAAGATATAGACATGCTAACGTTCGGTAAGGTCTCCATTTTTCTGAACCTTTTAACATTTCATCTTTATTGGGAAGATTTTCCATGTTATATAGCTTTGCATATCCTTTTTGTATAACTAAATCACCAGTCGGAAAAACATCGGGACGGGCCAAAGAAAAAATAAGAAACATATCAACTGTCCACTGTCCTATGCCTTTAACTTTTATCAATTCGTTCCCTATATATTTATCATCCAGAGAGTCTATGTCTGAAAATTTTTTATTTATAATAGGCCATTCATTTGCTAAAATATGAATATAATTAATTTTTTGCTTCGATAAACCTATTGCCTTGAGTTTATCAATTGACATAGAAGTAACCTCTGCT